>Ga0075424_100000979_pt1 | contig 24084 bp, 25 predicted proteins | sample SoiMethybrSBSTD3_FD_75301 | JGI IMG/M metagenome (GOLD analysis project Ga0075424, IMG submission 75301) | Bulk soil microbial communities from a Populus tree surrounding site in Tennessee, USA - Soil MetaG P. TD hybrid SBSTD3 | ecosystem: Environmental > Terrestrial > Soil > Tree plantation... | reverse complement strand
GCGGGACAAGGGCAACACCGTCCTCGTCGTCGAGCACAAGCCCGAGGCGATCGCGATCGCCGACCACGTGGTCGACCTCGGCCCGGGCGCCGGCAGTGCCGGCGGCGAGGTCGTCTTCGAGGGGACGGTCGACGAGCTGCGCGCCGCCGGCACGCTGACCGGGCGGCACCTGGACGACCGGGCGTCGCTCAAGGAGTCGGTGCGGAAGCCGTCCGGCGCGCTCGAGGTGCGCGGGGCATCGACGCACAACCTGCAGGACGTCGACGTCGACATCCCGCTCGGCGCGCTGGTCGTCGTGACCGGCGTCGCCGGTTCGGGCAAGAGCTCGCTGATCGACGGCTCGGTCGCCGGCCGCGAGGGCGTCGTGTCGATCGACCAGGCGGCGATCCACGGCTCGCGGCGGAGCTACCCGGCGACCTACACCGGGCTGCTCGACCCGATCCGCAAGGCGTTCGCCAAGGCCAACGGCGTAAAGCCGGCGCTCTTCAGCGCCAACTCCGAGGGCGCCTGCCCGACCTGCAACGGCGCCGGTGTCGTCTACACCGACCTCGCGATCATGGCCAGCGTCGCCAGCACCTGCGAGGAGTGCGAGGGGAAGCGGTTCCAGGCGTCCGTGCTCGACTACCACCTCGGCGGCCGCGACATCAGCGAGGTGCTGGCGATGTCGGTCGACGAGGCGGGCGAGTTCTTCGCCGACGGCGACGCCCGCACCCCGGCGGCGCACGCGATCCTCGAGCGGCTCTCCGACGTGGGCCTCGGGTATCTCGTGATCGGCCAGCCGCTGACGACCCTCTCGGGCGGCGAGCGGCAGCGGCTGAAGCTGGCCGTGCACATGGCCGAGAAGGGCGGCGTCTACGTCCTCGACGAGCCGACGACGGGCCTGCACCTGGCCGATGTCGAGCAGCTGCTCGCCCTGCTCGACCGGCTGGTCGACGGCGGCAAGTCGGTCATCGTGATCGAGCACCACCAGGCCGTGATGGCGCACGCCGACTGGATCATCGACCTCGGCCCGGGCGCCGGCCACGACGGCGGCAGGGTCGTGTTCGAGGGCACCCCGGCCGACCTCGTCGCCTCACGGTCGACGCTGACCGGGGAGCACCTGGCGGCGTACGTGAAGGCTGCCTAACCCTCGGCCGTGGCGAGATCGTTGAGGCTGGGCGCGCGCCGGATCGCCGGGCTGAGGACGCCCCACGTGAGCAGGACGACGTTGCACAGGCAGAAGAACGCGATCGTCTCGCGCGCCGAGATCTTCTCGAGCAGGAACCCGGCCACCAGCGGCCCCAGCGGCGTGATCGAGAGGGCGATCGAGCTTCGCACCGCCTCGACCCGGCCCAGCAGCCGGTCGGGCGTGACGGCGATGCGGTAGCCGACGACGACGGAGTCGGTCATCGGCATGGCGATGCCCTGCGGCAGGATGCCGGCGGCAAGCACGAACACGCTCGGCCGGACGAGGAACGCGGCGCTGCCCATCCAGGCCACCAGCTCGATCCACAGGATCGTCCGCATCGAGAGGTGCCGCCGGGCGATCGGGGAGAGCAGCGACCCGGCCAGCAGGCAGATGCCGAACGCCGCCAGGAGCGCGCCGATGGCGCCGCCGCTCAGGCCCTGCTCGCGGCCGGCGACGACGATCACGAGCAGGATCCCGGGCAGGGCGAAGTTGCCGAGGCCGTAGAGGAACGCGCACGTGCGCAGGAACGGATGGCCCCACAGGAAGCGCATGCCCTCCGCGATCTGGGCGCGGACGCTCGCGTCGCTGGGCTCGCGCACCTGCTGGAACGGGGTGCGGATCAGGGCGAGCGACGTCAGCGAGGCCGCATACGAGCAGGCGTCGACGACGAACGGGAGCGATCGCGCGATCCCGAACAGGAACCCGCCGAGCGGCGGCCCGGCCAGGTTGACCATCGCGATCCGGGCCGTCACGGTCGCGACCGCGTCCGGCAGCTGCGCCGGCGGCACGACCGAGCGCAGCGCCCCGGTCGCCGCGACGGTGAAGGCGACGGTGGCGGAGCCCTCGATCAGCGCGACGAGCGCCAGGAGGGCGAACGACGCGTCCCCCATCGCAATTGACGCCGCGAGAACGCCAATTGTCGTCGCGCGCACGAGGTCGGCCGCCACCATCACGCGGCGGCGGTCGAACCGGTCGGCCGCCAGCCCGGCCGGAAGCTGGAGCACCGCGAACGGGGCCAGGCGGGCGAACGCGACCAGGCCGGCGCGGGCGGGCGAGTGGGTCAGCGCGAGCGCCAGCAGCGGGTAGGCGATCGCCGTAGCCTCCGACCCCATCGCCGAGAGCAGCTGCCCGGACTGCAGGAGGACGAAGTCGCGATTGCGCCGCAGAGGCGTCGGAGCCACGAGACGGAGACGCTAGCACCGGCCGCGGCGGGATTCCGGCCGCCGGCGTCGAAACCGGGCAGGATGCTCCCCGGGCCGCAGCGCATCGCCGTCGACCTGACCATGCGCACCATCGTGCGCGTCGTCGCGGTCGTGCTCGTCACCATCGCCGCCGTCGACGTGCTCGCGCACGTGGCGCGGATCCTGATCTGGCTGGCCACATCGCTCTTCCTGGCCGTCGCGCTGCAGCCGGCGGTGCGGCTGGCCGAGCGGCGCATGTCGCACACGCTCGCGGTCTTCGCGGTATTCGCCGGGCTGCTGCTGCTCGTCGTGGTGTTCCTGGCGCTCCTGATCATCCCGATCGCGCGCCAGGTGGACGACCTGCGCAGCGCCGCGCCCACCTACATCAACGATCTGCGCCACAACCAGACGATCAACAGCCTGAACACGCGCTACCACCTCGTCCAGAAGGCCGAGGAGGCCGCGAACGCCTACCCCAGCAAGGCGTTCGGGGCGCTGAGCAGGATCGTGAGCGGCGTCGTCGCCACGATCACCGTGCTCTTCCTGACGCTCTTCCTGCTGCTCGAGATGCCGGCGCTGGCGGAGGGGCTCCTGCGCTTCTTCCCGCCCGAGCGGGCCGAGCAGATCCGCCGCATCGGCGGCGACATCAACCGCAACGTCGCCGGCTACGTGCTCGGCAACCTGATCATCTCGGTCATCGCCGGGACGGTGATCGGGATCTCGCTGTGGATCCTCGGCGTGCCGTATGCGCTCGCGCTCGCGGTGTTCATGGGCGTGTTCGACCTGGTGCCACTTGTCGGCGCCACCGTCGGCGCCCTGGCCGCGATCGGGGTCGCCTTCGCGACGCAGGGCGTGACCGCCGGCATCGTGATGATCGTTGTGAACGTCGTCTACCAGCAGATCGAGAACCACGTCCTGCAGCCCATCGTCTACCGGCGCACCGTCCAGCTCTCGGCGTTCCTGATCCTGGTCGCCGTGCTGATCGGGGCCGAGCTCCTCGGCGTCCTGGGCGCGCTGATCGCGATCCCGGTCGCCGGGTCGCTGCAGCTGCTCTTCCGCGAGCTCACATCGGGCTCGATCCACGCGCCGCCGAAGCCGGCGCCCGACCCGCCTCCCGCCTAGATGATGTCGCCCGCGGCCGCCTCGCGGAGCAGATCCCAGGCGCGGTCGACGTGCTCCGCCGTCGTCGCCGCGTTCCCGATTGCGACCCGCAGCGCGTAGCGGCCCTTGAGGTCGGTGTGGGAGACGAGCGCGCGGCCGCTCGCGTTCACGCGCTCGAGGATCGCCTCGTTCACGGCCCGCAGCCCGGCCTCGTCGGCGACGCCGCCGGGCCGGTAGCGAAAGCAGACCGTCGAGAACGGCACGGGCGCGAGCAGCTCCCAGCCGTCCTCGGCCCGCACCGCCGCCTCCAGCCGGCGGGCCAGCTCGACGTGGCCGGCGACGATTGCCGCCAGGCCGTCCGCCCCGTAGGCGCGCAGCACCATCCACAGCTTCAGCGAGCGGAAGCGGCGGCCGAGCGCGACGCCGTAGTCCATCAGGTTCACGACGTCGTCCTCGTTCGAGCGCAGGTACTCGGGGACGAGCGAGAAGGCCGCCCGCAGGTCGTCCGGCCGGGCCGTGTAGAGCAGGCTGCAGTCGACGGGCGTGAGCAGCCACTTGTGCGGGTTCACGACCAGGGAGTCGGCCCGCTCGCACCCCGCAACGACGCCGCGCATCTCCGGCACGACCGCGGCGGCGCCGCCGTAGGCTGCATCGACGTGCAGCCACATGCCGTGGTCGGCGCAGACGTCGGCGACGGCGGAGACCGGGTCGATGCTCGTCGACGACGTCGTGCCGACGGTGGCCACGGCGGCGACCGGACGGCGGCCGGCGGCGAGATCGGCCGCCACCGCCTCGCGCAGCGCGTCGGCCCGCATCCGGAACTCCGCGTCGGTCGGGATCTTGATCAGGCCCTCCTGCCCGAACCCGAGCACGATGCAGGCCTTCTCGACCGACGAGTGGGCCTCCTCGGAGGTGTAGACGCGCAGCGGAGGCAGGTCGTCGCGGCCGGCCGTCCCGCGGACGCGGATGTCCAGGCCGGCCGCCTCACGGGCGGCGGCGAGCGCCCACAGGGTCGACGAGCTGGCGGTGTCGGTGATCTGCCCGAACCAGCCCGTCGGGAGTCCCAGGAGCTCCGCCGTCCAGCGCAGCGTCACCTGCTCGAGCTCGGTCGCCGCGGGCGACGTCCGCCACAGCATCGCGTTCACGTTCAGGGCGGCGGCGATCGTCTCGCCGAGGATGCCGGGGGGCGAGCCCGTGATGCCGAAGTAGGCCATGAATCCAGGGTGGTTCCAGTGGGTCAGGCCGGGCACGATGACGCGGTCGACGTCCGCCAGGATCGCCTCGAGCGGCTCGCCGTGGGCCGGCGGGTGCTCGGGGAGCGCCGCCGCGATCTCGCCCGGCTTCACCTGCGCGAGGACGGGCAGCCGGTCGACGTCGTCGAGGTAGCGGGCGATCCACTCGGCCGCCTGCTCGAGCGCCGCCCGCAGCTCGCCGGTGGTCGGGAGGCTGACCGGCTCGGCGGCCATCTAGAGCGTCGCCTCGACGGCCGCCAGGGTCTCGTCGAGGAGCGCCGCGATCTCGTCGATCTCGGCCTCGGTCACCGTCAGCGGCGGCGCCAGCAGGAGCGCGTCCATGTGCTCGGTGCCGACGGGCGTCGGACAGGAGTAGATCATGAGCCCCCGCCGCTTCGCCTCGGCCGAGACCTTGCCCGACAGGCCGTCCGCGGCGGCGAAGCGGCCCCCGCCGGGCCGGCGCAGCTCGATCCCGCGCAGCAGGCCGAGGCCGCGCAGCTCGGCGACCATCGGGTGGCGGGCGGCGATCTCGGACAGGCGGGTGTGCAGCTGCTCGCCGCGCACGGTCGCCGCCTCGAGCAGGCCCTCCGACTCGATCACGTCGATCACCTCGCACCCGACGGCGCACGCGAGCGGGTTGCCCGAGAACGTGTGCCCGTACGAGAAGCCGCTCGGGTTCGTCTCGACCACCTCGCGCAGCCGCCGCGACGCCACCATGCCGGAGAGCGGGACGGCACCGCCGCCGATGCCCTTGCCGAATGTGATCACGTCCGGCACGGCGCCGAAGTGCTCGACCCCGAACCACCGGCCGGTGCGCCCGAAGCCGGTGATCACCTCGTCGGCGACGAGGAGGACGTCGTGGCGGTCGCACACCTCGCGGACGGCGGCCAGGTAGCCGTCGGGTAGCGGCACGGCCGCACCCGATGACCCGGTCACCGGCTCGACGACGAACGCGGCCACGTGCTCGGCGCCGCGCGACATGATCGCCGCCTCGAGCGCCGCCGCGCCCTCCTCCGCCGTGTCGGCGTTCGGGACGACGGCGTACTTGCGCAGCAGGAGCTCGAACGGCGCCCGCCAGCGCGACCCGGACAGCGACAGCGCCCCCATCGTCGAGCCGTGGTACGACGTGACCCGGCTGAGGAACTCGATCTTGCCGGCGTGGCCCTGCAGCTCCCAGTAGAGCACGGCCAGGTGCAGCGCCGACTCGTTCGCCTCGGAGCCGGAGGAGTTGAAGAAGCACCACTCGAGGTCCCCCGGCGCGATCCGGGCGATCCGCTCGGCCAGGTCCATCATCGGCTCGTTCGAGAACGAGAACCGGTACGTGAACGCGATCCGCTCGGCCTGGCGCTGGAGCGTCTCCACGATGCGGGGATGGCCGTGGCCGACCAGCATCACCATCGCGCCGCCGCAGGCGTCGAGGTAGCGCTTGCCGTCGGAGTCCTCGATCACGCACCCGCCCGCGCGGACGGCGACGGGTAGACGCCGGCCGGGGCTGGCGGTCATCGAGAAATCTGTGCGGGCGGGGGCGCTCACGGGTCGCTGCCATGCTACCGTGGCGGCGCTCCCAGACGCGCGCGACCCGGGCCCAGCCGGGTCGCGGGCAGGCGCACGGAAAGGAGATGGCGATGATCGTGGTGCAGTGGTACGTCGAGGTTCTCAGGAAGTACGCGGTGTTCAATGGGCGGGCCGGACGACCCGAGTACTGGTGGTTCACCCTGGTCAACCTCATCATCTCGGTCGTGCTGGACGTCGTGATCCCCGGCGCCGCCGGGCAGATCCTCGGCGGGATCTACGGGCTCGCCGTGCTCCTGCCCTCGATCGGCGTCACCATCCGCCGCCTCCACGACACGAACCGCACCGGCTGGTGGATCCTGGTCGTCCTCATCCCGATCGTCGGCTGGATCTGGCTCATCGTCCTGATGGCGATGGCCGGCGACAGCGGGCCGAACAGCTACGGCCCGCCTGCCCGTGAGACGCCGGATGCGGAGACCGTCGCGGCCGCATAGCCGTGACTGATCAGACGGACTGACCGGGGGCGCGCAGCGCGGTCTGGAGCTCGACCAGGGCCGGGCCGGAGCGGTCTGCGATCGCCTCGGCGAGCGCCGCGCCCAGGCCGCCGACCCCGTCGGCGCGCAGGTAGCGCACGCCGCAGGAGCGGGCGAGGCCCTCGAAGTCGGGCGCGTTCAGCTCGACGGCCACCGTACGCCCGAACATCGTCTCCTGGTAGTTGCGCAGGATGCCGTAGGCCGAGTCGTTCACGACGAGCGCGATCAGCGGCAGGCCCTCGGCCCGCGCGGTGAGGAGCTCGTGCCCCGCCATCAGGAAGCCGCCGTCGCCGCAGACGGCCACCGTCGGCCGGTCGGGGTTCGCGGCAACCGTGCCGAGCGCGAGCGGGATCCCGCAGCCGAGCGCGCCCGACGACGGGTAGACGAAGGCGCCGGGCCGCTTCGCGTCGAGGTAGAGCGCGGCCCAGTACGCGGCAATTGTCATGTCGGCGACGACAATTGCGTCGTCGGGCAGCGCCTCGTGGAGCACGCGCATGAGCTCGACCTCGGCGTCGGCGCCCTGTGCCGCGACCTCGGATGACCGGCCCTGCAGCGCGGCCCGGACGGCCGCCTCACCGTCACGGCTCCCGGCCGAGGGCGCGTCGGCTTGAAGCGTCCGGCAGAAGAGCCCGACGTCGGCGACGATCCCCTCCGTCACCGGGAACGTGCGGCCGAAGCGGCCCTCGTCGAGGTCGACCTGGACGATCGTCGCCGGCATCGGCAGGCCCCAGTCCGCCGTCCCCTCCTGCGAGAAGCGGGTGCCGAGGGCGAGGACGAGGTCGGAGCGCTCGACCAGGCTTCGCATCGACGGCTCCTCGATCGACGAGCCCGCGTGGAGGGGGTGGCCGGTCGGGAGCGCGCCCTTGCCGTTGTACGTCGTGAGGACGGGCGCGTCGAGCAGCTCGGCGAGCCGCTGCACGTCGGCGGCCGCGCGGCGCGTCCCGCCGCCGGCCCAGATCAGCGGCGCGGCGGCGGCGTCGATCAGCGCCCGGACGCGGGCGACGGCCTCGGGATCGGGCGCGGGCAGCGCGACCCGCGTGACCCGCGGCGGCGCCGGCTCGACGGCCGCGGCCATCACGTCGGTCGCGACCTCGATCGTGGCCGGGCCGGGGTCGAGCGCCATGTGCCGGAAGGCCTCGTCGACCGCCTCGACCAGGGCCTCGGGCGAGGTCGGCCGGGCGTGGAACCGCGACACGGCCGCGAACGCCTGCGACTGGCCGCGGCTCTCGTGCAGGTAGCCACGGCCGGCGCCGACGAGGTGGGTGGGAATCTGCGAGGTCAGATGCAGCACGGGCGCGCTCGATGCGTCCGCCTCCGACAGCGCGGCCAGCGAGTTCAACGCGCCCGGGCCGGTGCTCGTGAGGTAGACGCCGGGCCGGTCGCCGGTGCGCGCGTAGCCGACCGCGCCGAAGCCGGCGGCCTGCTCGTGGCGGACGACGACGCGCCGGATGGGCGAGCCGATCAGCGCATCCCAGACCGGCAGGGCGTGGATGCCGGGCAGGCCGAAGACGATCTCGACGCCGTGCGCTTCGAGGGCCGCGACGAGCGCACCCGCGCCGGTGCGAACGCCGGGCTCCGAGGCGACCGTCACCCGCACCCGCCTACGAGGACTGGCTGGACTCGATCAGCGCGACGAGGTCGTCGATCTGCGTCGGGCTGAGCGACGAGCCGAAGGTGGTCGGCATCGGCGTCGACCACGGCCCACCGGTCGCCGTGAAGGCGGCCGGGTCGGTGATCGACTGCTTGATGAACGCGGCGAGCGGCATGTTGGCCTTCTGCGCGTCGCCCGATACCGTCTTGTCGAGGTCGGGGCCGATCGTGCCGGTCGCGCCGGCGGCGCTCAGGGTGTGGCAGCTGCCGCAGCCGTTCGACGCGAAGACCGCCTTGCCCGCCGTCGCGTCGCCGGTCGCGCCGCTCGAGCTGCCGCCGCTGCCGCCCCCGGGCGACGACGCGGGCGCCGACGAGGCCGGCGTGGAGACGACCGCGGTGGACACGGACGCGTTCAGTCCGACGCTGCTCGCGTCGTCCGTCGAGGTGCCTGTAGCGACGATGACGACCACCATCACGGCGATGCCCGCGAGGGTACCGAGCAGGCCTGCGATCAAGACCTTCAGCATGGCGCGGGGACTATACCCGGTGCCCCAGCGATATACCGCAAGCAGGGGATGCCACCCGCGGCGTCGAACGCCGAGGTGGAGTGACGATGCTCGACAAACGCGACATTCAGAATCTGATGTACTGCGTGCGGGTGACCGAGACGAGCGGTCAGTGGCAGTCCGGCTACCCCGTGCGCACGCCGAACGACCTGGAGTGCAAGCTGGCCGAGCTCCTGCGCGAGCTCGACAGCCGCCGCCCGGCCGTCCGCGCCGCCTGACTCACGGCGGGTGCGTGACCCAGCCCCGCTGGGAGCACCAGCGCTGCATGCGTGCGGTCGATCACGCGCGGGGAACGCGGTGTGCCAAAAGTGTGCCGGAACTGCAAACGACGGCGGCTCCTACCGCCAACCGGCGCCGGCCACCAACGAACCACCCACCGGCTACAGCCAGCCGACCGCCCACATGACGACGAAGACGCAGGCGAGGGCGAGCCAGCCTTCCAGCGACAGGCGGCGCAGCGTCGCGCGGGCCGTGCGGGCGGCGCCGAGCACCTGGTCGATCGTGTCGGCGTGGCTCGGCGTGGGCGTGATGCGATCGGCGGGCATGCAGGCTCCTCGGGTGAGGGTGAAGACCATCGGAGGCGAATCCCCCCAGGAGCAGGGATTTTTGATCGCCGGTCGGGTTCGGACGTCCCCCGGAAGGGGGGTACAGGATCCCCGCCTTAGAGCAGATCGGAGGGCGAAGCGCCGGCGGACGCCCGCTACGCTCGCAGCACCGTGCGCCTGTTCGTCGCCGCCATCCCGCCGCCGGCGCTCGCGCAGCGGCTCGCCGAGGCCGCCGCGGCCATCGCCCCGGCCGAGCTGCGCGTGACGCCGGCGGAGAACCTGCACGTCACGATCCACTTCATCGGCGACGTGGAGCCGGACACTGTCTCCGCGCTCGAGGCCGACCTGGCGACGGCCGCCGCCGGGCAGACCCCGACCGGGCTCACCCTCGACGCGATCACGCCGGGCCCGCCCCGACGGCCGCGGATGCTCTGGGCGACGGCGAAGGCCACGCGCGGGTACACGGCGATCGTGATCGACGTGGCAGCGGCGACCGCCCCCCACGCCCCGAACGCGCGGCCCGCCCGCCCTGGCGCCCCCCACCTCACGCTCGCCCGCCTGCGCGGCCGCGCCGACCTGCGGCGCTGGCCCGATCCCCGGCCGCTCGACGACGCGGCCATCCCGCTCGCCGAGCTCGCCCTCGTGCATTCGACGCTCGGCGCGCACGGCCCCACCTACTCGACGCTCGCGACGCTTCCGCTCGGCGGTCAGTCGGCCGGGCGCCGGTAGCGCGCCCGCCAGACCCGCACCTCGAACTCGGGCGCGCCGATCATCTGCCGCACCCGTCCGGCCGCCGGCTCGGTCGTCCCGGCGACGGCCAGCCACCGGTCGACCCGCGACGTCCGCAGCCACGTCTCCTCGGAGTCGAGGTGCATGCCGGCGGCCTGCAGCGGCCCGCGCGTGTCGCCCGGCGAGATCAGCCGCCCGTGCTCGGGATCGCGCAGCCGCTCGATCTCCTCCCACCGCCGCGCCCGGCGCGGGTCCGGGTCGGCCACCATGTCCTCGAGCACGAGCCGCCCGCCGGGCCCGAGCACGCGCGCCATCTCGTCGAGCGCCCGCGCCGGCCGCGCGATGTGGTGGAGCGAGTTGACGCACGTCACGAGGTCGAACGACGCATCGGCGAACGGCAACTGCTCGGCCCGCCCGACGACCGTCTCGACGCCCTCCGGCGCGTGCCCGAGCAGCGCCGGCGCGGAGTCGAGCACGGTCACGGACGCCACGCGGTCGACCAGCGCCGCCGCCAGCGCCCCGGGGCCGCCGGCGACGTCGAGCACGCGGTCGCTCGCCTTCGGCTCGCACCAGGCCACGAACGCCGTCCAGTCGCGGTTCGCCGCATGGGCGGCGTAGAGGTCGGCCGTGCGGTCGAATCGGTTAGCGCCGGACAAGCGCGATCGCCTCCTCGCGTGTCGTGACGGTCTCGGCCGCCTGCTCCTCGGCCAGCAGGGCGACCAGCTCGCCAATCCGCGGCCCGCTGGCGCCGGCGATCTCCGCGATCTCGTCGCCGCGCAGGAGCGGCTCGCGCTCCTCGGACTCGAGCTCGCGCAGCAGGTGGATCAGCTCGACCGCCGCCTGCGAGTGCGCCCGCACGTACGCCTGGCGGGCCCGGACGCCGCGCGTCGCCAGGCGGTCCGCCAGAGACAGCACGATGCTCTCGTACGCGTACGGCGCCGTCGCCTGCTGGTACCGGTAGGCCGTGCGCCGGTCGAACGGGCGCTCGCGGACGAGGAACCCGAGCCGAAGATGCTCGGCGACCAGCACCCGGCAGAAGCGGATCAGCGCGTGCGCCGCCCGCCAGCGCTCGAGCACACGCTGGGCCGTGTCGGCGCCGAGCCGGTCGTGCCCCATGAAGCCGACCCGGCCCTCGTCCGAGACCGTTCGCGTGGTCGGCTTCTCGATGTCGTGGAAGAGCGCCGCCAGGCGCAGGCCGGTGTGGCCGGTGAAGTCGTTCCCGACCTCGGCGTCGAGCGCCGCCTGGACGGGCCCAGCCGCATCTCGTAGGTAATGGTCGAGGTGCGCGGAGACGTCGGCGGCCGCGTCAAGCACCTTCAGGGTGTGCTCGAAGACGTCCAGGTGGTGGAACTGGCTCTGGCTCACTCCGCGCATCGCGACGGCCTCGGGCAGGACGACCTCGAGCACGCCGAGCCGGTCGAGCAGGCGGATGCCCTGCTCGGGATGGTCGGGCTCGAGCAGCCGCCGGATCTCGGTGAGCACGCGCTCGCCGCTCGGCCGGACGGCCAGGTGGGCGTCGCGGCGGGCGAGGCGCTCTGCCTCCGGGTCGACCGTGAACCCGAGCTCGTGCGCCAGCCGGGCCAGGCGCAGGAGCCGCAGCGGGTCGTCGGCGAAGACCTGCTCCGACACCGCCCGCAGCCGGCCCGCCTCGAGGTCGGCACGGCCGCCGTGCGGGTCGAGCACCTCGCCCCCCGCCAGCGGCACCGCCATCGCGTTGATCGTGAAGTCGCGCCGGCCGAGGTCGTCGGCGACCGGGCCGTGACTGCGGCTGATGTCGACCGTGTGGCCGTCGCGCACGACCCGCCAGGCGCCATGGCGGTCGGACAGCGGGAACGGCGCCCCGCCGGCGGTGCGAGCCAGCCCGCGTGCCGCCGCGGCCGGGTCGTCGGCGACCACGAGGTCGACGTCGACCACGTCGCGCCCCAGCATGAGGTCGCGCACGCTGCCGCCGACCAGCCACGCGTCCGGCACGGGCGCGAGCGCCCGCACGGCCTCAAGGCCCGGCAACGACATGCTCCACCCGTCGTGGCCGCGGCGCGAGCGACGTCACGATCTCGTAGTTGATCGTCCCGGCCAGCCGGGCCCATTCCTCGGCCAGGATGCGCTCGTCGCCGTCGCGCCCGATGAGCGTCACGGGGTCGCCCGGCTCAACATCGCAATTGGCGCCGATCACGAATGTCAATTGATCCATGCTCACGGTGGCCGCGACCCTCCGGCGACGCCCGCCCACCAGCACGTCGGCCTGGCCCGAGAGCACGCGGGGGACGCCGTCGGCGTAGCCGGCCGGGGCGAGCCCGATCCAGGTCGGCTCGGTCGCGACGAAGCGGCGCCCGTAGCCGGAGCTCTGGCCGGGCTGGAGCAGCTTGACCGCCGCGACGTGGGTCTCCATCCGCAGCGCCGGCGCGATCCCGTCGGCGTCCGGGTCGCCGGCGAACGGCGAGAGGCCGTACATCGCGATCCCGCAGCGGACGGCGTCGAAGCGGGCCTCGGCGAAGCGCAGCGTCGCCGCGCTGTTGGCCAGGTGGCGCGGGCACGGCGGGAACGCCGCCGCCACCTCGGTGAACCGCCCGATCTGCGTCCGGGTGAAGTCCGCGTCCGTGTCGGCGACCGCGAGGTGGCTCATCAGTCCGGCCGGCCGCAGCCCGCCATCGGAATCGAGCTGGTCGGCGACGCGCAGCGCCTCGGCGGGCGACATCCCCCACCGGCCCATGCCGGTATCGACCTTCACGTGCACGCCAAGTGGCGCACGCGCGCCGGCCTGCAGCCGCGCGAACCCCTCGACCGACGAGACCGCCACGTCGACGCCGGACACGTGCACCTCCTCGCCGGGGACGAGCGGGCCCATGACGAGCACCGGCACGTCACCCACCTCGTCGCGCAGCGCCCGCGCCTCCTCCCATGTCGCGACGCACAGCCGCCGGGCGCCGGCCCGCAGCGCCGCCCGGCCGACCGCCGCGGCGCCGTGGCCGTAGCCGTCGGCCTTCACCACCGCCCAGACCTCCGCCTGCCCCGCCGCGTGGCGCAGGCGGGCGACGTTGTCCTCGATCGCGCCGAGGTCGACGGTGACCGTCGCCCGCGCGCGCGCCGTGCCGATCACCGCAGCACCCCGGGCAGCGAGTCGATCACGTCCGTCGCGATGATCCCCGACGGGCCCAGCCGCTCGGTCGCAGCCCGGCCGGCCGCGCCGTGCGCCTCCGCGGCCGCCGCCGTCGCCACCCATGCGTCCGACTCCCGCGCCAGCATGGCGGCGACGACGCCGGTGAGCACGTCGCCCGACCCCGCCGTCGCCAGGCCGGGCACGCCGGCGTGCGAGACGCACACGCGGCCGTCCGGCGCGGCGACGAGCGTGTCGGCGCCTTTCAGCAACACCACGCAACCGCTCGCCTCCGCCGCCCGCCGCACCGCGTCGAGCCGGTTCGCCCGTACCCACTCCGACGACTCTCCGAGCAGCCGCCCCATCTCCCCCTCGTGGGGCGTCAGCACCGCCGGCCGCGTGCGCCCGCGCAGCTGTTCCAGCGCGCCGTTGAACGCGAACAGCCCGTCGGCGTCGATGACGATCGGGCCGGCGTGGCCGACGCCGACCTCGCGGGCCAACGCGAGCATCTTCTCGTCGCGTCCGAGGCCCGGCCCGAGCGCCACGGCGCCGGCCCGCTCGAGCAGCTCGAGCGCGTTCGGAAGCGGCCGCACCATCACCTCGGGGATGCGCGCCTCGAGGATGCGGGCGGCGTCGGGCGGCGAGCCGATCCATGCGATGCCGGCCGACGCCCGCAGCGCTGCCAGCGCCGTCATGAGCGGGGCGCCCGTGAACCCGCGCGCGCCGCCCAGCACCAGCACGGCGGCGGTGTACTTCGTGTCGCCCGGCTGCTTCGCGGGCGCGGTGATGCCGGCCGCGAGCACGGCGGCCGTCGCGACATCGGCCTGCGCCGGGATCCCGATGTCTGCGACGACGACGCGGCCCGATGCGCTCCTGCCCGGGTCGACCGCCGTCCCGACCTTGCGGCCGTGGAAGCACACCGTCACCTCGGCCGCGACCGCCTCGCCCGCGATCACGCCGGTGGACGCGTCGACGCCCGACGGCACGTCGAGGGCCACGATGCCGGGATGGTCGTGCATCGCGGCGATCACCTGCACCGCCTCCCGCCGGGGCGCGCCCCGGAAGCCGGTGCCGAGCAGGGCGTCGACGATCACGTCGGCGCGGCGCAGGCGCGCCCGGGAGACGCCTTCGCGCATCGGCACCTCGAGCCGCACGGCGACCTCGTGGTTCCGGCGCGCGTCGGCGGGCAGCCGGGCGGGGTCGGACGCGAGCAGGCACTCGACGTCCCACCCGGCGGCGTGCAGATGGCGGCCGACCACGAAGCCGTCGCCGCCGTTGTTGCCGCCGCCGCACACGACCGCCACCGACGTCCGCGGATACGAGCGCGCGATCTCGTCGGCGGCCGCGAGGCCGGCCCGCTCCATCAGCACCGCGCCCGGAATCCCCACCGTCTCGATCGCACCGGCGTCCGCCGCCCGCATCTCGCCCGCGTCGTACAGCGGGAGCGTGTGGATCATGCGTCGTCGACGACGGCCACCGCGGCCGCCATCCCCTTCGAATGGGTCATGCTGAGATCGATCGCGCCCGCCTTGACCCGCTGGGCCCAGGCGGCGGTGCGCCCGGACAGGCTCACGCCGGGCTTGGGCCGGCCTGCGATCTCGATCTCCCGCCAGGTGAACGGCACCCCGAATCCGAGCGCCTTCCCGACCGCCTCCTTGCCGGCGAAACGGGCGGCGAAGTGCTGCGCAGGGTTCGCCCGGGAAAGGCAGTAGTCGCGCTCGATCTGGGTGAAGACGCGCTCGACGAAGCGCGGGTGCCGCTCGAGCGCACGGGCCACGCGGTCGATCTCGATGAGGTCGATCCCAACCCGCATCGGGCCATACTATGCTAGGGCGATGCCAAGGGCGATCCCGCTGACGGGCACGGCGACGTGGTGGCCCAGCACCCTCTACCAGACGACCACGCTCGAGCTGCGGCGGGCGGGCGAGCGGCTCCTGGTCGACCCCGGGATCTCGCCGTGGGAGATCGAGGAGGTCGTCGGCGCGTCGACAATGCCGGTCACGCAGGTGCTGGTCACACACTCCGACTGGGATCACGTGATGGCGCTCGGGCTCCTGCCCGACGCGCAGGTCACCGCGAGCTCGGCGGCGGCCGAACGGATCCGCTCGGGCGTCGCCCGCCAGGAGATCGAGCGCGAGACCGCAGAGTTCCTGATCGGCCACCGCTCGATCGACCGCCTGCACGTCGAGCAGGAGGTCGACCCGCCCGCCGAGGTGCGCATGGGGCCGTGGCGCGGCGTGTGCCGGGCCGCGCCCGGACACACGGACGACGGCCTGATCGTCTCGCTCCCGGACGAGCACCTGCTCGTCGTCGGCGACTACCTCTCGGCGCTCGAGATCCCCGGCGTCTACGACTCGGTCGCGGCCTACCGGACGACGCTCCAGGAGCTCGCGAGCGTGATCGAACGCGAGCGGCCGCTCTACGTGGTCGTCGGCCACGGCAAGCCGCACACGAGCGACGAGGCGCTGCGCATCGCCGAGGAGGATCTGACCTACCTCGAGGCAGTGCTGGCGCACGCGGAGGCTGGCCGCCCGGCGGAGGATGCCGGACAGATCGCCTTCCCGCAGCGGTCGGCCGGGACGGCGGATCGCACCATGCACGCCTCCAACGTCGGCCGCGCATGCGAGGCGGCGGGCGCCGCCGCCGTCTAGCGACCCGTCCGGGTTGAGAGAGCCGGAGACCTGCCGATAACGATGGCATGGCCCGAACGCTGCGCGCGCTCCTGGACGTCCGCCGCCACCCGCTGGGACCGCGGGTGTACGTGGTGGGCTTTCGCGTGCACGAGTGCTGGGCCGGGCTGGTTGCGACCCTCGTGATCGCAGCCGGCTGGGTGACCGACCGCTCCGGCCCCGTCGTCCTCGACGGCGCCATCCTGCTGGTCGCCGCATGGATGATGCTGAAGGACTGGCCCGACTTCTTCCCCTCCCGCCGCGACACCTACTGCTGGCGGGTCGGGTTCCACCGGCGCGACGTCGAGATCGTCCCGGTGCGTCGCGACGAGAGCTAGCCAACCTGGCAATTGACATCCACGCGGGATGCCAATTGGCGTAGTTGGGGCGTGTCTTAGGGCGCCTCGGTCAGGAGCTGGTCGAGGTCGAGCTCGCCGTCGGCAAAGGCGGAATGCCCTTCGCCGTCGCGCGGCCACTGCTCCGGCGGCCGGTCCCACATCAGCTCGAGGTCGTTCCCGTCGGGGTCGCTCAGGTAGATGGCCTCGTGCGTGCCGTGATCGGTGGCCTGGCGGATCGGCCAGTCGATCTCGCGCAGGCGCCGCAGCGCGTCGGCCAGCGCCGGCCGGGTCGGATAGCGGATGGCGACGTGGTGCAGGCCGGCGACGCCGTCGGGTTGGGGACCGCCCCCGGCCGACTTCCACGTGTTGAAGCCGAGATGGTGGTGGTAGCCGCCGGCCGACACGAACAGGATGTCGCCGGTCGTGCCCCAGCCCGGGACGTCGCGGGCCTCGGCGGTGACGTCGAAGCCGAGCACGTCGACGTAGAAGTGGCGGATGCGGTCGATGTCGGACGTCCGCAGGTGGACGTGGCCGATGGTGACGCCGGGATCGATCGGCCGCGCGCTCCTCTGGGCGGCGACGATGCTCCCCTGCGGGCCGAAGCCCTCGTTCGGCGGTGTGCTCATCTGGCTCATCCTCCCCCTCGCGGACCGTCGATGGATGATACGAGGTGGGCGGACTGAAGAAACGACGCCCGTCGGGGTTCTTAATGGCAGTGGTTCACAACCGGTCGCAACAGCTCGCCAGGGCCGAGCCCGACGTACGCGGCGCCGCCGTCGAGGAGATCGAGGCCGCCTACCGATCGCGGCTCGACGCGTTCGTCCGTGTGTGCACCGCACTGCTCGGGAACCGTGAGCAGGCGATCGACGCCGTCCACGACGGCTTCGCGGCCGCGCTCACGCGCCGCCAGTCGTTCCGCGGCGACGGCTCCGTCGAGGGCTGGCTGTGGGCGGTTGTCGTGAATGCCGCCCGCAACCACCGCCGCGCGCTCGCCGTACGGGCGGCGGGAACCGTGCCCGGCCCAAGCGATCCGGCCGCGCCGGATCCGCCGCAACGGTCAGAGGTCGTCCGCGACCACGTGGCGGAGCTGCCGGAGCGGCAGCGGCTGGTGCTCTTCCTGCGCTACTACGCCGATCTCGACTACGAGGAGATCGCCGAGGCGGTCGGGATCGCCGTCGGCACCGTCGGGTCGACGCTGAGTGCAGCCCACGCCGCCCTGCACGCCGCGCTTGCGAAGGAGGATCGCGATGACTGACCTCGACCCGCACATCGGCGCGCTTCTCGACGCGCGCACGCCGCAGCAGGCGGTCAGGCGGGACTGGAACGCGGTTCTTCTGCGAGCCGGGATGCCGTCGCAGGCACGAGGCCGGCGGCGGCGGCGGCCTTCGCCGGGCTGGCTTCTGCTGGCAGCAGCGCTCGTGATCCCGGCCGGCCTGGCCGTCGCCAGGGCCGGCCAGGGGATCGTTCACTACCTCTCGGGGCCGGCGACGCCCGGGGAGCGTGCACTCGTCCGCCCGCTCAATCCCACGTTTGCGAGCGCCTCCGGCATCCGCGGCGATGTCGCCCGCGCCCGCCGGCTCGTTTCGATCACCCTCGGTGGGCACCGGTACGTGTTCGTGATGGTGCCGCTGACCCGCCATGCCAGCGGAGGCTGCTTCTACGAGATCGTCGACCGGCACACGGCCGAGGAGAAGGACTGCGGCTTCGACCCGCAGAACCGACACCCTCGCAGGTCGCCGCCCAGAGTCGTGGGGGCAGGGACCGCCCTCGGCGCCGAACCATTCGAGATCGAGCAGCGCCGGATCTGGGTCATGCTCGGCGACATGCCGGACGGCGTCCGATCGGTCGTCGTCCACTTCCAGGACGGTTCGACCGTCACGGCACCGACGAACGGACGCTTCTTCAGCTATGTCGTCAGGGGCGGGCACGCGACGGCGGGCCACCGCCCGACCGCCCTCGTCGGGCTCACCGCGGCCGGGAAGCTGCAGGCCGTGCAGCGCGTCGACCCGCAGGCCTTCGACCGGGCCGCGATCAGGCGATTCGACGACAGGATCATGCGTGAGACCACCATCCTGTACCTGGCCCGCAACGCGTCCTATGGCGTTCCGGCGCACGCTCGGATAGCCCGGTTCGCCCAGGTCGCGACAACGCCCGAGAAGATCGCGCGCGTGTTCGGTGGCCGCCCCGGCTCCTATCCGGCGCACCCGGTCGTCGTCGTCCTCCGGGGGCCGTTCGACGTCAATGTCCAGCGGCTCGGGTGCAAGGCGACCCGGCAGGTGTGTCCCGTGCCGATCGGCCGGTGGGCGTATCTCGCCTATGTGCTCGACCTCACCTGGGGCGGGGGCGGACCGGTCCCACCCGGCACGATGACGTGGCTCGAGAAGGCGCCTGCCGGCACACGCTTCCCGGACCTCCGCCGGCTCGGCAAGGTCATCTACACCCGGTTCCACTGATCCGCCGGTGTCAAAGCTCACCACCCACTACATGGACGAGGCCGACGTCCTGTGCGACCGCATCGCGCTGATGCACCGCGCCCGCCTCCGCGCGCTGGGCACGCCCGACGGGCTCACGGCCGACCTCGGCCCCGACGCAACCCTCGAGGACGTGTTCCGCCACCACACCGGCGATACGCTCGAGGCCGGAGGCGACATGCGCCACGCCCGCCAGACCCGCCGCACCGCGACCCGCCTTGGCTAGTACCGCCATCCGTCACCCCGCCGCCGCCTGGCGGCGGTCGGGCAGCCGCGTCCTCGCGCTCTGCCTGGTCGAGCTCCAGAAGCTGCGCCACGACCGCAAGGAGCTCTACACGCGGGCGATCCAGCCGGCGCTCTGGCTGCTGATCTTCGGCGAGACGTTCTCCCGCCTGCACGCCATCCCGACGTCGGTGCCGTACCTCGACTACCTCGCGCCCGGGATCCTGGCCCAGTCGGTGCTCTTCATCTCGATCTTCTACGGCATCCAGATCATCTGGGAGCGCGACGCGGGCGTGCTGGCGACGCTGATGGCGACGCCGACGCCGCGCTTCGCCCTCGTCGCCGGGAAGGCGTTCGCGGCGGGCGTGCGTGCGCTCCTCCAGGGCGTCGTCGTGCTCGTGCTCGCCGCCGTCCTCGGTGTCGCTCTGACCGACAACCCGCTGCGGCTGCTGGCGGTCGCCGCGGTCGTCATCCTGTCGGCCGCCTTCTTCTCGACGCTTTCGATCGTCCTCGCCGGGATCGTGCTCCCGCGCGAGCGCCTCATGGGCATCGGCCAGGCGATCACGATGCCGCTCTTCTTCGCGTCGAACGCGCTCTACCCCATCGCGCTGATGCCGGCATGGGTGCGCGCCCTCAGCCGCCTGAACCCGCTCAGCTACGAGGTCGACGCGCTCCGCGGCCTGCTTCTGGACCGCCCGGCAGCGGTCGGCACGGATCTCGGTGTGCTCGTGCTCGCCGCGGGGATCGGCATCACGGTCGCCGCGTCGCTCCTGCCCCGACTCACCAGATAGCGCGGGGCGCCCCGGCCGCAGCCGGAGCGCCCCGCACGGTCAGCTCAGGCGCCGCCGCCTCCGAACGCCTTCAGGAACACGGCGTTCGGGGAGCCGACGCCCGTCACGTCATCCCAGCCCGGGCCTGTGGTCAGGCTCGAGTCCTGGTCGAACGTGCGGACGCTGTAGAGGATCCCGTCGGCCGCGTTCAGGCCGTTGGCGAAGTCCGGGCGGATGTTCGCGCCCGGGATCGAGCGGACGTCCCTGAACGCAGGGAAGTGCGCCTTCGCCATCTTGTAGATGGCGATGTTCAGGAAGCCGAGCCGGCTCCTGGCATGCTGGGCCGCGTCGGCGACGATGCCGGCCATCAGCGGCGAGGAGAGGCTCGTGCCGCCGATGCGGTACTCGCCGTAGAACGTCCCCTTGGGGAAGATCTGCGTCTCCCCGACCAGCATCCCGGTCGTCGGATCGGCGTCCAGCGCGACGTCGGGGTAGCCCCGGCCGTTGCCGGACACGACGCCGTTCTGGTAGCTGGGCCGCGGGAACACCGGCGAGATGCCGCCGCCCGCGCCGTACAGGAACGGGTTGGGCGCGAAGGGCACCCATCCCTTGCCGTTGTCCGAGAGGTTGAACTTCTCGGTGCCCCAGCCGGTCTGCCACAGCAGGTTGTTCTGCTTGCCGATGGCCGTGCTGGTGCCGCCGACCGAGGTCACGAACGGGTCGGACGCCGGGTAGTCGGTGTCCTTGAACCCCTCGATGGCCTGCCAGTCGCCGTTGTCGCCCGACGAGAACAGGAACGTGATGCCCTGCATCTCGCCCTGGAGCACGACCTGCTCCTGGGCGGCGATGTCGCCCGAGGTCTCACCGGACATCGGGCCACCGTACGAGTTGGAGACGACCGACACCTTGTTCTGGTCGTCCACCCGCGCGAGCGCGTCCTGCAGGTCCTGGTTCAGGCAGCTCTTGGCGCCGTAGTAGACCACGTTGGCCTTGGTGGCCAGACCGTGGGCGGCCTCGACGTCGAGCGTCTCCTCGCCGGCCCAGTCGGACGGCGTCTGGCACTGGTTCGGGTGCAGCGCGAACGAGCTCGGGAGCACCTGCGAGAACTGGCGCCCGTGGAAGGGCTGGTCCCCGTGGCGGCTCGCGTAGATGTTCGCGTCCTTGCGGATCGTCCCCGCCGCGAATGCGTCGACGATGCCGATGCTGACGCCCTTGCCCGTCAGGCCGGTCGCGCTCACGCCGTAGGCGCCGCGGAACTGCTTCGGCGTGTACCCGCAGACGGCGAAGTCACGGTGCTTGCCGCGGAACCTGGGCAGCGACGTCGCCTTGATCGTGCCGTAGCTCTTGGAGCACGGGCGGGCGTTGCGGAACCCCGCCGGGGGCGGGCCGATCTGCACGCGCGAGGCGCTCGGCGTCGAGAGCCCGGTCACGCCCAGCACCGAGCCGGCCACGGCGGCCGGAACGCGGGCGTTGCCGGCAGGCCCGCGGACGAGCCGCCCGTGATGCTTGTAGATGTTCAGCTTGCGGCTGAACGCCTTCTCGGCGGCGGCGACGCTGCCGCTCGCGCTCACGTAGCGGTGGGACGCCTCGACGGCCGTCACCCGCAGTCCGGCGGAGCGGAGCCACGCTCTCACGGACGAGACGGCGGCCGCAGTCGGCTCGTACCTCGCCCGGTACTGCGCGGGCGTCAGGAAATGGTGGTACGTCGCGCTGCCCGGCGTGGCGACCGCGGCGACGGCGGCCCGGAGCGCGGCCAGGCCGCCCCGCGGGGCGAGGTACACCCGCAGGCTCACTCGACCGGACGCCTTCGCCGGCCGGACGGCGGCGTGCGCCGTCCACGCGGGAGCGCTCCCCCGCAGCGCGACGGCGTGGCTGCTCGCGCCCGTCGCCGTCGCAACACCGCCCGCGGCGACGACCGCCGCGAGGCCGCACGAAGCCACGGCTCCGCGCACCAACAAACGTCTACCCACACGATCACCAACCCCGGAGACGTTGACCCTCCTGGCCGGCGCGGGCCGCCTCCTCTACCCGCGGGCGAGACATCCTAGCCTCGACGCGGGTTACCGGGCCGAATGAACCTACGCGGCCTGCTCGAGCCGGCCCCGTGCGTGCACGTCGGCGCCCGCGGCAAGCGCGTCGACGACGGCCGGGTCGAAGTGCGTACCGGCGCAGCGGTGCAGCTCGGCGACGGCGGCCTCGGGGGTCATCGCCTTCCGGTAGCTGCGGTCGGTCGTCATCGCGCTGAAGGCGTCGCAGGCGCACACGATCCGGGCGACGAGCGGGATCTCCGCGCCGGCGAGCCGGTCGGGGTAGCCGCCGCCGTCCCAGCGCTCGTGGCAGGAGCGGACGAGCGTGCCGATGTCGCCGAGCAGGCCGCCGACCTGCTTCAGCATGCGCTCGCCCTCGACGGTATGGGTCTCGATGATCTTGCGCTCCTCCGGCGTCAGCGGGCCGGGTTTGCGGATGATCTCGTTGGGGATGCTCACCTTGCCCACGTCGTGCAGCAGCGCGGTCAGCCGGGCCTTGTGGCGAGCGTCCTCGTCAAGGCCCATGCGGTCGCTCACGTCGAGCACCAGGGCGACGACGTCGCGGCTGTGCAGGCCGGTGTAGGAGTCGTCGGCCTCGACGACGTCGCCGAGCAGGAGCGCCGTGCCCAGGTAGGCCTCGGAGAGCTCCTCCGCCTGACCGACGCTGGCGCTGCGGTGACGGGCGAACTCGGCCAGCAGGGCGACCAGCGGCAGGCCGAGCAGGAAGGCGTAGCGATGGCCGCCGCCGGCGGCCACGAGGGCCAGGGCGAGCGGCGTCAGGGCGAGGTCGACTCGCCAGGCGACGGCGAGAGCGCGGGCCTGGCCGCGCGGCGAGTGGCCGAGCGCCGCCCATGTACCGACGTCGATCGCGAGCTGGGCGACCAGGCCGACCGCGACGATCGCGAGCGTGCGCGGCGCGAGCGTGGGGTCGGGATGGCCGGCGATCGCGAGCACGACCACCGGCCCGATCGCGTAGCAGGAGCTGACCACGTGCAGCCCGAGCCGGGCCGGGTGCCAGTCGCCGCGCAGGTGGCGCGGGAGCGCGCTCAGGGCGTACCCGAGCACGACCAGGACCGGCACGACGGCCGGGGCGGCCAGGAACAGCATCGGGACGAAGACGAGCTGCGTCAGGACGGCGGCGCCGGCGCCGACCTCGAACTGCACGCGGGCGACCGCCGCGTAGCAGATCACGAGCAGTGCGGCGGTGAGGACGCTGTGACCGGCCGGGTCGGGCGCCCAGTCGCGGATCGCACCGATGCAGACCACGAAGGCCGCGACCACGACGGCGGTCGCGACCGCCTCGCGCCGGATCGGCGCCCGGCGCATGCGGGCGCGTGACTGCTCGACCAGCCGATCATCTTCGGAACGCGACATATCACCAGAGTCATCGGCAATAACGCCAACAGGTTGATATCACGATCACCGGAACAGGGGACGCGAACCGGAGATTCTCTCGCCACTCTGAGCCTCGGCGCGACGCTTCCCCCGTCCGCCGCCCCTACGCCTCGTATCCCCCGTTTCAAGGAGCACTCCCCGTGGCTCTCCGCTTCCCCGCTCGACTTCTCCTCGGCATGGCCGCGCTCGCGTCGGTCGCCGCCATGACCGCCTCGGCCGCCGCGCCCGCACACGCGGCGACCCTCGGCCTGTCCTGCCCCGCCGCCACCGCGCAGACGTTCTATCCTGTCGACGGCGATCTCGCGTTCTACGTGCCGACACCCGACAGCGGCTTCGAGAACAACGCCGCCGGCTGGACGCTGACGGGCGGCGCGCGCGTCGTCTCCGGCAACGAGCCGTGGATGGTCGGAAACGCCGGCGACAGCCACTCGCTGTCCCTTCCGGCCGGCAGCAGCGCGACCTCGCCCCCGATGTGCGTCGGCCTGCTCTCGAGCCAGATGCGCCTGTTCATGCAGAACACCGGCGCGGCGACCTCGAAGATGCGCGTCCAGGTGATCTACAACGGCGGCGCAGGGGCGCTGCTCGGCGGACTTGGCAGCACCCTCGGCATCTCCGACAAGGCCACCTTCGCGGGCGCCAAGACGTGGCAGCCGAGCGCCCAGTACCTCATGCTCGGCGGCGTCCTGCCGCTCCTGACCCAGTCGGTGCAGTTCCGGTTCACGCCCCTCTCCACCGGCGGCAACTGGCGGATCGACGACGTCTACCTCGATCCCCTGATGCACCGCTAGCGCTTCGCGCGGATCCCCGGGCCGGCGCCGGCCCGGGGTGTGGGCACGGCAGGCGCCGCGCCCTGGGCAGGCCGTCTGGCATTCTGCCCGGGTGCGGCGCCCGGTCGTCCTTCTGCTGTTCGCGGCCGTGTTCGTCGGCGAGGCGATGTGGAG
>Ga0075424_100000975_pt1 | contig 24140 bp, 19 predicted proteins | sample SoiMethybrSBSTD3_FD_75301 | JGI IMG/M metagenome (GOLD analysis project Ga0075424, IMG submission 75301) | Bulk soil microbial communities from a Populus tree surrounding site in Tennessee, USA - Soil MetaG P. TD hybrid SBSTD3 | ecosystem: Environmental > Terrestrial > Soil > Tree plantation... | reverse complement strand
GTGGTGATGCCAAACGAATTCACCTTTCAGCTTGTCGAGTTTGACTTGTTGTCCGTTGAGTTCGCCGCTGATGTAAGGCTTCCAATATTCGGAGATTTTGGCGAATTTGTTGGCGAGGTTGACTTTTTCCATACAGAGCCCTTTCCGATGAACGACGGTGGCGCGCATGCACTAGGATTCCGACCGCCCAGCTATGGTCGCAAGACTTTTTGGAGCTGACGGCAGACACTGAGTTCACATGATGTAAGCTTTCGCTTAGTTATGAAGACCCTTCATATCGTAGATGGTGAGTCGACCGGAGGGACTCTGCGCAGGGCTCGGCCGGGCCGAGAGGAGGAGATTCTTCGCTGGCGCGATGCGCTCTATACCGGGCCAGTTCCTTCAGGGCTGAGCCTTCGCCGTTTAAGCCGGGTGCGGTCGCAATTTTGGACCAATGGCAAGAGCAACACAGAATTCGATAAACGGGACGCTTGTTTATTGCGCTATCGTCAATTCGACGAAGTGGTGATGTGGTTTGGCGCCGACTGTACGCTTTGCCAGCTAAGTCTGGCACAAGTCCTCAGTTGGCTTTACGAGCAGAAAACTGCACCGCACCGTTTGTCGTGGGTGTCTCGGCACGGGGGTGAACTCACCGCCGAGCATATGCATGCAGCTTACAGGAAGCGCAAACCGTTGCATGCGACTCAGCTGCGCGAGGCATCGCACACATGGGATGCCTTTCGCGCCTCAAGCCCCGAGGCACTTGCCAGACGGTCGAAGTTGAGGACGTCGTGCATTCCCGGCCATGGGAGGGCAATCCATCGAATGCTCCAGGAATACCCCTGGCTTCATGGAGGCCTATCGCGACTTGAACGCAAGCTACTGCGAGTCATTCAAGCCGAAGCCGAGCTGCAGGCTGCAAAAGCTGTTGCGACCGTCCTCCAGACTGAGACTGTCGGCGACTTGCTATTGTTCGACATGCTGCGAGATTTTGACAGCGCGCCGAATCCGATCGTTCGCTATGCCGCACCGTTTACGAACAAAATCAATAGCTACAAATTCAATAGTGCCATGCTCACGCTGACGGACACAGGTCGTCGGGTTCTCTCGGGGAAAGATGATCACGTTACTCTGAACGGAATCGACCGTTGGATTGGTGGTGTTCATTTGCACGGCCACAGCGTTCCTTGGCGATGGGACGAGCAGCACCAAAGGATCGTTCGCAGCCGCTGACTGCCGGCGTGTACCTGCATTCTTTGACACGACGTTGTACAATCACCAGCCCCACAACTTGCAATTGCAACCGAGGAGAAGGACTCCATGGATTCTCCCTGTCGACCTGTAACCGGAAACATAGCTTTGCTCCTGATTTGTGTTCTCGTCCTGGGCATTTATTCGTTCGCGCAGGATCTTCCCACAGCCAAGCCGGAGACCGTTGGACTCTCCAGCGAGCGCCTGGAACGAATCAGCACGGCGGTGCAGAAGAGTATCGACGACAAGCGCATCGCCGGCGCGGTCACGATGGTTGTGCGCCGCGGTCATGTCGCGTGGTTTAAGGCGCAAGGAATGGCGGATCGTGAAGGCGGAAAGCCGATGCGAACGGACTCAATTTTTCGCATCTGCTCAATGACCAAGCCCATCACCAGCGTCGCGGTGATGATGCTCTACGAAGAAGGACATTTTCTGCTCGGCGACCCGGTGTCGAAGTATCTGCCCGAGTTCAAGAATATGAAGGTGCTAGTCAAACCAGCCAAAGGCGAGCCTTACACAATTCCTGCGACCAAGGAGATCACGATCCGCGACCTGCTTCGGCATACTTCGGGGTTGACCTACGATTCCAATCCTGATCTGGGACATTACTATCACGACGCCAAGGTGGGAACGGGACTGCTGCAGTACGACGGCACGATTGAGGACAACGTGAAGCGGCTCGCGGCCCAGCCGTTGCTCTTCAACCCCGGCGACCGTTGGGAATACAGCTTGGGCGTGGATGTTTTGGGGCGGTTAGTGGAAGTTACTTCGAGGACGCCTTTGGACGAATTTTTTCTTACGCGCATCTTTGAACCTCTCGGGATGAAGGACACGTACTTTTACTTGCCCGACAACAAGGTCGAGCGGTTGGCCACGGCTTACACCTACTATGCGGACAAGGGGCTCAATCGCTTTCCGGATACTCCGATCACTGAAGGGACATTCTCGTATTCGGCGGACTATCCGTATCGTGGCCCCAAGAAGTTGTTTGCCGGAGGGGCGGGACTGGTCTCTACGGCGGCGGACTATGCGCGCTTCTGCCAGATGATGCTCGATGGAGGGAAGTGGGGTAATACGCGGCTACTGAGCAGGAAATCGGTTGAGCTCATGAGCCAGGACCAACTGGGAAAGATTGGGCCGGACCAGGGATTTGGGCTAGGGTTTGGGGTGGATGGTGTGAAAGCGCCCTTGAACGAGCTTGGCTCGCCGGGACAGTATGCCTGGGGAGGATTCTTCTACACCGAGTTTACGATCGATCCCAAGGAGCAGATGATCGTGATCTTCATGGGGCAGTTACATCCGACGGGCGAGCTGACGCTGGATAACGAGGTGCGGGTGTTGGCGTATCAGGCGGTTAATGATTGAGAAGCAGTTCTAGTTCTCAGTTGCCTCGGTCTTGTTTCAATCTGTGGCGAGAAGTTCTCTCTTTGGTGTTCGCTGGAGTGGCGGGCAGCCGCCAGCACAATGCCCGTGATCGCACTAATTCCTCAATGAATGCAAAGGCAGGGTCCCGCGGCCTCTCTAACGGAGCCGGCTCAAGAAGGCCCTCAATTCGTTCAGCACATCTTCCTCGTTGCTGAGAAAGGAATTAATGAACTGCACCTTGTGCGGGGATGGGTCGCGCCAAGGCGTAGGCTGTTGAGCAGACACAACAACCCCGTTTGTTTCAGTCAAAGCAGTAATACAAACGATGACGAATATCGAAAAGCGTTCCGTGATCGCCATATTCGTGTGGGCGAACTCTCTATCAGTCGGACCTTGATATATCGGAACCCGAGTATAAACGTGTCAAAATTAGCTGGGTTTCTTCTCCGCGACGCTGAAGTCGCGCTCATACCTTTGGTGGCCCACAATTCGTTCCCAGATCCTGGCAATCACGCTTTTGCGGTCATTCAGAAGGTTGAAATGAGGAGGGTTTGGTTCGAGTGGCAGGGGTCGAGAAAATTCAAGCTCGACTGGATGGTCACCATAGGTCGAACGGACTCGCTTGAGGATCGCAGGGTTTTGTCTGTTGTAGCGATGACATCCCAATTCCTGGACTTCCAGAACTTGGATCGCCTGTTCGAGTCCCTGTGGCGTTTGCGGCTGTTTCTTCCAGAAGCAGTGTGACCTCTCTTCGTCGACCCACGCGAGTAGTGCCGGAGCCACGAGGTGTGGAACACCGCAGGCGAGACATTGGCCATCCTCGGCGTAAAAGTCTCCCTCTACCGACTTGGGATGACGTGGCAAGGGTGAATATTTGAACATCACCTCCTCGCACTTAAGGGAAACTCCAGTGAAGAGCTGTGGTGTCCAAACCCACCCTCCCGCACAGAACGCGGGTAGGGTGGGCATCCTCAGTTTTGAGACCCAAACACACCCTGATGCTAAGACGTGAACCTTATCGCTGAAAACAAGAACCGCCGGCTTGCGCCGGCGGCCTGATCGTTAGAAGCTAGGAGCTAGCTGCCAGTAGCTAATTCTCGTACAACAGCACGCCTTCCGCCTTCTCCGAATCTACCGGGCGATAGTAGAGTTTCTCGCCTTCCAGAAAGACTTCGATGAACGCGGGGCGCGTCGTAATCGTGCCCTGGATCAGCGCTTCTGACAGTGGGTCTTCGATGTACTTCTGCAGCGCGCGGCGCAACGGACGAGCGCCGTAGCTGCGGTCGGTGAGCGTCTGGTTCAGGATCCACTTCTTGGCCTCGTCGGTCACGGTAACGGTGATTGAGCGCTGGGCCAGATTCTGGTTCAGCTGGCTCACCATGAGTTCGAGAATCTGGATCAGATCGTTCTCACTCAGGGCGTTGAACAGGATGATTTCGTCGAGCCGGTTCAGGAACTCTGGATTGAAGGTGCGCTTGACTTCGTTTTTCACGAGGTCTTCGACCTTCTCCGACACCATCTCTTCCTTCGACGACTGGAAGCCCAGGCCCTCGCGTCTCTGCAAGTGGCGGGCGCCAATGTTCGACGTCATGATGATGATCGAGTTCTTGAAGTCGACCGTGTTGCCCAGGCCGTCGGTGAGCTGGCCGTCCTCAAAGACCTGTAGGAGGATATTGAAGACGTCGGGGTGCGCCTTCTCGATTTCGTCCAGCAGGACGACGGAATAAGGCGCACGTTTTACACGCTCGGTCAGCTGGCCGCCCTCTTCGTAGCCTACGTATCCCGGAGGCGAGCCGATCAGCTTCGAGACAGAGTGCTTCTCCATGAACTCGGACATGTCGAAGCGGACCAATGATTTTTCGCTGCCGAACATGAACTGCGCGAGGGTGCGGGCGACTTCCGTTTTGCCGACGCCCGTGGGGCCGAGGAAGAGGAAGGAACCGATGGGCCGGTTCGGGCTCTTCAGGCCGGCGCGGCTGCGGCGGATGGCACGGGCAAGAGCGGTGATCGACTTGTCCTGCGAGATGATCCGCTTGTGCAGCTCTTCTTCAATGCGCAGCAGCTTCTGCGACTCTTCTTCCTTGATGGACATGACGGGCACGCCAGTCCAGCGCGATACGACATCCTCGATGTCCTCGCGGCCAACCACACCGGTGGAAGATTCGTCGAGATGATATTTTTCGCGAAGAGCGCGCAAGTTCTCGCGCTCTTTGCGTTCCTCGTCCGAGTAGAAGCGTGCCTTCTCGAACTCGTGGTTCGCGATGGCGTTCTCCATGCGGTGAACGATGAACTTAATGCGCTTCTGGACTTCGGTGATGTCCTCGGGCAGTGAGGTCTGGCGCAGCTTGACGCGCGCGCCCGCCTCGTCAATGAGGTCAATCGCCTTGTCTGGCAGGAAGCGGTCCGGGATGTAGCGGTTGGAATGCGAAACCGCAAAGTTGATGGCGTCGTCGGTGTAGGTGACGGCGTGGAACTTCTCGTAGCGGTCCTTGATCCCGAACAGAATTTTGATGGCGTCTGTCTCGTTGGGCGGCGGCACCTTGACGGCCTGGAAGCGGCGCTCGAGTGAACGGTCTTTTTCAATCGACTTACGGTACTCGCCGGGGGTGGTGGCGCCAATGCACTGAATCTCACCGCGGGATAGCGCTGGCTTCAGGATGTTGGCGGCATCGAGCGAACCCTCGGCCGATCCGGCACCGACGAGTGTATGCAACTCATCGATGAAGATGATGGCGTTCTGCGACTCCATCAGCTCCTTCATGATGGTCTTCAGGCGCTCTTCAAACTGGCCGCGGTACTTGGTGCCGGCGACAATTAGAGAAAGATCAAGTGCCAGGATGCGCTTGTCGGCAAGAAATGAGGGAACTTCACCGTCGGCGATGCGTTGGGCCAAGCCTTCGACGATCGCGGTCTTACCGACGCCCGGCTCGCCGATCAACACCGGGTTGTTCTTGGTTCGGCGGCACAGAATCTGGATGACGCGATCCACTTCCCCTTCACGGCCGACCAGGGGATCCAGTTGGCTGTCCATTGCGGCCTGGGTCAGGTCGCGCGAAAACTCCGCCAATAGGGAAGACTCCCGCTGCCGTTGGGGCTGGGCCTTTTCCTGGCTGGTGCGGGCCAGTTCTTCGCGAATCGTCGGGAGCCGAAGCCCGCGCTCGTGCAAAATTTCCGCGGCAAAGCACTTTTCTTCCCGCAGCAAGCCTAAAAGAAGATGCTCAGTTCCAATATGTTTATGGGAAAGGCGCTCTGCCTCTTCAGCCGCATACGCCAGCACACGCTTGCATTCATTGCTCAGGGGCAGGTCAACCGAGGTCGAAACCTTCTCACGGATCGTGGTATGTCCTTCAATCTGCTTGCGGATCGATTCAACCGATGCATGAGAGCGTAGGAAACGATTGGTCAGGGCCTTGTCTTCGCGCAGAAGTCCCAGCAGCAAGTGTTCTGTCTCGATGTAGGGAGACCCGAACTGGCTGGCTTCGTAGCGCGCAAAAAAGATGACGCGCCTAGCTTTCTCCGTATAGCGTTCGAACATATAGCCCCTTCCCGCTGAGTGCTTCGGGAGTTCGCCGCCTCCACGAAAACTCTTGGCCCTAACACATTATGCAATCAAACGGCCACAGAACCCAACCCCCTTAAACGTTTTTCTAGAGGCCGGGTTACTAATGGCACTCCGGTGCTATGGACTCACAACAGATAGTGCGCCTCCACGCATCTTCGTGTCTGTGGCCCTTGTCCTTCCCTTGCTGCGATGTCCGCTCATGCAGGCAGCGATTCCGGCACCACCTCTTCCAGTCGACCCTGATGCAATCGTAAAACGCGGTGACAACGCCGCGCGAAAGCGAGATTGTGAGTTGCGATGAGGGAGGTGAGCTGGTAATCGCGATGTAACCTGGCAATCAATTCGAAAATTGACTCGGCCGTATGCCCGTCAAGGTCCCCGGTGGGCTCGTCTGCCAACAACAACTTCGGTTGAGTAATCAGCGCCCTCGCTAATGCGACGCGCTGTTGCTCGCCCCCGGAAAGCTCTCCGGAACGATGGTGCCCGCGCTGCTCAAGCCCTACTTCGCGCAGCCAGCGCTTGGCGTTTGCTTCAACCGCCTGCCACGATTCGCCTCGCAGCAAAAGCGGCATGGCCACATTCTCCAGGGCCGTGAATTCGGGAAGCAGATAGTGAAACTGCCAAACAAAACCGATTTCACGGTTCCGGAAATCCGCCGCGGCCTCGTCCGCCAGCGAATTCAACTGCAAGTGGGCGCAGTATACGTCACCTTGAGAAGCACGTTCAAGCGCACCCAAGATATGCAACAAGGTACTCTTACCCGCTCCCGATTCGCCAACGATGGCCAGCATTTCACCCTTCTCTACGGTGAAGGACAAGTTCTCAAAGAGCGTGAGGTCTGACTCGCCTGAGCGAAAGACCTTTTTCAAACCTTCGACCTGCAACATCGCGTCTGTAGAAATTAGATGCAACTGGCTTCTCCTTCGATACAGGAAGCAGTTGCAACCCGCTGCTCGCGGAGCGGCTCTAAAACCGCAGGCGAAACTTAGATGCATCCGGGTTGCTTCGCGTTCATTAGATCACGAGGAGTACCCGAATGCGGGCAACAGGTTCTGAAAACTCGTATGCCGGAAACTCTATACCCCTTTTCGACCAATGCAATGTGACCTTGGTCACAGGACGGTGGTCCGAACAACAGTAGGGGGAAGAATTTGGGACTGTAGATTTGACGAGGGGGACGGCCCGGGGAAATTCAATTGCGTCACTCGTAGCGCAATGCCTCAGCGGGCAGGACGCGGGCCGCCGACCAGGAGGGATACACGGTTGCCACAAACGAGATCCCGATGGCGACCAGTGCTACCAGAAGGCCATCGATCATACGAGGCGCAAAGGGGACGTAGTCGATCGAATAAACCTCAGGTGCAAGTGAAATGACATGATAGCGGGCACCGGCCCAGGAAAGGGCATAGCCCAGCACCAGCCCAATGGCTGTGCCAATCAGGCCAATCAGAAGTCCCTGCGCAATAAACAGGCGGCGAATTTGCGACTTCCGAGTTCCCATCGACATAAGCACTGCAATGTCTTTCGTCTTCTCCATCACCATCATGATGAGCGAGATCAAAATGTTCAGGGCCGCCACGAAGACGATCAAGCCGATGGTGATGAAGGTGACGACGCGTTCCAGGCGCAGCGCGCGGAAAAGAGCACGGTTCTGCTCCGTCCAACTGGTGGCCATGAAGCCTTTCCCGGCGGCCTGTTCGAGTTCCTTCGCGATCACGTCGGCTCGGTAAATGTCATCCACCTTGACCTGGATGACCGAGATCAGATCGCCCAGGCCGAACAATCGTTGGGCATCTGACAGACGTGTAAAGGCCCAGGAGGTGTCGTACTCGTAGAAGCCCGAGTTGAATATTCCGACGACATGAAACCAACTGTATTTAGGCACCATGCCGAAGGGTGTCAGTTCTCCCTGGGGACTGGTGACGAGCACCACGGAACCCACCGTGGCACCAAGTTCGTCGGCCATATCTTTACCGAGGATGATGGGCGCCATAGCGGCGATTCGTCGACTGGCGGCGGTGAGTGAGTCAGGGGATTCCGATGTGGCCCGGGCACTGGTGTCCCCATCAGCGTTCGCACCAGGCGACTTTGTCGACGCCACGCCCGGGGGCGGATTTTCATTCAGGGCATCTGCCGATCCGATCTTTACGGTGCCCAGCAAGTCGCTCACTTTGCGTTCGTAGGTAGGGATCATCCCTTTGAGAACGGCGCCGCGCGCGCGCGGGCCACGCGAGATCAGCACCTGCTCATAGATCACCGGTGCAGCCGCCACCACGTGCGGTTCCTTGCTCAAGCGGTCCATCAGCGGTTGCCAATCTTTGATGCCATCGCTCTGCACCCGTAAGAGGCTCACGTGCGATGTTGAACCCAAGAGGCGTTGCTGGAGGTCTTGACGAAAACCGTTGTTGATCGCCAGGGCTACGATGAGAGACGCCACACCTGCGGCGACGCCGGCGACGGAGATCGCTGTGATTACGCCGATGAAGGCTTGCCTCCGTTTGGCTCGTAGATAGCGGGTGGCGACGAAGAGCTCGAATCTCATGAAAGGCAGCTTTTGGCTGTTGGCTGTAGCATTTGGTCAAAAGCGGATTATAGACGGGCGCGACAAGATCGACATTGTGCAGCGGGGCAGCGAACGTGGCAGCGCTTCGCGCCGACGGGCGAGGACGCCCGTCGCTTCAGAATCTGGTTTTGTGGCAAAGTAGAAAGAAATGGGGGAATCGCGGGGATTTTTCTTCAATAAGGTCAATTTTGCTCATCCCGACTTCACGCTGTATCAGGCTGCTCGCTTCTTCATTGTCACGGCGCTGGAGATGCAGTCGGTGGCGGTCGGGTGGCAGGTGTATGAGATTACTCACCAGCCTCTCGATCTCGGGTTTGTGGGGCTGGCACAATTTCTGCCCGGAGTTCTCCTGTTCCTAGTTGCGGGGCACACTGCGGATCGGCATGACCGGCGGCGGGTGCTGCTGGTCTGTTATCTCGGATTCCTCTTCTGTTCAGGCCTGCTGCTGGCCTCCACGCTGTACCACCTCCGTTCAGTTCACTTCATTTATGCGGTGCTGCTTCTACTGGGCGTCGTGCGCTGCTTCAACTGGCCGGCCAGCCGCGCACTGCTGCCGCAGCTGGTGCCGGTTGAATACTTCTCAAAGGCTGTTGCATGGAACGCGAGCACCCTGCAGGCAGCTTTTATTCTCGGGCCGGCCGTGGGCGGAGTACTGTATGCGATCTTTCGAGGACCATCCGTGGTCTACGGAGCGTCGCTGGTCGCGAGCGCTGTTTCGTGGGTTGCGACTTTGCGTATTCGCTCGAAGACCCAGGCTCGACCCGCCGAAGCAATGAGTTTGAAGACAGTGATGGCCGGGTTTCAGTATGTCTGGCGCGAGAAGGTGGTGCTGGGATCGATTTCGCTCGATATGTTTGCTGTGCTCCTGGGAGGAGCCGTTGCGCTGCTACCTGTTTATGCCAGCGAGATTCTCAAAACCGGCCCTTGGGGCTTGGGAATCTTGCGTAGTGCACCAGGGGTCGGGGCAGCCACGATGGCCCTTTTCCTCGCGCATCGACCGATCCGGCGGAGGGCCGGGCTGATCATGCTGTGGTGCGTCGCAGGGTTCGGCGTGTTCACAATCCTATTCGGAATTTCACGAAGCCTGATTCTATCGCTGATCGCACTATTCCTAACGGGCGCGACAGACATGGTAAGCGTCATCATTCGCGCGACCCTGGTGCAGATTGCGACGCCCGACGAGATGCGCGGCCGGGTAAACGCCGTCGATATGTTGTTCATCGGTGCGTCGAACGAGTTGGGAGAATTTGAGTCGGGCCTGACGGCGCACTGGTTCGGAACTGTTCCTGCGGTCGTGCTGGGCGGGTTCGGGACGCTGGTGGTTATCGCACTCTGGGCCTGGCTATTCCCGCAGTTGCGGAATGCAGATCAGATGCATCCGGCGAGTTCGGTCAGCGAGCCTAATGCTTGAGATGTCGCCGTACCCAGGTTAGGGTCCAAAGAACGGACCCGAACCTGGGGCACCGTGCTTGGCTATTTCGCTCGGATTGCGGTCTTCACAGAACTCATGTTGTCGTAGCGATCGTAGACGCGGACGACGACGACGTGTTCGACAGTCCCTCCGCCCCCAGAGGAGGCGTTGTTCTTTTTCGTCTTGTTGGTGGGCGGCGGAGTGGTGGAATCGTCGGTGGGAAGGGCAACGCGAAAGTCGTAATTTTCAGTCTTTGAGTCGGCCAATTGGCCCATCGGCTCCACGTATTGCCAGTCTTGCGCGTCAATCGAATATTCTGCCCGTTTGATGATGGAAAAGCTGTCGAGAGCGTGGAAGGTCACGTGAATCTTGTCGTCTTCCACGGCGGCGGCTAGATTTTCGATCCGCGGGGGGGTCGTGTCGATCTCGACTCTCGGGCTTTCCTTCTCGGCCGTGAGGGCTTCGCCAGGAGTGTGGGAAGGAGCATCAGATGCGACTACTTTGAAGGTGTAGCCTCCGTCGGGCAGTAGGCTCGCGTCGAAGGAATAGAACTTGTCGGTGAGCCCGTCGCGAAGCAGAAGCCAGCGGCTTTCGCCGTCGCCACGGTAGTACAGGGAGTAAGTCAGTTGGTCGTCGTTATCGTCATGAGCCATCCACTTGACGCCCAACGAATCGCGATCGTGGGTGGATGGAACGGGTGGCTCAAAGCGCGGCTGCGCAGGCGTAACCCCGGAAGTGCCGCTGCCCAAATCTACGGTTGTGCCTATCGGTTTCGGAAGCGGTTGGTAGCGAACTGCCACCTGGACTCCGACGTCGTCAATGTCGGGAGCGATGTTTTTAGAGAGATAGTTAAGAGTGACGCTGTCGAGCCGTGGTGCCGAATTTCCGGAGTGCAGCACCGCTTTCCACTGGGCAAAGCGGGCGGCAGGAATGCCAGTCTCCCCACTTTGAATGTCGATTTTCTTCCAAGGGCTCCAGTTGCGATCGGGGTTGTCAACATTTCCGCTGCGGGCAAAGAGTTCGATGTTGCCGGCTCCGCGAAAGTCGGCACGGCCCCAGCGCGAAAAGATTTTGGCGTCAAAAACATCACTTTCGTATGTGCCCTCGGTTTGAGGCGCCGGACCTAGGACAAAAATCTTGCCCAGATTGCTGCCAGATGCATAGAGGCCGCCTCCCGGCGCCTTCGCGAAGGCGGTCACCTGCGAGGTTCCGGCCTTCAGCAAGTCCGTGAAGTCGTCCTCGCGTGTCATTGCGAAGATATGTCCGCGGTTGCCGGTTCCGGCAAGAAGGCGACCTTGCGGATCAAACGCGAGGGCGTACACGATGTCTTCGCGCGAGGTCCACAGACGCGTGGGAGAGCCATCGGGCGCAAGCCGATAGATCTCGGAGCCACCGCTGGCACCGGCGCCGGGGGCAGGAAAGTTCATGAGCCCGGTCATTGCTGGCTGCGTCGGGGTCAGTACAACTCCCGGCGGCAATGGGGGAGCTGGAGACGTGGAGGGGGTAGGTCCCGTGGGCTGCCCGAAACCAGGCATCAGTCCGGGACTCGGCCGTTTTTCGCCCACACCGGCGGCGTAAATATTGCCAGCGCCATCGAGAGCAAGGGCGGTGATTTCCTTCTTGGGAGCGCTGTAAAGAACGAAGGCTTCTCCTGACGGCGAGATGCGATAGACCAAACCGCTACCGTCGGAACCGGCAATTAGGTTCCCCTTCGCATCCAGCGCCAGGACACGGATGTGGGCTTCATCGCTCTTGAAAAAGACGGAGTGTTCGCCCTTGGGCGTCACCCTGTAGATCTCGCCCTTGTCACCGGTGGCGACGAAGAGGTCTCCGGAGCTGTCCAGCGCGAGATCCCATATGTACTTCGTCCCAGGATCGAAGTAGACGGATGAGGTCCAGTTGGGGTCGACCTGTCCCTTGGATTTATCTGGCGGATTCGATTTGGCGGAGTCCACCTTGGCGCCGCTCTTGCGCTCGATTTTGTAGACCTTCCCGTCGGGGGCAGTACCGGCAAGGATCGAGCCACTCTTGTCGACGATCAGAGCCTGGACCTGTAACTCAGTGGGCTCGAAGATAGTGGTCGCCTGACCGTCCGGCGTAATGCGATAGACGCGGGCGGGTGAACCGGCAGCGGCATAGATATTGCCCGCATCATCGGAGGTAATCGACCAGATGTAAGTGGAAGGCGCGGTATACAGGGCCTTGAAGGCGGGGGCGAGTTCGAGGCCACCTGCGCTGCGGATAGCAACTCCGGTGGCAGTGCCCTTGGTGAGGTCTTCGAACTTTGATTGTTCCCACGTGCGGGTGCCTTCGGCGAAAGCGGTAGTTGTCAGGGAAATAGCGAGCAGGATGGCAAACATCCGCGACGGAATGTGCAAGTTTGTCCCTCTATCTGCGGCAGTGTGGCGCGGGAAGTTTCAGGGTAACACGGCGGAACGGCATGCCTCATTACTTGATGGTAATCGTCAATACCTGCGCGCCGGCGACGGCAAAGTCGAGAGGCGGCGTGGCGGCCTCGTTGACTTGAGATTCGCCGAGCACCACCATCTCCTGCGTACCGCGCATTCCCTCCATGATGTTCATGACCGAAAGCGGCAGGGTGGGCATGACCTTATCGGCGACCATGGCTTCCGGATCCGCCTCGAGCAAAGACACGTAAACGCGGTTATTGGAGTGCTCTTTGTTCAGGAGCGCGATGGTGGAAGCCAGATCGAGCTTGCGGGCCATCATAGGCATGCCACGCCGCATGCGGTCGAGCGTGTCGCCGTCGCTGACGAGGATCCGCAATGGGCCTTTGGAGGCGGAGGTGGGAATCTTGATCGGAATCTGACGCACGACGCGATCGCCCCGATAGGGAGCTAGAACGGTTTCAACGATGATCTCGTCCCCGGGCCGCGCCTCGGTCAGATCGGTTCGCGCACTCTCCAAGCGCGCCCAACGGCGCTGTTTGACGAGGTCGAAATCGAGCTTTACGGCCTTGACCGAAGGAACATCGAACGGATTGTCGTAAATGCGGCCGAAACGGTCGCCCAAGGACAGTGCAGCGAGGAAGGCCGCGGGTTGACCCGAATCGGTCGGCGCAAACATGTTCTGCAGCTTGACCTCAGGATAGCCCTTCACGCTGATCGAGCCTTTGAGACGGTACGTGGTCTCCTCGGCGTAGTCGTTAATCCCGTGCAGCGCGTTGAACACCGTGGCCATCATGGCGACCGGACTCAGGCGGGCATTGTTCAACACCTCGTAGTGAATCTCCTTGGTCGCCTCGCCGTTCCTGATGGTAAGCGTCACGGGAATCATGTCCGGCTGCTTGTCGAGGATGCCCATGATTCCAGTGTGGCGGTCCTGCACGAACGCGCCGACGGGCTCCGTGGTATTTACGATCTTAAAGGCGTTCAAGGGCGACGGCAGCGTTGCTAGGACGTTGGCCTTGTTCATGGGAAGGTCAACGCTTCCGAATTGCAATAGTGGATGTCCGCAGGCCAGCAAGCGCTGAGGATCGAGATAGGTGATCGTGCAGGTGGCGGCGATGTCCATGTCGCCGCGAACCAGAATCGCGCTGATGGCAGAGCCAGGTTCAAGTGGCTCGGGTTGCTTTGCATCGCTGACAGAACCCGCACCCATCACGGGAACGATGCCGGCTGCGGCAAATTGCGGTGCGAAGCGCTTTACAGTTTCTTCGCTGAAACCGTTGAACACCAGCGGAGCCTCAATGGGCTTCAGGTAATTCGCGTAGGTCTGAACGGGCAGATTGGCAGGTTCTCCGGGACCTGAGGTTTTTGTCGCAGCTTTCGCCAAACCCACACTCGCGTCGGATGGATTTGCTCCCGGACTCTTGTCAAAGGCATCGATTTCCAGCATGTCGGCGATCGGCGTAACCCCTGCAATGGGCTCCTTGGAGAATTCGCCAATCCGAAATGCCAGGGCTCCTGCAAGCTTGCCATCGAAGTAGACCGGGCTGCCACTCATGCCCGCGACAACGCCCGTGTATTCGACCTTGGCGCCGTGCAGCCGGATGAGAATGATGTCGCCCTTCGGGCCGTTCATGTTCTTCAGAACGCCCAGCACCTCCACGTCCATCGGTTCCGGAGTGGTTCCCTCAAAAACCGTGTAGGCCACGCCGCGCATCCCGGGACGAATCTGACTTACCGGGATCGTCGCCGTGGTCTTGGGTGCGCGCGCGCTGGGAATTTCCGACGCGGTCGCGCAGAAGGTGAGGAAACTACAAAGGACTACAAACGGAAGGACGGATTTTCTCATTGAAATTACCTTGAGGTCTGCCAGTGCGGCTTACGCCGACACAGATTTAGACTCCGAACGATGGCAAGTCGTTGCCGGGAGGAGGAGCACCGAGGAACGCTGAAAACATCCCCATCGTGCCACTTTGCGTCTATACTAACATCAAGAATATTGCCAGAGAACGGTTTACTTAGGGCATTCCGTCCGGAAACATTCAGTGGGCACCATGCAGAATCAGAATCTCCGTAAGTTGTTGCTACTCATAACGTTCGCCATCCTCGGCTTGTTGGCGGCTGAAATCGTCGCACAAGAACAGCCGCAGCAGCCCTCAGGAAACACGCAGTCAAATCCCAACAAGCAGGACGCGCCGCCAGAAGCGGGCGGTCCCGGCAACGATGTTGGGCCATATGCGATCCCCAGAAAGAAAGACGAAGAGGCGCCACCGATAGCTCCGACAAAGCCCAAGAAGATTGAGGGGATGCCGGACTACTCGATCAAGGTGGATGTGCCACTGGTCAACCTGGATGTTCTGGTTACGACCAAAGACGGTCAGTTCGTGCCCGGTCTGAAGAAGGAAAACTTCAAAATTTTTGAAGATGGAAACCAGCAAACAATTTCAAACTTCAATCAGTCGGCCGCGCCAATCACCGCGGTCATGCTGATTGAGTATGCGTCTACGAATCTGAATTACATGTACGAGGCGCTGAATGCGTCCTACAACTTCGCCGCTACTCTGAAGCCGGAGGACTGGATTGCGGTTGTCTCCTACGACATGAAGCCGCAGATTCTGACGGACTTCACGCAAGACAAGCGCGCCGTAATGGGAGCGTTGAATATGCTGCGCATCCCGGGATTCTCCGAGCGCAACCTGTTCGATGCGTTGTACGACACGATCGACCGCATTGAGACCATCGAGGGACGCAAGTACATCGTCCTGATTTCAACCGGGCGGGATACGTTCAGCAAGCTGAATCTCGATCAGATCCTCAAAAAGGTGAAGAACACGCAGAACGTGACGATCTATGCGGTGAGTATTGGCCGTGCCTATCGGGAACGAATCGATGCGATGATGGGCGGCGCCGGTGGCATCATGACCACCGACTGGTTGCAGGCCGACAATCAGCTCAACACCTTTGCGCACATCACCGGTGGGCGCGCTTATTTCCCGCGTTTCGAGGGTGAATTGCCGGAGATCTTCCACGACGTCGGCACCGATATCCGGAACCAGTATACGATTGCCTACCACCCGACCAATACCAAGCTGGACGGAAGTTATCGCAAGCTGAAAGTGGAATTGGTTGCGCCGGACGGTGGGCCGCTAAAAGTTCGGGACCAGAAGGGTAAAGACGTGAAGGTTCAGATCTACGCGCGCGACGGGTATACGGCGAAGCATCAGGTGGAGTGAACCGAGTACCGGGTTGTGAGTACTGAGTACCGAGATACTTGCTAGTGAAACAGGTGATCAAGCAAAAACAAGCATCCCACCCCTAGAAAAACTACCAGTGCCATCCGGACGCCCGTTTCCTTGTTGACCTCCGGAATCAAGTCCGACGCAGCCACGTAGATCGTGACTCCTGCCGCCAGCGGGAGACCTTCCTTCACCTGATGGCGGAAGATGGCCATCGTCAGCACTCCCGCCAAGGTTGCAGCTCCCAGGAGGACCGATGCGCCCCAAGCGAATCCGCGGCTACGCCCGCTCGCCAGCATGACCGATGCCACTGTGAATCCTTCAGGAATTTTGTGGAGAAAGACGGCGAGGAAGATGATCCACCCGAGCCAGTTCGAGACCAGAAACCCAGACGCGATGGCGATGCCGTCAAAGAACGTGTGAATCAGTAATCCCATGAGGACCGAAAACCCCTTGTGAGGACGGACGAATTCATCGTGGTGGGTTTCTTCGCCGAAGTGGAAGTGGGGGGTGACGGTGTGCTCAAAGAAATGGATGATCAAGTATCCGAGCAGAACGAGATAAGCGGCGTAGCGACCGCCGAGATCAAGGCTGGTGGGGACGACTTCAACCAGGGCAGTCGCGAGCATGAACCCGGCGCCGAGTGCAACGAAGTATTTTAGATAGCGGCGCTCCCAATTTCTCTGAACGATGATCGCGCCGCCGAAAATGTTGGCGGCCGCAGCGGTCAGGCCGAGCAGGATGCTCGTTAGAAGGGGGTTCATTTTTGCTCGGTGATGATAGCAGAGCGAGTGCTCTCATCCGCTGTGGCGAATATGCAGCACATCTCCATCCTGCACAATGTAATCCTTGCCTTCGAGACGGAGTGTGCCTTTTGCGCGGGCGTTGGCTTCTGAGCCGGCTTCTAGCAACTGGTCCCAGCGGATTGTCTCAGCGCGGATGAAGTGCTTTTCAAGGTCGGAGTGAATGGCCCCAGCGGCTTCGACGGCGCGGGTGTGCACGGGAATCGTCCAGGCGCGGCATTCGTCTTCTCCGATGGTGAGGAAGGAAATCAGGCCGAGCAGGTGGTAGGTATTGCGGATGAGGCGCACCAGGCCGCTTTCGGTCAGGCCGTAGCTGGACAGGAATTCGGTAGCATCTTCGTCACTCATCTCTGCGAGTTCGGCTTCGACCTTGGCGCAGACTGCGGTTGCGCCTGCGTTGGGCCTGCTTGCGACGTCCGCGAGCTTGTGTTTGGCGACAGCTTCTTCCAGGGCCTTTCCCAGTTCTGTTGTCTCGCTGACGTTCAGCACGTACAGCATGGGCTTCTCACTGAGGAACAGGAAGCCGCGGATGCGTTTCTTGTCTTCAGCTGTCATTTCCATTTCCCGAAGAGGCTTCTCTGTCTCCAGGTGTGCCTTGGCCTTGACCAGCAGATCGTCTTCCTTCTCAAGTTCCGGTGAGCGCATTTTCTTAAGATCTTTCACAAGGCGCTCAAGGCGCTTCTCGATCTGGCCCAAGTCACTCACGATCAGGTCAAATTCGACATTCTTGATGTCGCGAAGTGGGTCAATGGGGCCGACGTGGGGGATGGAGTCATCTTCAAAAGCGCGCAGCACGTGGACGAGTGCGTCCACCTGCCGCAAGTGGCCGACGTAGCCGCTCTCCTTCAGGGCATCCTGGCCGATCGCGCCGACGTCGACGTATTCGATCGATGCGTGTGTGAGTTTCTTCGGTTTGTAGATAGCCGCGAGGTGATCAAGGCGGTCGTCAGGGACCTTGGCGACTCCGATGTGTGCTTCGCGCGGGTTGGCCAGGGCGTGCGCCGAGAGCGTCGCTTTGGTCAGCATGCGGAACAAGGATGTCTTGCCCACCTGAGGCAGGCCGATGATTCCGGATTTCATGGAAAAAGCAGCTTTCAGCCGTCAGGTCTTGGCACAGGGACGGACGGCGCAGTATGAAGAACCACTCAGCATAAATGGAGGAGGGCGCGTGGGCCAAATGCGACGATTCATCACAACCGTTGCCTGGTCGCTTCGGCATTATGCTAAGCTCTGCCTTCGCGATGCTGGAATTACGTCAAACGACGCGACTCGTTCGAGCGGCGATCTGCGCGTTTTTGTCGAGCTCGTCGGGCATTCTGTCTGGACAGGTTCATTTCAAAATGCAGACGCAGGAGGTTGTTGAAGAGAGACTGAGAAAGTTTGGCGGTTCGGACTTCGAGCGCGAGGCGAAGCTGAAGAAGCTGTTTCTGGACTCTGGTTGCTCCCCGGACGAGTTGAAGGAGGAGACGGTGAAAGCAAAGCAACCGCCGAACTTGATGTGCGTTCTTCCAGGAACGACCGACCAGACGATTCTGGTAGGTGCTCATTTCGATCATGTCGACCTTGGCGACGGAGTGGTAGACAACTGGAGCGGCGCATCCTTGCTACCGAGTCTGCTGTTCACCGTGCGCCAGGAGCCTCGCAAACACACTTACATCTTCATTGGTTTCATGGGGGAGGAACATCAGCTGCAGGGTTCAGAGTTTTACGTCAAGCACCTGCCGGAAGAGCAACGGGCGCGTATCAAGGCGATGATCAATATGGACACACTAGGTCTCGGTCCTACCGAAGTATGGGCCTCTCATGCGGACCCAAACCTTCTGGGTGTATTCGCGGCTATGGCAAAGGCGTTGCAGATCCCTGTACGTGGGATGAATGCCGATGGCGTGGGGACAACCGACTCCGAATCATTCGCAAAGTTTCACATCCCACGGATCACGATACATAGCCTCACGGGTGAGACCTTGCCCGTACTGCATTCTTCCCGGGATCGTTTAGACAAGATTCAGATGAGCGAATATTACGACACCTACCGACTCACAGCTGGGTATCTGGTTTACTTGGATGGATATTTGGACCGAGACGAGGCCCATCCTGCGGCAGCAAGTTCGACCACGCGTTGAGCAAAGAGAGTCGAGTGGTCACAGCCTCGCGGTCAGATAGGCGGCCGCTAGCCCCATCAATAGCACTGCCACTTCGAGCCGGACCGACCAGACGTGGAGTGCATCGAAGTGCATGCGCGCAGGGTTGTCAGTAGGAACGGTATCGATATCGCCCAACGATGCGCGCAGGGAAGCCATCTTTGGGGAGATTCCGAACTGAGAAACGATGGTCAGCAGAAGCATGGCCAGCACAAGGACATGACGGGCAGCGAGAGGCTGTGCCGATTCCGTGGTTAAGCTGCACAGGAGCATGGAGCAGCCCAGGAAAACGACGCCCGAAAACAGGCCCATCCAGTGCAGGATGCCGAGGGAACGTCCTACGACGGTTCCCGCTAAATGGCGGGAGGGTAGCACGGCAAAGGCCGATGGAGCCTCGACAAAGGAAAGAAAGACAATTCCACCGATCCAGACGATCAGGGAAAGAAAAATCAGGAAGCGAAGGATGGACAAGGGGAACCTCCAGGCTGAGTTCTCAGTTCTCGGTTCTCAGTGAAACCAAACCCGTGCAATCGATTTCATTACACGCCGTGATTTTACTCGACTGGCGCTCCGGCTTACCTTTGGCCCTTTACTGAGAACTAGTCTCTAAAAAATTCCTCAGAGGAATGGTGTGCACCTCAGGGGCTAAAGCCCGGGTCCTTTTTTGGCCTTCGACGGCAGCGGCTGAAGCCGTGCCCTTCCCAAAACATTTATGAGATAGCCTCTCAGAACTGAGAACTGAGAACTGGGAACTGAGAACTGGCTTCTACACCGGTACCGGCACGCTCTCCACGATCTCGCGCATCAACTGTTCGGCCTGATCGGATTTGCGGAGGGTCGAGGAATAGGAGCCGCTTACGACCACGCGGTGCGCGAAGACCGGAACCACCAGCGGTTTGAAATCTTCCGGAGTGCAGAAACTGCGGCCTTCGAGGAAGGCCATGGCTTGCGCCGCGCGATAGAGCATCTGCGAGCCGCGCGGGGAGACTCCGAGCGACAGGAATTCCGTTTCACGTGTCTTGCGGATGATGGCCAGCGCGTAGCTGACCAGGGCATCGTCCACTTTCACCTGCGAAACAACCTGCTGCATCTCGAGGACGTCGGCTCCGGTCAGAACCGGTCGCAGACTGTCCAACCGGACTGCGCCGACCGTGGAGCGAAGGATTTCGCGCTCAGCATCGCCGTCGGGATATCCCATGTGCACGCGCATCAAAAAACGGTCGAGCTGCGATTCTGGCAGCGGATAGGTCCCGTGATGCTCCACGGGATTCTGCGTCGCAATCACCAAAAACGGCTGAGGTAGAGGGTAAGACTGCACATCCACCGTAACCTGGCCGTCGTTCATGGCTTCGAGCAAGGCCGATTGAGTCTTTGGCGTGGTGCGGTTGATCTCGTCGGCCAACAGAATGTTGGTGAACACGGGTCCGCGCTTGAATTCGAACTGTTGTTCGATTGCCGAATAAATTGAGATGCCCAGAACGTCGGAGGGCAGCATGTCGCTGGTGAACTGTACGCGTTGAAAGCTGCAATCCAGCGCGCGGGCCAGGGCTTGCCCCAGCGTGGTTTTGCCCACCCCGGGTACACCCTCAATGAGGAGATGACCGCGGGCGAAGACCGAAACCAGCGCCAGGCGGATGACGTCGTCCTTGCCGCGGATCACTTGGCGGAGCGTGGTTTCCAGTTGAGCTGCGCGATGGGCAGCCGCGGTAGCGGTCTCAGGAGACATGCAAAAGGCGATTCTACTATGCAGGGTAGGGCGGAAGCTGTTACGAACGTCACGGAACAGGAACCAGTTCTCAGTCCTCGGTTCTCAGTTCCCAGTTTCCGACATGAACAACCGTTGGTCGAGGTCGCTGCTGCAGTCCAGGATGGTCTTCGGCCAGAACGGCTATTCACGTATCAGGGATGGCGCGAACCGGAGCACTCGGGGACGGCTGCCTCGGCCCTCCCCGCGGCTCATTTTAGTCGAGCCGCTGCAGGCGATTGAAATCACAATGACGGCACAATCTAGCTGGCTTTTAGAAATTCCGCGGGACGTCCGGTCAGCCGCTCAATCCGCTTGGCGATGGGCGGATGAGTGGAGAACAGGCTGCCGACATCAACTCCCAAGAACGGCTGAATGATGAACAGGTGTGCCGTTGAGGGGCTGGCGGCCATCGGCAGGCGTTTCGAATATGCATCCAGCTTTGCAAGCGCGCTGGCGAGTGCGTACGGGTTTCCTGTCAGTTGCGCACCGGTCTCATCGGCGTGGTACTCGCGCGATCGGGAGACTGCCAACTGAATCAACATGGCTGCGATGGGCGCAAGGATGAGCATCAACAGCGCTCCCAGGCCTCCGCCGCGGCGTTCGTCGCGATCCCCGCCCATACCGCCGAAGATCATGGCGAAGCGTCCCATGTGTCCAAGGTAGGTGATTGCGCCCGCGAGCGTTGCTGCGATGGAACTGATCAGGATGTCGCGGTTGTTTACATGTCCGAGCTCGTGGGCGAGTACTCCTTCCAGTTCTTCGTCGTTCAGCAAGTTCAGAATGCCCTGTGTTACGGCTACGGACGCGTGTCGGGGATTCCGGCCGGTGGCGAACGCATTGGGTGACTCGTTAGGAATCACGTAGATCTTCGGCATCGGCAGGCCGGCTTTTTGCGTCAGGCGCTCGACCACCTGGTAAACGCGCGGCAGTTGTTCGCGAGTCACTGCCTGCGCCCGGTAAGTGGCCAGAGCGATCTTGTCGGAAAAGAAGTAGGCGACGAAGTTCATCACGCCGGCAAAAATCAGCGCGAAGACCATGCCTTGCTGACCGGCGAATGTCCGGCCAAGCAACATCAGCAACAAAGTCAAAGCGGTCAGCAAGAATGCGGTTTTGAATGTATTTCCCATAAGGCAATTCCCTTAATGATTGGATGTTGCAGAAGACGGAGGGATGCTTTGCGAAAATACATTGCGGGACCTTCAGCTTCGTGCGAGTAACAGCAGTGCTATCAATAGAATGCGATCCACTCGGTTAGGAGCCGTGCAGCCGAGTTGTCGGCTAGCTCTGGGCCGATCGCTTGATAGCTCGTTCGAGGGTGCCGTCCAGTGCAGCCTTTGCCTTTTCGTACTCCTGCTGTGAGATCTTTCCTTGTTTGTGTTCGACTTCAAGCTGGAAGAGTTCTTCCTTCAGTGCTTCGAGGAGCATGGAAGGACGAGGCGTGTTCGCGAGGGTCGGGGGCGGAGCAGATACTCTCGGCGCTGGGGCAGGCGTTGACCGGGATACTCGAGGAGGAATCGGCTGAGGCGGTTCCGGAACCTCGAAGTCGACCCCGCCACCGTTGGCGGCATTGGCAGCAACCCCGCGTTGGCGGCTTGCCACATAGAAAGCGCCGACGAAAAGCGCAGCAGCGAATCCACCAATAATCCACCAGCGATACTTCTGCAACGGATCGGGGGCATCGATCGGAGGGCCAAGTCCTCCACCCGGACGCGAATCGCCCTGACCCCCGCCCATCGCTCCGCCCGAAGAACCTTCCGAACCGCCGCCTTCGTTCGAGGCGAGCGTACCGGTTCCGGAAAGTTTGAAACTCAAAGCTTGCCCAGGCTGCGTCAGGGTCGCCACCTGAACAGTGGCGTCAGTTTGCTGCGGATCGTTCATCGACTCAAAGTGAGCACCCGAGCCTGGTTCGAACTGCATGGACTTCGGGAACATCACTACCAGGTGCTGAGTTCCGTAGATCGATTTCGGATCGATTGTGACAGAACCGGAATATGGCAATTGATAAGCAACTTGAAACTGGGTCTCGCCGGGGCGTAACGGGAAAATGAACGCGTAACGGTTCTTCTCCGCCTGTGGGACGGGAGCGGAATTGAGCGGCTGCCCCCCCGCTGTCTTAGCCATTGACTGCACAATCTTCGCACCCTCGGGCAGGTAGAACTCGAAGTTGTGGTCGTTCATTTGGGTCTTTGGTGGCTTGGAAGTGTTATTCACAGCGAACAGACGAACGACCTCCAGTTGCCCCTGCTCGGCCTGAACGCGATTGACGTCGGCGGTAACGGAAATGCCGTCGAGTTTTTTCGCGACGTCGTTTACTTCAACTTCCACCGAAGTCGTTCCCGGAGGCGCCATGCGGTGATAGGTGACGCCCTGATGAATGGCACGGATCAGGTGTGGGCCCTGATCGTCCAGGTTGAAGCTGAAGTTGCCCGTGGCATTCGCCTTAGTGCGGGCGGCCTCCTCCATGCCATTGCCCAGCTTGATCAGGACGACATCGTCCCCAGCCGCAGGTTTGCCGGTCGTACCATTTTTCACGGTGCCGGTGAGAGTTTCGGCGCCCGCGATCGATGCAAATAGGATGAAAAACAAAAGCGCTGCCAACTTGGGGGAAAATCTCAAACCCTCGCTCCTTTCCGGTCGCGTGCCACCACTGCCGCCTGCTCAAGCCGGGCGATTTCTGCAAGGATAGCGGCGGCTTCGTCTTCCAGCGAGGTCTTCATTTCCCGGTAGTCGGACTCGGGAAACTTGCCCGCTTTGTATTCAAAATTGAGATCGCGCAGGTTCTCGTACACCGCCTCCTTGCGCTCACGCAGGTAGGCGAGTCGCGTCTTCACCGGACCGGTGTAGATTTCGCCCGGCATATAGAAGGTGTAGAAAAGCGCGCCCAGCGTGACCAGCGCGCAGATGAGGATGGTCACAGATCCGTCTCCTTATCCACCTGGTCCCGCAAACGCTCGAGCTCAGCGCCCCGCGCGGGTGGAATACCATCGGCGAGTGCGGGCGTGGGACGCATCTTCCAGGCGCGGACGATGAAGATAAGAGTCGCAATGCCCGCGAGCAGGGCCACAAAAGGCATCACCCACGCCACACGACCAAAGCCCGTGGTGGCGGGAGCGGCAACAACCGTGGTGCCGTATTTCTGCACGAAAGATTGAAGAACCAGATCGTCGTTGTCTCCGCGATCCAGTGCCGCAATTAACTCGGTGCGCATGCGGTCTGAGTACTGACAACCGACGTGGTTGCACTCGAGCAGCACTTGACTGCATCCGCAGACGCACATCATATGGTGGCCGAGGTTCTTGAAGCGCGCATCTTCGTCGCCCACGCCTAGGAAAGTAAATACCGCGACGACTACCAGTGCGACCTGAGCCGCACGCGTTCCGAAGGACTTCATGTTCAGGTACATTAGTCGCCGGCTCCCACCGTCGCCGGTTGAACGCGAGCCGTAGCCGGCACACGAGCCAGCTGTGCGTTCGGAATCAAAGCCATAACTGTGCCGATGAGCATAGTCCACACGCCAGCCCAGATCCACATGACAAGCGGATTCAAGTGCACTTTAATAATTGGCTTGCCGGTATCCTGATTCAAGCCTTCATAGACGAGATACAGGTCTTCTTTAAAGGTAGAGCGATTGGCGACCATGGTGGCCGTCTGCTGGCTGGCTTTATAGAAGCGAC
>Ga0075424_100000974_pt1 | contig 24143 bp, 25 predicted proteins | sample SoiMethybrSBSTD3_FD_75301 | JGI IMG/M metagenome (GOLD analysis project Ga0075424, IMG submission 75301) | Bulk soil microbial communities from a Populus tree surrounding site in Tennessee, USA - Soil MetaG P. TD hybrid SBSTD3 | ecosystem: Environmental > Terrestrial > Soil > Tree plantation... | reverse complement strand
GCAACGAGCAGTGGCAAGCCTTCCGCATGCTCCCGCTCCTCAAGAGCTTGCTCGAGCGCGACTTCGCCGGCGTCGACGTGCTGCCCATCAATACCTTCCCGCAGGGCAATGCCCTCATCGGCAACGAGGAGACGGCGGCGGAGGTGAAGCGGAGCGGCGTCGACGCCATCATCATCGGCAACGCGGCCTGAGGGTCCTGCGCCACCGCGTGCGGCCGGGCGGCCGCCAGGATCGAAGCGCTGGGGATTCCCACCGTCACCCTGACGCGCGCCGACTTCGTCGGGGTGATGAAGAATGCGGTGTCCGGGCTCGGGCTCGCGCCGGACGCGGCCATGGTCACGTTTCCCATCGAGATGTTCCTCCCGGGCAGCGACATCACGCCCGTGGAAGCCCGCCGGACGGAGTTCTACGACGGACTGACGCGCTGGAGGTCGGAGCTCGCGGACGACGGTGACGGCGGTAGCCGCCTCGTGTCCGTTCGCGGCACCACCTTCGAGGAAGCGCTCGTCCGGGCGAACAGTCTCATCCTCGGCCGAGAGTGGGGCGACGGGCTGCCCGTCTGGCCTGCCACGCGGGAGCGCGTGGAGTGGATCCTCGCCGGCACCCCGCTGCCGCGCGAGCACGTGCTCGGCACGTTTCCGCCGCGAGGCGGAGTGGCCACCGTGGAGACCTGCGCCATCGCGCTGGCCATGGCGGGAGGACGGCCGGAGTATCTACCCGTGCTCGTGGCGGCGGCGGAGGCATTTCTCGATCCCGCCGCGGGAAGCGAGCAGCTGCAGGCAGCATCCGGCAGCGCCTTTCCCGTGGTGATCGTCAACGGCCCGATCGGACGGCAGATCCGGCTCAACTCCGGCTTCGGCTGTCTGGGGCCAGACCCGCAGCGCCCCGCCGGCGCCAGCATCGGCCGCGCGCTCAGGCTCCTGCAGCAGAATGTGGGTGGCGCCCGGCCCGGCGTGGGCACGATGGCGAACTACGGAGGGCTCCGTTACACCAACGTCGTGTTCGCCGAGGACGAGGAGAATCTTCCCGCGGGCTGGCCGCCGCACGGCACGGAACGGCACGGCTTCGCGCCCGGGACCAACTCCATCTCCCTCGCCTTCGCCAACGGCGCCACCAACATCCGCCGCCGAGGCGCCAAGAAGGAAACGCCCGAGGAGGATGCGCTCCAGGGCATGCATCGCATGGCCGACTTCATGCGCGTGCCCAACCTCGCCGGCCTCGCCGGCTACGAGCACGGCACGCCCGGCATCCTCATGATCCCCGGGGTGGTGGCCCAGACCATGGTCGGCCTCGGCTGGACCAAGGCCTCCATGCGGGACTTCCTCTGGGAGCATTCGAGGATTCCCGCGGAGCAGCTCCGTCGCGCCGGCGGCTACGCGTGGATCGAGATCGACGCGAGCAAGGTGGCCCGCGAGAGCGCCGCCCTCGATCCCTGGCCCATCACGTCCGCCCCGGACAATCTCATCCTGATCGTGGCGGGCGGGGGACATCCGACGAACAGCTACTGGCTCCAGGGCTACAGTCCCGGCGTGATCGGCCGTGAGCTGCGCCTTCCCGAGGACTTCCCCCGGCTCGTCGCCGAGGCGGAGCGAGATCTGTACGGAGCCGAGGGCGGGGGCGGCAGCTAGCGCGGCGCCTCAGCGGAACCGCGCGATCATCTCCTTGCCGTAGCGCAGGACGTCGTCGGGTGTCTTCACCTGCGCGGGCAGGCCCGCTGCGTTGCTCACGGGCACCGCGACGCGCGTGACGCCCTGCCGCGCCAGGGCCTCGATTTCCGCGGGATCGGTGGGCGCCGCCACGGTGATCTCGATGGTCTTCGGATCGCGGCCGGCGCCCTCCGCGGCGCGCCGCATCTCGTCGAGCAGCCCGGGCGAGGGCGTGCGGGCGGGGAAGTAGCCGTCGCCGAGCCGTCCCGCGCGCCGGGCGGCGGCCGGAGTGTCGCCGCCCACGATGATGGGGATGCGCTGCTCGGGCGGCCGCGGCCGGCAGAAGACCTGGTCGAACGAAATGAAGCGCCCCTTGAACGTGGCGCATTGCTGGCTCCACAGCGCGCGCATCGCGGCCACGTACTCGTCGGTGCGCGGGCCGCGGTCGGCGAACGGCAGTCCCAGGGCGGCGAACTCCTCGGCGAGCCAGCCCACGCCGATGCCCAGCAGCACGCGGCCGCCCCCGGCGAGATGATCGAGGGTGGCCACGGCCTTCGCCGTCACCACGGGGTTGCGCTGGGGCAGGATGAGAATGGCGGTGCCGAGCTTGATCGCGCGCGTGGCCGAGGCGATGAAGGCGAGCCAGATGAGCGGATCGGGAATGGGGAAGTCCTCGAGGCCGGAGCCCATGCGTCCCGTGGGCGAGTACGGGTAGCGGGACTGATAGCCGTGGGGCACCACCACGTGCTCCACCGTCCAGATCGAGTCGAATCCGGCCGCTTCGGCGGCCTGCGCCAGCTCCACGGCGGCGGGCCCGCTGCTGTAGCGACCGAGGCTCGCGTATCTGAGTCCGAACTTCATGGCTCGTCTCCTCTGGCGGAAGGCCCGCGGCCGCGCTCTATCCGCGGAGCCGGGCGGCGATGCGCTGGATCGCCTCGACACTGTCGGCGCGAGAGCCGAAAGCGGTGACACGGAAGTAGCCCTCGCCGCTCGGTCCGAAACCGGACCCGGGCACGCCCACCACCTGAGCCTCGGCGAGCAGCCGGTCGAAGAGATCCCACGACGATGTGCCGGCCGGCGTGCGGATCCAGATGTAGGGGGCGTTGCGCCCGCCGTACACCGTGAAGCCGGCCGCCTCCAGGCCCTCACGAAGGATGCGGGCGTTGTCCATGTACTGGTCGATCAGCGCGCGAACCTGTTTCTGTCCCTCCGGGGTGTACACGGCGGCCGCGGCACGCTGCACGACGTAGGGCGGGCCATTCGACTTGGTCGACTGCCTCCGGAGCCAGAGCTGGTTCAGGCTCACCGTGTCTCCGGCCGCGGTCCGGCCCTGGGCCTCGCGCGGGACGACCGTGTAGGCCATGCGCAGGCCGGTGAAGCCCGCGTTCTTCGAGAAGCTGCGCGACTCGATGGCCACCTCCCGCGCCCCCTCGATCTCGTAGATCGAGTGCGGGATCTCGGGATCCCGGATGTACGCCTCGTAGGCCGCGTCGTAGACGATGACCGCCTCGTGGGCGCGCGCGAAGTCGACCCAGCGCTTCAGCATCGCCCGCGTCATCACCGCACCCGTGGGGTTGTTGGGGTAGCAGAGATAGATGAGGTCGACGCGGCGGTCGGGGAGGGCGGGCTGGAACTCGTTCTCCGCGGTGCACGGCAGGTACACGAAGCCGGGATAGCGGCCGGTCGAATCGGCGGGGCCGGATCGTCCCGCCATCACGTTGGCGTCGGCGTACACCGGGTACGCGGGGTCCATCAGGGCCACCACCGCATCCTGCGCGAAGAGCTCCTGGACGTTTGCCGCATCGCTCTTGCCGCCGTCGCTGACGAAGATCTCATCGGCGCCGAGCTGGACGCCGTGGGCGCCGAAGTCGTGAGCGGCGATCTCCGCGCGGAGGAACTCATAGCCGATATAGGGACCGTAGCCCCGGAGGGTCTCGGCCCGCGCCTGCTCCCGCGCGGCAGCCTCGAGGGCTTGCACCACCACCTCCGGCAGCGGCAGGGTGACGTCACCGATGCCGAGGTCGATGAGGCGGGTGCCGGGATGCGCGTCGCGATGGGCCTGGGTGCGCCGCTTCACCTCGGCAAAGAGATAGCTCGCCCGCAGGTTGAGGAACGCCTCGTTGATCCTGGGCACGATCCCGCCTCCTTTCTCCCCGGTGCGCGGCATTCTAGTCGATCGTGAGGGGTGGCGCCACCGGGCGGCGTCGTCGCCATCCCCTCGCGAAGTCGGCTACACTACTTCCCATCATGCTCGCGCGTCCGCTCGGTGAGCGGAATTCCCCAGTCCGGGGGCGCTGCTCGATACCGTGAGCGAGGCGCCCGTCGGCTCTGCGCGGAAGTGGGCCATCACCTTCTCGGTGATGCTCGTCACGGTGATGCAGGTGCTCGACACCAGCATCACCAACGTCGCCCTCCCCCACATGCAGGGATCCTTCTCCGCGAGCATCGACGAGATGTCGTGGGTCATCACCTCGTACCTGGCCGCCAACGCCATGGTCATCCCGGCCAGCGGCTGGCTGACCTCGGTGTTCGGGCGGCGCCGCTTCTTCCTCATCTGTACGGTCACCTTCACGGCGAGCTCGTTCCTGTCCGGCATCGCGCCCAACCTCGAGTTCCTCGTCGCCATGCGCATCCTGCAGGGTCTGGGGGGCGGCCCCGTGGTGCCCATGGCCCAGGCCGTGATGTGGGAGATCTTCCCTCTCGAGGAGCGGGGGACGGCCATGGCGGTGTGGGGCACCGGCATCATGCTCGCGCCGATTCTCGGCCCCACGGTGGGCGGCTACATCGCGGACAGCTGGTCGTGGCGCTGGATCTTCTACATCAACCTGCCCATCGGCGTGCTCGCCTTCTTCATGGTGAGCGCGTTCCTGTTCGACGCCCCCTTCCACCGGCGGCCCCGTCGCGTCGACGTGGCGGGCATTCTCCTCATGATCGTGGGGTTCGGCTGCCTCCAGCTCGTTCTCGACCTCGGCGAGCGGAACGACTGGTTCGACTCGACCATGGTCCTGATGTGCGGGATGCTCGCCGCCGTCACCCTCGTGGCCTTCGTGCTGCGGGAGCTCATGACCGCGGAGCCCATCCTCGATCTCAGCGTGTTCGGCGACCGCAACTTCAGCATCGGCACCCTCGCCATCTTCCTGGTCGGGCTCGGGTTCAATTCGAGTCTGCTCCTCCTCGCCCTCTATACGCAGACCATCCTCGGCTACGACGCGTGGACGGCGGGCCTGACCCTCGCTCCGGGGGGGCTCGGCACCATGATGGCCCTCATGATCTCCGGGCGCCTCGTGTCCCGCATGGACCAGCGGCTCATGCTGGCGGGCGGCTGCTCCCTGGCCGCGGTTGCCCTCTTCTTCATGACGCGCGTCACGCCCACCATCGACTTCTGGAATCTCGCCTGGCCGCGCTTCCTTCAGGGTTTCTCCCAGGGGTTCATCTTCGTTCCCCTCCAGGCATTGACCCTGGCCACCATCCCGACGGAGCGGCTGGGCAATTCGACGGCGGCCTATAACGTGGCGCGCAATATCGGGGGAAGCATGGGCGTGGCCCTCGTCACCACGCTCCTCGCCCGGCGGAGCCAGATCCACCAGACCACCCTCACCGGCCACCTCGATCAGTGGAGCGTCGAGATGGCGGCGCGCCTCCAGACGTGGACGGATCACTTCGTGCGCCACGGCGCCGACACCTTCACCGCCGCGCGTCAGGCCATGGCGATGCTCTACCGCGAGGCGGTGACGCAGGCGAACATCCTCTCGTACGCCGACGATTTCTGGCTGCTCCTCACCATCTACTCGTCCGTGCTGCTCTTGATCCCCTTCATGCGGCGCGTCCGCTCCCGCCCGCCCGCGCGCGGCCGGCGCGACGGTGAGGAGAGTGAGGAGACGGCGCGCGATCCAGGATTGCCCGCCCCCGCCGACTAGCTCCACCGATCGTCGAAAGGTCCGGGCGTTCTACCCGCGGACCCTGCGTCCTCCCTCTGGCAGCTTTCCTCCCTCGGCGCTCGCGAAGCGCTCACCGCAGTAGGCGCAACGCCCGATCGGATCTGGAGCGCCGCATGCATCCCGCGGAGCCCGGGATGCCGGAGCGCAGCGGGCGCGCGACAGCTGGTGGAGGAGGCTCGAGGTGATCGACGAGCAGGTGACCTTCGATCTTGGATACGCCGCTCGCGCCCCGCCCCGCCTCCTCCGTCCCTCGAAGCCACGCACATCTCACGAGGCGAACAGGAGGAGCACCATGATCCAGATAGCCGTCATCAACGCTTCGACGGTGGTGAGCGATGTCGACGTGCAGAAGATGGTCGACGCGATCCAGGTGCAGATCGATCGCGACTGGACCCCTGCCTGGGGCATTCCCGCCAAGCTCAACGTCGTGCCCCACGGCCAGAAGCCACCCTCCGCCATGTGGTGGCAAACCATCTTCGACACCGCCGACCAGGCGGGCGCCCTCGGCTACCACGACCTCACCAGCGCGGGGCTGCCCATCGGCAAGGTCTTCGCGAAGACGACGCTCGACGCGGGTGATCGCGTGTCAGTCACCCTCTCCCACGAAGTGCTGGAGATGCTGGGCGACCCCGACATCAACCTGATGGTGCAGAAGGGTGCGCGCGGCTATGCCTACGAGGTCTGTGACGCGGTGGAGGACGACTCGCTCGGCTACGACATCAACGGCGTGCGGGTGAGCGACTTCGTGTACCCGCAGTATTTCGAGACCTTCTGGCACAAGGGCGCCGCCAAGTTCGACCACCTCGGGCACCTCTCGGGGCCGCTGCCCGGCCTCACCCACGGCGGCTACATGTCGTACCTCGATTTCAGCTCGGGGCAGTGGAGGCAGATCACCGCACGTCTCGACGATGGGAACAGCGCCCACCGCAACGACAGCCCCGTGCTGGTGAAGGCGCTCTACAAGGAGCGCGCCCACGTGGGCGCCCGGCGCTACCGGCGGGCCCTCCCCCCGGCGACCTGGCTCGTGTCCACGGTGGCCAGCAGCTAGCGCCCGCGTGCTCGTGGCCGAGCCGGCGCGCCGCCTCACCGGGCGCGCCGGCCTCGGCGACGGCGATGCGGCGGCTCATGCGTTCTGGACGAAACGCTGATCCCGCAGGCGGCCGGCCAGCCATCGAACCGCGCGGGCGGTCCCCACGAACTCCTTGTGCACCGCGCCGGCATCGCACACCTTCACGCAGCAGCCGCAGTCCGCACAGGTGCCCAGATCGATCGAAAAGCCGCGAGTACCCTGCCTGATGGCCCCCACGGGGCACCGGCTGGCACAGGCACCACAGTCCGTGCAGCGGGCGCCCTCGATGACCGGCCGAGGCCTGAGCATCGTGTTGTTCAGGCGGCGGGTGACTCGGTCAGCGACCGACTCGGGGCGGGGAGCCACGTGCTCCGGGTAGCGGAGACGTTTTTTGCGGAAGGCTTCCCATTCGAGGCCGGTGACGGAAATGCGGGTCACCTCGTTGGTGCCGAGCCCGGCGGCCTGTGCGTGCACACTCGTCCACACGGGTAGGTCCTCGTATCCGACGGCATGAGCGGCGATGGTATCCAGGGCGACGGGGTCGGTTCCTCCCAGGATCAGCCCGACCGGCTGAATCGCTTCGGCCACGCCCTGGCCCTCGATCATCGTCGTCAGGTCTAGAAACGAGACGGTGGGTCTGGTGACGCGGTAGACGTCCACGATCACGCGGGCGAACTCCGCCGGATCCGGAAACAGATTGTGGATCCGAAGCTTTCGGGCGCCCAGCATCGCTCCGAACATGTTCTTGATGACGCCGCTCATCACCACCGTGGAGAGCGAGCGGCAGTTGGCGGCGTTCACGACGACGTCGGCGTCGAGCACCGCGTTCGTGATCAGATGAGTGCGGGGGAATCGCAGGAAGCCTCGCACCTCCCGTCCGCCGACTTCCACGAAATCGACAAGGCGAGCGCCCGTGCGGCTCGCCACGTCGGCCATGCCCGTTTTCCGCCAGATTCGCTCGTACTGCGCGGACCGCGCCACGTCGTCCCCGAAGGTGACGTGCGCGGCACAATCGAGCAGACGCTCGATGATCGCCTCGACGTAGGCAGGGTGGGAGGTCACGCGCTCCTCGGGATCACGAAACCCCGAGCAACCCATGTTGACCTTTACCAGCACGCGGTCCCCGCGCTTGATCAGCGAGGGAAGCGGCGGATCCAGGTGCTCCACGACCGACCGGATGGCGGTGGATACTGCCTCCCTCGTGTGACCGTCACTCGACGCTGCGGACACGGAGGCACGGAGAGGTGGCGCCATGGTTCTGATGAAGGGAAGCGGGACGTTGAACATGACGAGCTCCTCATATCGGGGCTGTGCCCTTCAGGGATGACGAGGGGCCAAGCGCTGCCTGAGTGCGACGGCCATTCGGGCAGGCACGACATCCACGGCATGAGGAGGCGCTGTCGGTCGATTTGACGCAGTCGCCTCGGCGGCTCACCGGAACGGCAAGCTCCATGCCGGGACCCACTGCTCGAACTGATTCAGGGGTTTCGGACTTCGAGGACGCGCGTCGGTGCTGGCGATGTCAGAGAAGCCGACTACAGCAATACCCTTCCGGTCTACGCCCGACTCGATGAGAGGGCGGCTGGCTCACTCACGCTTCAGTCGAGTGACGTCGACGGAGTAAGGACACGCATCGTGGTGCATCTCGCGGCTTCACGACGAGAGCGCGACCACGATGCGTGTAGAGTCGAGCGACGAGCCACGACTCGCGGTTGACCGTGTCGTCGCGGGGGCGTTTCCGGATCGCGAGATCAGTGGCGCTTGAAGTATTGGACCTCCCGCTCGTGCTTCTCCGCGGCCTCACGAGACGTGAAGGTGCCGAGGTTTCGTCTCTTGCCGGTCTTTGGATCCTTCTTCCGCGAGTAGAGCCGATATCCGCCGGACTTGAGCTTTTCGATCATGGGGAGTCTCCTTTCGTCTGGTGATGCATCTGATCTGGCAAGCAAGCAACGCTGATGCCACGCAACCGTCGGCGGGCCGGTCATTTCTTCTCACTGCGGATGTCGATTCCGGGGCCGCTCATTCGACTATCGCGCGAAGGATCCAGGGCTCGTTCCTCACGACAGGGAGGCAAGATGCGATGAGCCGTGCGCAGTCATCCAAGACCCAGCCGGAGGAATCGACCACGCCGGAATTCATCTTCAGGCAAGCGTACCGGGCGTCCAGGGCGCTGGTGGCTGCGGCGTGGACCGATCCCGAGCAGATGGCGCGGTGGTGGGGGCCGCACGGGTTCACGAACCAGGTGTGCGAGCTCGACGCGCGGCCGGGGGGACACCTCCGCATCGACATGCGGGGGCCGGATGGGACGGTGTATCCGATGGTCGGAGCCTACGAGGTCGTCGAGCCCGACCGCGTTGTTTTCACGTGTGTGCCGCTCGACGAGCACGGCCAGCCGCTCTTCGAGGTCCTGAACACCGTCACGCTCGACGAGCGCGCGGGGACGACGACCCAGACGGTGCGGGCCCGCGTCCGCCGCGTGTCGCCGGGGGCCACCATATACCTCGCGGGGATGGAAGCCGGCTGGAGTCAAAGCCTGGAGCGGCTCGCGGACCACCTCGCACAGGGCAGCCGCGGCGGCGCCGTCGTCCCGGTGCCCTCATGATGGCAGAGGCGAAGCGAAGCCGGTGGCCGCTCCTCGCCAAGGTGCTCGGGGCGCTGGTGGCGGTTGCCGTCGTGCTGGCGATCGTCATCGCCATGCAGCCGTCGGAGTTCCGGGTGGAGCGGAGGGCGAGCGTGGCGGCGCCCGCGCCGGTGGTGTTCGCCCAGGTCAACGACTTCCACAAGTGGCCGGCGTGGTCGCCCTGGGCGAAGATCGATCCGGCCATGAAGCAGACGTACGAAGGGGCCCCGTCCGGCGCGGGGGCCGTCTACACGTGGGCGGGCAACCACGAAGTCGGTGAAGGGCGCATGACGATAACGGAGAGCCGGCCCGGTGACCTCGTCAGGATCAGGCTGGAGTTCTTCAAGCCCTTCGCTGGCGTCAGCACGGCCGAGTTCACCTTCATGCCCGAGGGACAGCAGACGCTGGTGACGTGGAGCATGACGGGGCGAACGACCTTCGTGACGAAGGCCGTGCACCTCTTCCTGAACGTGGACAAGATGATCGGGGACAACTTCGAGAGCGGCCTGGCCCGCATGAAGTCGCTGGCCGAAGCGGAGGCCAAGTCGTAGCTCGACCACACGGCGGGCAGAGCCGGCAAGCGAAGGGAGACCATCGTGCGATTCATGGTGCTGGTGAAGGCCGACAAGGATTCCGAGGCAGGCGTGATGCCCAGCCGGGAGCTGGTGGCCGCCATGGAGAGGTTCAACGAGGAGATGATGCGGGCGGGCGTGATGCTCGCCGGCGAGGGGCTTCACCCGAGCTCGAAGGGCGCGCGCGTCTCGTTCTCGGGAGGCAAACCCACGGTGAGCGACGGACCGTTCAAGGGCGACCTGATCGCCGGCTTCTGGATGATCCAGGTGCCGTCGAAGGCCGACGCGGTAGCCTGGGCCTCCCGCGCTCCCTTCCAGACCGGCCAGCTCGAGATCCGCCAGGTCTTCGAAGCCTCCGATTTCCCGGCCGATGTGCTTCCTCCCGAGGAGGCCGCGCGCGAGCAGGCCATGCGCGACGAGCTGCAGAAGAGGGGCGCCCAGCGCTAGTCGCGGCGGCGTCCTCAGGAGGCGACGGGCTCGACGCTTACTCAGTTCCCCACGGTGTTGCGGATGCTGTCCATGTGCTCCTGCACGTGGTTGATGAGCACGCCCTCGATGATTTGCTGCACGGACATGGTGGGCATGCCGGTGAGCAGGGTGCCGCTCTTGTCCAGCTCGGCGTCCGAGAGCCCGCGCACCATCTTGGCCGCATCGCCGACGCCCTTCTTGTGGAGAGCGAGCGTCTCGGCCTTGGTGCAGCCCGCGAAGTCCTTGGCGTGCTTGGCGTTCATCTCGTCGAGCTGGGCCATGGTGAAAGGAGGCAGGGCCTGCCCGCTCGCCACCGTCTTCACCATGCCCGCGATGGGCTCGTGCGAGCCCGCCACGTGATGGGCCGTCACGCCCACCGGCCACTTCTCCGCCGAGGTGACCTTCTTCCAGTCCGTGTCGGATAGCTTTTCGATGACGCCGCTCAGCTCGCCCGCCTTGGTCTCGAACTTCTTCGCCAGCCCCTCCGCTCGCTCACCCATGATGGCCTCCTCCGGCATTGATGGTTGTCTGGCGCCGCCCCTGCTGCGCGAGCGCACCGTACCACCGGGCCTAGCACCCCGCAATGACTTCGGAGGTAAAGGAGCGACCTCGCGGCGGAGACCGAGGCGTCAGACGCCGAGGTAGTACTGCTTCACGAGATCGTTCTCTCGGAGCTCGCGCGTGCTGCGGCCCTCGAACTCGATCTTGCCGTGCACGATGATGTAGCCGCGATCGGCGATCTTGGTCGCCTGGTTGAAGTTCTGCTCCGCCATGAGGACGGTGAGCTGGCGCTGCTCCTTGAGCTCCTTGATCTTGGCGATGACCCGGCTCACCAGGATGGGGGCGAGGCCCACCGACGGCTCGTCCACGAGGAGGATGCGCGGGGAGGACATGAGGGCGCGCGCCACCGCGAGCATCTGCTGCTCGCCTCCACTCATGCTGCCCGCGAGCTGACGGCGGCGCTGGGCGAGGACGGGGAAGGCCTCGAAGGAGAAGTCGAGATTGGCCGCGATCTCCCTGCGCGCCTGGGGCCGGTAGGCGCCCAGGAGCAGATTCTCCTCCACGGTGAGCTTGGGGAAGAGGCGGCGGCCCTCCGGCACGAGGGCGATGCCGAGACCCACGATCTCCTCGGTGGAGGCGCGGGTGAGATCGACGCGGACGCCGTCACTCTCGAGGACGATCTCCCCCGCGGTGGGCGCCACCATGCCCATGATGCACTTGATGAGCGTGCTCTTGCCGTTGCCGTTGGTGCCGAGGAGGGCCACCGTCTCCCCCTCGCGCACCTCGATGGACACGCCGTGGAGCACCCGCACCGCGCCGTAGCCGGCGTCCACGTTGCGCACGAGGATCCTACTCGCCAAGGTAGGCCTTTTCCACCGCGGGGTTCCTCACGATCTCCTCGGGCGTCCCCTCCGCGATGCGCTCCCCTGCGTCGAGGACCACGATGCGCTCGGAGAAGCGCATCACCGCCCGCATGATGTGCTCGATCATGACGATGGTGATGCCCTGCTCGCTCAGCCGGAAGAGGATGGCGAGGATGTCGTCCACCTCGGCGCTGGACAGCCCCGCCATGGCCTCGTCGGAGATGAGGAGCTTGGGCCGCGCGGCGAGGGCCCGGGCCAGCTCGAGCTTGCGCATCTCGATCTGGGTCAGGCCTGCCGGCCTCTGATGCGCCTTGGCTTCGAGGCCGATGGCGCGCAGGATCTCCATGGCATCCGTGTCCGCCGCCTGCGCCCGTTCGTGGGCGGCGTACTCGAGGGGGATGTGCAGGTTCTCCAGCACGGTCATGCTCGTGAAGGGCTTGGGGATCTGGAAGCTCCGCACGATGCCGAGCCGCGTGCGTCGGTGGGGCGGCAGGGCCGCGAGATCTGCGCCCTCGAAGAGAATGCGCCCGCCGTCGGCGGCGAGGGCGCCCGAGATGCAGTTGATGAGCGTGGTCTTGCCGGAGCCGTTGGGCCCGATGAGCCCGAAGCGCTCACCCGGATTCACGTGCAGGCTCACGCGGTTGAGCGCGGTGAAGCCGCCGAAGCGCTTGATCACCCCCTGCACCTCGAGCAGCGGCGCGGCCACCCTAGCGGCTCCGCAGGCGCCGGACGAGGCCCAGGATGCCCTCGGGCGCGAGCACGACGAAGGCCACCAGCACGATGCCCACGATGAAGAGGTTCATCTCCGAGGAGATGGTCACGGTGGCGAGCTGCTGGGCCGAGCCCAGGAGCACCGCCCCGATCACCGGCCCGATCCAGCTCGTGGTCCCCCCGATCATGGGCATGGCGAGGGCGTTCACCGCGTAGTCGAGGTTGAAGGCGGAGTTCGGCTCCACGAAGGTCACGTAGTAGGGGAAGGGCGCCCCCGCCACCCCGAGGAGGAAGCCGCTCACCGTGGTGGCGAAGAGCTTGAGGCGCAAGGTGGGCACGCCCATGCATTCCGCGGCCTCCTCGTTGTCGCGGAGGGCGGCCAGCCCGCGCCCCACCCACGAGCGCTCGATGAAGCGCGCCGCCGTCACCGCGATCACCGCGAGGAGCACCATCACCGTGAAGAGGAAGGTGACGTAGTTGCCGAAGGGCGGCGAGCTCGGGCGGATGACGGAGATACCCCGCGAGCCGCCCACGTACTCCCAGTTGATGATCATGGTCTGGAGCACGATGGACAGGGCGAGGGTCGCGATGGAGAAGAACACGCCGCGCAGGCGCAGGGTGAGGTAGCCGATGCCGAGGCCGAGGAGGGCGGACACGAGGCCGCCGGCCAAGATGAGCACGGGCAGCGGCGCCCGCATCGACTGGATGAGGTACACCGCGGTGTAGGCGCCCAGGGCGAAGAAGGCCGGGGTGCCGAAGTTCACGTAGCCCGCGTAGCCGCCGAGGATGTTCCAGGCGGTGGCGATCACGATGTACTGGAGGATGACGTAGCCGGCGAAGTAGAGATAGGGATTGACGCGCAGGGAGGCGAGGAGCACCCCCGCCAATACCACCCCGAGGCCGATGAGGAACGTCCGTCCCGTTCCCTGCATCTAGCGACCGAAGAGTCCGGCGGGCCGAACGGCGAGGGCGGCGAGGAGCACGCCGAAGGACACCGCCTGCGCCCACGACGGGCCGAAGAAGGTGGACATGAGGCTCTCGGCGATGCCGAGGATGATGGCGGCGACCAAGGTGCCACCGATGCTGCCCATGCCGCCCAGGACGGTGATGGCGAACATGCGCCCGATGTAGTCGCGGTCGGTGGAGGGGATGACGGGCGTGATGGTGATGAGGAGAGCCCCGGCCAGGCTCGCCGCCGCGATGCCGATGCCGAAGGCCACCGTCTTGATCTTCACGGGATTGGCGCCCATCAAGCGGAGGGCGAGACGATCCTGCGAGACCGCCATGATGGCCCGGCCGTAGAAGGTGCGGGCGAGGAAGAGGTGAAGGGCCAGGGTCATGGCGAGCCCGACCAGGCAGGGCACGAGGAGCCGATAGGCGATGCCGATGCCGCCGACCTCGATGGACTTGCCGACGTATCCCGATTGGACCAGCCGGTAGTCCACGCCGAACTTGAGACTGAGGCTCACCTCGATGATGAAGAGGATGCCGAAGAAGAACACGAGCCCGCGCAGCGACTCCTCCCCGCGCCGCTCGAAGCTGCCGTAGTACACGCGGTACACGGCGGCGCCCACCAGGTAGAACACCGGGGTGAAGAGGAGCCCGGAGAGGATCGGATCGAGGCCGAAGGCGTTGTACATCACGTAGGCGGCGTACGCGCCCAGGATGAGGAAGGCGGGCTGCGCGATGTTGGCGATGTCGAGCAGCCCGAAGATGACGGAGACGCCGAGGCTGACCGCCGCGTAGACGCCGCCGAGCAGGAGGCCGGCGACGACGGCGTTCGCCAGCAGATCCCAGGCAAACACGCGGCGCGGGCTATTTCAGCGCGGAGGCGTAGGGGTAGATGATGGTCCCGGACTTGAACTCGTCAGGCCAGAGCACCACCTTCTTGCCCGGCCCGCGGAACTGCTCGATGCTCGTGCCCTGGATCTTCTGGTACTGCACCATGAGGGTGCGCCCGGTCGCCCACTCGCCGTTCTTCCCGAACTTGATCTTGCCCACGATGGTGCTGAACTCGTTGGCCCGGATGTAGTCGGCGATCTTCTGTTGGTCGAGCCCCTTGGTCCCTTCCACGGCCTGACCGAGCACCTGCATGAGCGCGTAGGAGTACGGCGGGAGATAGTAGCCGAGCGGATCCACCCCGGCCTTCTCCGCCCGCGCCTGGTATTCCTTGAGGAACTCCTTGATGCCGGGCATGGCCAGGAACACCGGCTCCGGCGCCCAGAAGTCGTAGTTCACCACGCCGTTCAGCATCGGCCCCAGGCTCGTCAGGAAGGTGGTGAACATCAGGCCGACCATGCCCCCGCCGAAGATCTTGGGCTGGAGCCCGACCTCGTGGGCGGCGCGCAGCATGCCCACCGAGTCGGGCGGATAGGAGGCCACGAACACGATGTCCGCGTTGGTGGCCTTGATGGCCCGCACGATGGGCGTGTAGTCGACCGTGTTGGGCGGATACGTCTTGTCGTAGACCGTCTTGAAGCCGAACTTCTTGACGAGCTCCCGCGCGCCGACCAGCGCGTTCTGCGGATACTCGGCGTCCGCCCCCACCAGGGCCACCGTCTGCGGCTTGGGGTTCTGCTTGGCGGCCAGCTCGAAGAAGCCGATGGCCGTGCTGATTTGAGGATCCGGTCCCGCGGGCTGAATCTGGAAGTAGTTCGGGTACTGGTACTTCTCGTTGTTGGCGAGCCCGAACATGCCCATGAGGGTGAGCTTGCGCTCCATGGCGATGGGAAGCAGCGGCGCAATGAGGTTGGTCCCGTAGCCGGAAATGATGAGGTTGACCTTGTCCACGTCGAGGAGCTTGGTGTAGATGCCGGGCACGGTGGCGGGATTGGTCTGATCGTCGTAGAAGACGAGATCGATCGGCCGGCCGAGCAGCCCGCCCTTCTTGTTGATGTCGTCCTTCCAGATCTGGACGGCGAGGAGGGCCGGCTTGCCGTTGGCGGACAGCCCACCCGTGAGGGCCATGCCGAAACCGATCTTGATGGGATCAGCGGCCTGGGCGACGAACGTGCCGGCGCTTGCGAGGAGGACCACCACGGACAGCGCGCCGACGAGGACCGCGCGGACGATCGAACGTGACCAGGGCTGCCTCATTGCATCCTCTCTCTCTGCGCGCTCCCGCGGGAGGGCGCCGCTGGGTTTGAGGGCCCAAGATGCGGCAGCGCGCGCCACATTGTCAAGCGCGCACCCTCGCCGCGAAGGCAAATCTTCCCTTGACATCGCGTCGCCGTCGAGCGAGTCCTATGCGCAGGGCCTCACCACCGAGTCTCGTCGGCCCTCAACGACCAAACCAGGAGGGGATCCGTGATCGTCGATCGCTACAGCAAGGTCGTCCTCACCGTCATCGCCGCCGCTCTCGTCGTGATCGCCGCGCGTCCGCTGCTGCCCGAGACCGGGCTGCGCGCGTGGCTGCTTCCCGAGGTGGCCCAGGCGCAGACCGCGGCGCCCAAGTACGAGGTCACCATCCCCAAGGCCTGGGGCAAGTTCATCAGCTTCAGCAACAACAACGTGCTGCTGGAGGCTCCCGACCACACCATGCGCATCGTGGACGTGGAAGGCCGGGCCCCCGAGTATCCCAAGGTGAAGATCCAGATCAAGTGGGAGTAGCCGTCGAAGCGTCGCTCCGGCGCGCCCGCGACCACGCGAGGCGGCCGGGTCCTGTAACAGGGCCGCCAGGACGTGGCCGGCTGTATCACGCTCTACTGATCGACGTGTCGTGCTGAGTCCTGCGCGTGCAGACGGCCGGGTGGCCGCCGGGGCGAGGGGGGCGCGGGCGGCGAAGTGGGCCCCCCTCGTCCTGCGCGCAACCCGCAGGGTTGCGATTCAGGCGAGCGGGTGACGGAGCTGTCCGCGCCCCCCTCGCCCCGGTGACAGGACCCGGCCGCCTCGCGTGAGATAGTGAGGTACCGCGCGCCTCAGATAGGCCACGCCTCGAGCCGGTAGCCCATGTCCCAGAACATCCACTCGTAGCGGCAGGTCGCGACGAAGTGGCGAGCCATCGCCGCCCGCTCGGTCCCGCCACAGCGCTCGGCCATCTGGTTGACGCACTCGATGACCAGCCGCACGAGAGCGCCGAACTCCTCCGAGGCGTAGGTGCCGATCCAGCGCGCGTAGAGCGGGTCGGCGGAGCCTGAGCGCTCGAGGGCCTTGCCCACCTCCCAGTAGATCCAGTAGCAGGGCAGGAGCGCGGCCACCGCCTCGTGGAACGGGGCGGCGTAGGCGGTGGCGAGGAGATAGCTCGTGTAGGCCCGATTGGTGGGGGCGAGCGGCGTGGCCGCCACCGCCTCCGGGGTCAGCCCCCACTCCGCGAAGAAGCTCTCGTGCAGCGCGCGCTCGACCTTCAGCGCTCCCGCCGCATGCTCGTTGAACATGATGATCCAGTCGTCCTGAGGCGCCCGCGCCGCCGCGATGGACAGGGCGCGGGCGAAGTCGCGAAGGTAGAGCGCATCCTGCACGGCGTAGAAGCGGAAGGCTTCGCGGGGGAGCGAGCCGTCGGTGAGCCCGCGCACGAAAGGATGCTCGAGGATGGCCGCGTAGATGGGGGTGATGGACTGCCAGAGCTCGGCCGAGAAGGACATGGCGCGGCCTATCGCGCGAGGAAGCGCTTGACGGCGGCGTTGAACGCCGCGGGGGCCTCGAGATTGGTCAGGTGGCCGACGTCGCGGATCATCACGTGGCTCGCCCCCGGGATGCATTCGGCCATGAAGCGATGGGTCTTGAGGCACGGCTGGTCGTGCTCGCCCACGATGAGCAGCGTCGGCACGCGCAGCTCCCGGAGCCGCGGCTCCAGCGCGTAGATCGTCGGCCGCTTGATGAGGACTTCGCGGGCGGTGTAGGCGAGGCCGCGTGCCCGATGGGTCATCAGGCACGAGCGGATGAAACGCTCGGCCGTCGGCCCCATGGCGACGTAGCGGGCGAAGAGCGGGCTCTCGCAGGCCATGTCCGCGAAGGCTTCCATGCCGCGCGTGTCGAGGGCCTCCGCATAGGCCCGACTCCCCGCCGCCCAGTCGCCGGACTGCTCGGAGCCCGCGCCCGTGTCGGCCACGATGAGCTTGCTGACCATGTCCGGATGGGCCAGCGCGAAGTTCAGCGCGATGTTGCCGCCCATCGAGAGGCCGCCCACGGCGGCCCGGCGGATCTTCAGGAACACGAGGAGGTCGTGGAGATCCTGCACGGAGATGTCCTGGGAATAGGCCGCGGGGTCGTCGGGCGCCTCCGTGAGCCCGTGCCCCCGCACGTCGTAGGCGATGACCCGGCGCGACCGGGAGAAGGCCCGCACCTGCGGGTCCCAGCTTCGCACGCCGCAGGCATAGCCGTGCACGAGGACGAGGGAAGCGCCGGCGCCGGTGGTCTCGAAGTACAGGCGGATGCCGTTGACGCTCGCGACGGGCATGGCGGGGCGAGGATATGTCCAATCCCCGCGGACCACAAGCGCGCACTTCGGCTACTATCGGCGTGTCGGCAGCCGGAGGCGCACCCGCACCGCGAGGGAGACCGTCATGGAACAGCGACGCCTGGGACGAACGCAGCACATGAGCAGCGTGGTCACCTTCGGCGCGGCCGGCATCGGGCGCGTGGAGCAGGAGGCGGCCGATCGGGCCATCGCCACGGCCCTCGAGCACGGGGTGAACCACATCGACGTGGCACCCCGCTACGGCGACGCGGAGCTCCGGCTCCGCCCCTGGATGCCGAGCATCCGCGCCAAGGTCTTCCTCGGTTGCAAGACCATCCAGCGCACGCGGGACGCCGCCAAGGCGGAGCTGCATCGCTCGCTGGAGCGCCTGGGCACGGACCGGCTCGATCTCTACCAGCTTCACTCCGTGGGCAAGCTCGTGGATCTCGATGCGGCAACCGCGGCGGGCGGGGCGGTGGAGGCGCTCGTGGAGGCGCGGGGGGAAGGGCTCGTGCGCTGGCTCGGCATCACGGGGCATACCCACGATGCTCCGCGCACCCATCTGGAAGCGCTCCGGCGCTTCGACTTCGACACTGTGATGTTTCCCCTGAACTTCGTGCTGTGGGCCATTCCCGAGTACCGGGCGAGCGTGGAGACGTTGCTCGCGGAGTGCGCGCGGCGGGACGTGGGCGTGCACATCATCAAGACGGTGGCCAAGGATCCCTGGGACGGGCGACCCAGGACGCACACCACGTGGTACGAGCCCTTCACCGACCAGGGCATCATCGATCGCGCGGTGGCCTTCGTGCTCTCCAAGCCCGTGACCACGCTGTGCAGCGTGGGCGACGTGACCGTGCTGCCCAAGGTGCTGGAGGCGGCCGAGCGCTATCGCCCGCTCGACGCCCAGGCGGAGCAGGAGCTGGCCGCGACGGCGGCGCGCTATCACTCGCCCTTCGTGGGCGAGTGGGCGTGAGCCGCCGAGCGCGTCGTCGTGCTACGATCGCCGCGACCTTGATCCCCGCCGAGGTCCTCGCGTGACGGAGTGCGTACACCGGTCTCTCGAGGCCAACGGAATCCGCATGCACATCGCCGAGGAGGGGCGAGGCCCTCTCGTTCTCCTTTGCCACGGCTTTCCCGAGTCCTGGTACTCGTGGCGCCATCAGCTCCCGGCCCTCGCCGCCGCCGGCTATCGAGCGGCCGCTCCCGACATGCGAGGCTTCGGCCAGACCGACCGGCCGGCAGATCCGACGCAGTACACGCAGCTCCACATGGCGGGCGACATGATGGGTCTCCTCGACGCCCTGGAGGTGGAGCGCGCCGTCATCGTGGGCCACGACTGGGGCGCGCCCGTGGCCTGGACGTGCGCCCTCACCCGTCCGGATCGGTTCCGTGCGGTGGCGGCGTTGAGCGTGCCGTACATCCCGCGCGGGGTGGTCCGCCCCACCGACGGTCTCCGCTACCAGGCGGGCGACAACTTCAATTACATGCTCTACTTCCAGAAGCCGGGCGTGGCGGAGGCGGAGCTGGAGCAGGATGTGCGCTCGACCATCCGTCGCGTGCTCTACTGGGGCTCGGGAGAGTCACCCGAGCGTCCCGCCAAGCCGAAGACCGCGAAGTTCCTCGACCTCATGGACGACCCGCCAGGCCTGCCCGCGTGGCTGACGGACGCCGACGTGGACTTCTACGCGAGCGAGTTTTCGCGCACCGGCTTCACGGGCGGGCTCAACTGGTACCGCAATCTCGATCGCACGTGGGAGCTCATGGCCGCCTACACCAACGCCAAGGTGACCACGCCCGCTCTCTACGTCGCCGGCGATCGCGATCTCGTCTACGTCCGCTGGAAGGCGGCGGTGGATCACCTCTCGCAGAGCGTGCCGAACCTCCGGAAGACCGTGGTGCTGCCGGGCTGCGGACACTGGACGCAGCAGGAGCGTCCGGAGGCGGTCAACGCCGAGCTGATCACTTTCCTGACTTCGCTGGAGAGAGGCTAGATGGAGAGCATCCCGCGCAGACACTTTCTGGGCGGCGCCGTAGGCGTGCTGGCCGCGGCCGCCGCAGGAGGATGTGCCACCATGGCGGCTTCTCCCACGAGCGCGCCCGCGGCGGCGGTGCCCAAGCTCGCCTACGTCGGCTGCTACACGACCAAGGAGCGCGACGGCCACGGCGAGGGGATCAACGTCTACCAGATCGACGCGGCCACGGGGAACTGGACGCACCTGCAGCTCCTCCCCGAGGTCAACCCCTCGTTCCTCACCTTCGACCGCCAGAAGCGCATGCTGTACGCCGCGCACGGCGACGGCGGGGAGGCGACGGCCTACCAGATCGACCCGGCGAGCGGGCGCCTCACCGTGGCCAACAAGCAGGCTACCAACGGCAAGAACGGCGTCAGCCTCGCCGTGGACGCGACCAACCGCTACCTCGTCCTCGCCAACTACAGCTCGGGCACCGTGACCGTCCTGCCCATCAATGGCGACGGCTCGCTCGCCCCTCTGAGCGATCTCTACACGCTGCCGGGCAAGCCCGGCCCCCACAAGGCCGAGCAGGCCAGCTCACACCCCCACGACGTGGTGTTCGATCCACGCCTGCGCTTCATCGTGGTGCCGGACAAGGGTCTCGACGCGGACTTCGTCTTCCGCCTCGACACCGCCACCGGCAAGCTCGCCGCCGCCGAGCCGCCGTCGGTGGCGAGCCGGCCCGGGGCGGGGCCTCGGCACTGCGCCTTTCATCCCACCGCGCCCTACGCCTACGTCATCAACGAGCTCGACTCGACCATCACCACCTTCCGCTTCGATCCCGATCGTGGCGTGCTCACGCCGCTCCAGGTAATCACCACGCTTCCCCCGAGCTTCACGGGCAACAGCACGACGTCGGAGATCGCGGTGAGCCCCTCCGGCCGCTTCGTCTACGGCTCGAATCGCGGGCACGACAGCCTCGCCATCTTCTCCATCGATGCGGCGAGTGGCGTGCTGTCGCCCGTGGGCTGGGAGCCGACGCAGGGCAAGACTCCGCGCTTCTTCGCCATCGAGCCGTCCGGCACCTTCCTCTACGCCGCGAACCAGAACAGCGACACCATCGTGACCTTCCGGGTCGACCAGGCCACGGGAAAGCTCACCCCCACCGGGCAGGTGGTAAAGACGGGCAGCCCGGTGTGCATCATGTTCCGGTGAGCGGCGTCATGTATCTCCCATCGCTCATGGAGGGCTCGCTGCCCGTCACCGCGCCGCTCGTCCTCAATCCGCTCATGGCCAAGATGGTGGAGGCCGCGGGGTTCTCCGCCGGCTATCTGGGCGGAGGCGCCACCGGCTACCAGAAGGTGTCGCTCGAGGCCAATCTCAACCTCACCGAGATGTGCCAGGCCGCCGTGGACATCCACGCCGTCTCCGCGCTGCCCCTGATCCTCGACGGGGCCTGCGGCTACGGCGATCCCATGCACATGCACCGCACCATCGGCATGGCGGAGGCGGCGGGCTTCGCGGCCATCGAGATCGAGGATCAGCTCGTTCCCAAGCGCGCGCACCACCACGTCGGCATCGAGCACATGATCCCCGCCACCCTCATGGCCGCCAAGGTGAAGGAGTCGGTGGCGGCGCGGCGGCGGCCTGAGTTCCTGATCATCGCGCGCACCAACGCCATGCGCGCGAGCACCATGGACGACGCCCTCCGGCGCGGCGAGGCCTACAAGAAGGCGGGCGCCGACGTCCTGCTCCTCTCCATGGCCCACAAGCCGGAGCAGCTCCGCGCCATCGCGGAGCGGCTGGGCGGTCCTCTCATGTACCTCACGCGCCGCAACGGTCTGGCCGGGCTCGGGATGACCCTCGCCGAGCTGGGCGCGCTGGGCTTCCGCATCGTGGCCGACCCTTCCACGCCGCTCCTTGCCGCCTTCGCGGCGTGGCAGAAGATCTACGCCGATCTCGCCAACGGGTTCGGCATCAAGAGCAAAGCTCCGGACTGGGAGTCCGTGGAGAAGGCGATGCTCTCCGCCATCGACCTCGACAAGCTGCTCGCCGTGGAGCGCGCCACCGTCGAGAAGGGCAAGAAATAGTCTCGGGCCAAGGAGCCGCGGTCAGCCGGTGATGTTGAGGCCGGGGCCGGCGAGCTGGCAGCGCAACGTCTGGGCGCTGGCCCTCATCGTCTTCACCGCCTTCGTCGGCTTCCAGTTCTTCTCGCCCTTCCTGCCGCTCTTCGTGCAGGAGCTGGGCGTCACCGATCCCGCCGAGGTCGCGGTGTGGTCCGGCCTTCTCATGGCGGTGACTCCGGGGCTGGCCGGGCTCCTCGGCCCGCTCTGGGGCCGCCTCGCCGATCGCGTTGGGCGCAAGCTCATGATGGTCCGCTCGCTGGCCGGCTTCATCGTGACCATCGCCGCCATGGGCCTCGTCACCTCCGTCACCCAGCTCTTCGTGGCCCGCCTCCTCCAGGGCGTGTTCGCGGGGTTCTCGGTGATGGCCATGGCCCTGGCCAGCGTGTCCTGTCCGCGCGACAAGGTGCCCGTGGCCATCGGGCGCGTGCAATCGGCCCAGCTCCTGAGCGCGGCGGTGGGGCCGGCCGTGGGGGGCTATGTCGCGTCGCACTTCGGGATACGCTACGCTTTCTTCGTGACGGCCGGGCTGTGCGCGGTCTCGCTCGTCGGTCTGATCCTCCTCTTCCAGGAGGCGCGTCCCGGCGAGGCCTCCACGCGGCCGGCCCCGCTCCACTTCCGCGATGTCTTTCGCCTCCCGCACTTCGCCGTGGTCCTGGGCCTGCTCCTGATCGCCCAGTTCGTCGACCGCGGCCTGGCGCTCCTCGTGCCCCTGAAGGTCGCGACCCTTCCCGATGTGCAGCGGATCGCCGCCGTCTCCGGCATCATCATCTCCGTCTCGGCCATCTGCGGCACCGTCTCGGCGAGCGCGGCGGGGCGCCTCGCCCAGGACTGGCCCATCGGGCGGCTGCTCCTTGTGGGCTGCCTGACCGGGGGCATTCCCTGTGCGCTGATGGCGCTCACCAGCTCGTGGGTGACCCTGCTCGTGCTGCGATGCCTGGTCGCGCTCTCGCTCGGTGGGGCCCTCACCCTCGCCTACTCGCTCGGCGGTCATCTCGTGCCGAGCGAGCACCGCGGCGCGGCGTTCGGCTGGCTCGCCCTCGGCGTCCAGTTCGCTTCCGCGGCCAGCCCCATGGCCACAGGGGGCCTGGCTGCCCTGAGCCTGCGCGGCGCCTTCATCTTCGACGGCGTGCTCGCCTGGATGGCCGCCGCTCTCCTCCTCCTGGCCGCCCGCGAGCTGATCAACCGGCGGCTGTAGGATGCTGCGCCCGGCCGTGCTCCTCGTCACCATGGTGGCGCTGCTCACCGCGCCCGGCGCCGGGCGCGCGGAAGCGGCGGGGAAGGTGTACCACCTCGGCTACCTCTCGCTCTGGTACAGCACCTCGGATCCCGTGCAGCGCCTGACCCTCTCGGAAGCGCTGCGCGCCCGCGGCTATAACGAGGGCGATCGGCTCGTCTTCGAGAGCCGCTACGCCGACGGGAAGATGGAGCGGCTGCCCGACCTCGCTGCGGAGCTCGGGCGGCTCCGCGTCGACGTGATCGTGGCGGTGTCCACGCCGGCGGGGATCGCCGCCAAGCGGGCGACCTCCACCATTCCCATCGTGGTGGCGGGAAGCGGCGACATGGTCGACTCCGGCCTCGTGGCGAACACCCAGCGCCCGGGGGGCAACGTGACGGGCGTGCAGTTCCTCCGCCCGCAGCTCGCCGTGCGGCAGATGGAGATCCTCAAGCAGGTCGTGCCCACCGCCGTCCGTTTGGGCTTCCTCGGCAATCCCGATGTGCCCTCGGACGTCTCGTTCTTCCGCGCCCTCGAGCGGCAGGCGCCGGCCTCCGCGGTGACCATCGAGCTCGTGCCGGTGCGGACCGATCTCGACTACCGGCTGGCCTTCGCGCGGCTCGTGGACACGCGCGCCCAGGGCCTCATCGTGGCTCCCAGCCTGACGCAGATCGACCCCTCGCGGAGCGTGGTGCGCCTCGCGTCCCAGAACAAGCTGCCCACCATGTATCCGGGCCGCCAGTTCGTCGAGGCAGGCGGGCTCATCTCCTACTTCGCCGACCCCGCGGACCAGGGGCGGCACGTCGCCGTCTACGTGGACAGGATCCTGCGTGGGGCGGCGCCCGCCAACCTGCCCGTGGAGCAGTATGCGAGCTACGAGCTCGTCGTCAATCTGCGCACGGCGAAGGCGCTCAATCTCACTGTGCCCACCGCGCTCGTGCAGCAGGCCGCCGCGGTGTTTCGCTAGATTGCCCTCGCTTCCGGCGTCCTGCTAAGCTACCCGCGTGATGGACGGCGAGCGTGGGCCGAGTGCCACGGAGGTTCCCTCCGGCGCCATGGGACGGCTGGT
>Ga0075424_100000973_pt1 | contig 24147 bp, 14 predicted proteins | sample SoiMethybrSBSTD3_FD_75301 | JGI IMG/M metagenome (GOLD analysis project Ga0075424, IMG submission 75301) | Bulk soil microbial communities from a Populus tree surrounding site in Tennessee, USA - Soil MetaG P. TD hybrid SBSTD3 | ecosystem: Environmental > Terrestrial > Soil > Tree plantation... | reverse complement strand
GCGCTGGTAGCCAGGATCGAGGGCGATTGGACGATTCGTGCAATCTCCTGTTGGAAGAGGCACCCGAGTTCAGGCGTGGCACCGTTGTCGCACAGCAGGCTATGCAATCTCGCCGCCTCGATTGCTGCGGTTGACATTCCTTGCGCATAAACCGGATTGAAGGCGCAGGCAGCATCTCCCAATACGATCAGCCCCTCGGGCCAATCCTCAAGAAGATGGAGGTGGTGCTGGCGATTCTCGGTGGCACGATAGGTGGAAACCGGAGTCAGCGGCTCAGCGTTGCGCACCACATTGTAGATGCCGGGGTCACGCAAACTTTTCGCGAACTTCAAGAATCCTGCCTCGTCAGTGGGCGGATAGTCGTGGTCGGCGCCCATGAGCGTGACAAGCCAGCGATCATCCTCGATGGGAAACATCAGCCCGCTACGATGGGTGCCGGGCGGTTTCGGATGAAGGATGATGGCCTTCCAATTTGGTGACGGCTGGCCATTGCGCCGGTAGATGCGGCTTGCGTACCCAATATGCGCGTTGATGGTGGTCACTGGAGGCTGTTCGAGTCCAATCTCTGCGAACCACTTTGCGATTGCATTGTGCCGACCCGTGGCGACGACAACTAGATCTCCCCGGGCCTCCTCAAGGGGACCAGTCTCACCGAATTTGCGTTTGCGCGTACGCACTCCGAGGATTCGTCCGTTACCGTTCCGCGACAAACCGACTACACCGGTCGCATCCACAAACTTCACATTTGTCTGGCGCTGGATCCGGCGGCGGATGATCCAATCAAGAAGATCACGGGTCACGGAAAGCGCCTCAAGTCCGGAGCGGAACTTCACTCCCCAACCCTGAGCGGTGAGCCAAGCTATGTCATTCCCAACATCAAGAGGAACAGCTCCATGGGATTCAAGTTCTTCGCGGATACCTGGGAAGAGGGCCTCGACGATCTGCAATCCTCGGGGCAACAAACCGTGTAAATGACGACTATGCGGCACTCCAGGCCTTTGCCTTGTGTCGCCTGTGATCGTATCCCGTTCAAGGATCGTAACTTCTGAGAAATACTCGCCCAGCACCCTTGCTGCGAGCAGGCCCGCCAGGCTGCCTCCGACTACCATCGCTCGGTCAGCTCGAACTGGTGTTGGATTCCTGGATGTCAATTGCTACTCCCAAAGCACCTGTCGCTTAAAAAAGACCGTTCGTGGCCAGTCTCTCGCTGTTCCATGCGCCGTTGCGCTAGTTGACCCCGCGTTGGCTTGCTCGGGCCGGATGAATTGCACTAAAATTTCCATGCCCACGAGGAGTACTGGTATCCAGCAGAGCCAACCTTAGTCGGGGCACTTCCACCAAGTCCTTAGAAACAGGCAAGGGATGGGCAGGAATTTTCCAAATTCCTGCCAAAAGGCGCTATGAAGTTGAAAGCGCAAGGTTTATACGAATTCGACAGGTTTTGTTTGGACCCAACCGAGCAGCGACTCCTATGCGGCGGGGAGCAGGTACAGCTGACGCCAAAGGCGTTTCAGATCCTCTGTGCCCTCATAGAGCACCACGGACGCTTAATAGATAAGGAGGAGCTGATAAAGAAGGTATGGCCGAATAGCTTCGTCGAAGAGGCCAACCTGTCGGTCAATATTTCGTCACTACGGAAGGCGTTGGGTGACACGCCTGACGGACAGAAATTCATACAAACCGTGCCGAAGCGTGGGTACCGCTTCGTCATGCCCATCCGCGAAATCAGCAACCATTCGCAAACGATGGTGCGAACCGTCGGTTCGTCAACGACAAGTTCGTCAGCGGCCGATGCTGCAGAGCAGGGTGCCAAGCCTGTTGCGGAGAGTCGCGCGGGTAAGTCCTTCAATCGGACCGCCTTGGGGATTGGCATTGCGATCCTGCTCGTCTTTGCGATTGTCTATTTCGCGTATTCCCGGTACCAAAAACAACGAACCGGCACAACCGCCTCGCGTCAAGTCCGGAGATTAGCGATTCTTCCTTTCCAGAACGTAAATCGCGATACCAACAGTGACTTCCTTGGGTTCTCATTGGCTGATGCGATCATCGCCAAGCTGGGATATGTGAGCACGCTGACGGTCCGACCTTCTTCGTCCATTCAAAAATATCGCGGTCAAGCTGTCGATCCCCGGAAGGTTGCTGCCGAACTGGATATCGACACGCTGCTGACGGGGACGTTTATTCACGAAGGTGACAACCTTCGGGTCAACGCCCAACTGATCGACATCAAGACCCAGAACATTTTGTGGAGGGACACGCTTGACCTGAAATATGACAAGCTGCTCACGGTCCAGGACACCGTAGCAGGACAAATCATTAAGGGACTCGAGCTTCACCTCACATCGTCGGAAACGGAACGGATGAAACCCGATGCTACCGTCAATGCTGTCGCTTACGAATACTACTTGCGTGGAGTAGACCTTTATTCACAGGCTGATTTTGGCAAGGCGATCAAGATGTTTGAGGCATCGGTGGGAATGGACCCTAACTATGCTCTCACCTGGGCACATCTTGGCACAGCGTACACGGCGGACGCTTCGTTTGGTCTTGGTGGCCGGGACCGCTACCTCAAAGCTCAAGCTGCGTTCTTGAGAGCGCTGTCCCTCCAGCCAGCGCAGATCGAAGCGAAAATCTACATGGCCAATCTGTTGACCGATACAGGGAAAGTCGAGCAAGCTGTGCCCCTGCTCAGGGATGCCCTGAAAGCAAACCCTAACTACCCCGAAACGCATTGGGAATTAGGTTACGCCTATCGCTTTGCAGGAATGTTGCGGGAGTCGGTCGAAGAATGCGCGCGGGCTCGTGCCCTCGACCCGGGAGTCAAACTCAACACTTCCGCTATGAATGCTTATCTTTATCTTGGACAACATGACAAATTCTTGGACAGTGTTCCGAAGAACAGCAACGCGGCGTTCAACATTTTTTATCGCGGCTTCGGCGAATACTACAAACACGACTATCAGGCTGCAGCACAGGATTTTGATCGGGCATTCGAGCTGGATCCTTCTCTGTTGCAGGCGGGTGTTGGAAAGGCTTTGAGCTACGGCATCAACCACGAAAAGTCGAGAGGAATTGAGATCTTGCGTGAGATGCAGAGAAAAATCGAGGCCCGAGATGTTGGAGATCCAGAAGCCAGCTACAAGATTGCTCAAGCATATGCCGAATTGGGAGACAAGCCCTCCGCGTTGCGTGTTCTTGAGCGGAGCATCAATAATGGTTTCTTCCCGTATTCTTACCTGGCTTCTGATCCCTTGCTCGACCGCTTACGCCAAGAGCCCAAGTTCGCAGACCTCATGCAGACAGCACGCCAGCGCCATGAAGCATTCAAGCACACCTTCTTTCATAACGACTAACCACTTGCAAGCGCGCGAACTGTTTCGGATTCGTACTCACTGACCTAAAGAACCTGCCAGGAAATAATTCTCGAAGCCCTGGAGCTCTCCGAGGTGACACCTTCCGTTTGTTCCTATTAATGTTTCAGACTCTCGGTGCTCTCAAAGTCGTCGCTTCCTGGGTTTCTTATCTGTTAGTCCGGTGTGCTCGGGCACAGCGGTGCTCTTTCGGCCAGTCTTTGCGTTCTTATCAATTCGCAGTTTCCACGCCGTTTGGAGTGCACCCGCCAGCACATCCTTACTCGCTGTCCCCAGGCGAATGTGCGTGTGTCCCATCTTTCCCCAGCCGCCAGGAATCGGCAGGAAAGTCTCGGGCGCTTCTTCCACAAACGCGGCCTGCTGCTCCAGCGTGAGCATAAGATTTCCGTAGCCCTCTGCTTGCGACGCCAGCGAGGCAAATTTCCTGCCTCCTACACGAAAAGCCGGCAATCCTGCGTGAGAGTACTCCTCCACCCCCTCCAGGCTCAGTGCAATCTTGCGAAAGTCTGCTGCGGTCATTGGACAACTCCGACATGTCGGACAAAATCACGCAGGCAAGCCCAGGATTTTGGCAAGCGTCCCACCCAGAATCAGGCTCTGCGTGCGCGCGGGAACGTCACAGGCTTCGAACAGTGCCCTATACTGAGCCAATACCTTCTCGATCCCATCGAGGCTCGTATCTGAGCCGAACATTAACTTTACGAAGGCGCTAGGGTCGCCCTCGGGCGACTTTGTTCCCTCCTCCGTACTGGACCACCAGAAGATATTGCGAAACTCGCCGAGCCGGGCGTGCATCTTCGTCAGGGTCGAGCCACTGAGGTCGAAGAACACGTTTGGGTTCCAGCGTGCGACCTCCGCAGCCCACTGATATTCGGGATTACCGCAGTGGGCGCCGACCACGGTAATCTTGGGAAACCGCCGCGCAATCTCCTCAAGATGGAAAGCCCGCATTCGGTAAGATGCTACATCCTCCGGTTCATCAAACTTCTTCCGCAAAACGATTCCTGTGTGGAACAAGACCACCCAGCCATACCGGTTCGCTCGTTCGTAGACCGGCATGTACGAGGGATCCGTGTAAGGTTTTTTCACGAACTCGAGCTCGCCAAGGCCGCGGTAGTTGAGCGTGTGGAGTTCCTCGACCTGCTGTCGGACGTCGGGCGCGTCCAGATCGACAAAGCCAAACGGAACGATTCGCTCCGGATACTGCTTCGCCGCATCAGCGATCAGCTTGCGATTGGGGTATGGGGTGAGCACGCATGCCGTCATGTTCAGCCGTTCACACACTTTCACAAGATCAGCAATGAAATTAGGATTCTTTTCGTCAAAGTGAACGTGTATATCGACAATGCGGGCCGTCCTCTTGTCTGAGTCATCCGCCAGAACGCCGGCGGGACTCACGCCTGCACTGTTCGCTAGGGCCTTACCGGATACGGAGACTGCAGCTGCCGTACCGGCGGTGATCAGGAATTCTCGGCGTGAAAAGTGGTGCATCTGAACGCTCCCCAAGCACGTCCACGAACCGAGGATAACGGGCGATGGATGTGCCGTCAGTGCTTATAGTGGGGTAACTTGACCGTGTCAAGCACGCGTGCAGTTCGGGTGGCATGATTCTTGTGCTCATGTTGAGCCGTCTCGCCTGCCTTGGGGATCGTCAGCCAATTCACAACAGATTGTGGCGCTGGCCTCACGAGGAGTGCGGTCTAACGTTGGCAGTAGCGCAACGTCTAATGCCTCACCGAATCCTGAAAACGGATCAAAATAAGGAGCGATCCACATATGAAACGGCCTGTGCTTGTTGCCGTCACTCTCCTCGCTGCCCTTGGAATGAGTCTTCACGGTGCAGCCCAAACGCAGAACCCGCCTCCGAGTCCTGCGCGCTCTCGCTCGGACGAGATGTTGGACAGGTGGAACGACATCGGGAACAAACTCATCGCAATGGCTCAGGATTTTCCCGAAGACAAGTACGACTTCAAGGTGCAGAAGGACGAGCGCACGTTTGCGCTGAATCTTCTTCACGCTGCCGCATTGGATTTCGTGCTGATACGGAGGATCTCCGGATCAAATCTCGGTCCCGACTTCGGCGAGGGCGATAATCCCACGCGTGGTCTTTTCAAGACCAAAGCCGACGTCGTCAAGTTCGTGCAGGAGGCCGTCGCCGACGGAGCGAAAGTGATTCAACAGCAGGGCGACACGGGGCTGGACAATACGACGAAGTTTTTCGGCAATCGGATGGCCCACAACTCCAACATCTGGATGTTTGCTATAGAGCACAGCGGCGAGCACTATGGCCAGCTTGTGGTCTACTATCGTGCGAACAACCTGGTGCCACCGGACTCGCGGCGATAATCCGGTAATAAGGCCCATCAAAGTTCAAGATTGCAATTCCGGGCTCCCGTATTGTCGGCAGACTAGGAATTATCGACCCAAAGCACGACGTTTCTTCGTGCTCGGAGCGGAGAGCTAGAATGGATTCTCAATCATGGTGAAGCGACCACCAACTCGACGCCGACCCCGCAAAGCCAAACCTGGTACGACGGGACTGGCTCCAGGAGAGTGTCGCCTCGATCAAGCGAGCGGAAGTGCCGCCGCCGTCACCGATGCCATCGAGAAAGCCGGCGGGTGCGTGGTCGGATCGTATAAGGAACCGCTCGGCGGACATCCCTTGTTGCTTTCGGTATTGCCGATTGACAGCGTCGAGCCTACCCCCTTTCAGCGAGACCTGTCGGATACGCATCACAAACGGCTCGCGGACGTGATCAACAAGACCGGGCGCTTTCTCGATCCGATCATCGCGGTTATCGCTGCAAAGGATGGTTTCTGGACACCAAATGGTCGGCATCGGCTGGAAGCGATGCGTCGTCTCGGGGCCAAATCGATAACCGCTCTTGTCGTAGCTGATCGTGAAGTGGCTTGGCAAATTCTGGCCCTCAATACAGAAAAGGCCCACAACCTGAAAGAACGTGCATTAGAAGTGATCCGCATCTACCGCGGCTTGGTCGAAGAAGATGCGAGCCGGCCGGAGCAGCAATTCGTCTTTTACCTTGACGAACCAGCTTTGGTAACGCTCGGCGTTTGCTATGAGCGGGTCCCACGGTTTGGTGGCGGCGTCTATCATTCCATCCTGCGCAGACTTGAAACCTTCACAGATGATCCGCTACGCACTGCCATTCGGGATCACGAGAAACGGGCCACCATGGTGCTCGACCTGGAAGAGAGAGTGGCGGGAGCCGTGAAAAAACTGAAAGAGCGCGGTCTGGTGAGTCCTTATCTCCGCTCATTCGTCGTCGCACGCATCAATCCACTGCGCTGGATCAAAGGCGAGCCTCCTCCACTCGAAGAGGTGTTCAAGACTATGCGCGAGCGAGCGGCAAAATTTAATGTTGAGAAGGTCAAGCCGCAAGATCTGGCAGGGGCGGCAGGACCGCCCGACGAAGAAGCTTGATTGGCTCACACCTCTGCGAAACCCGGCGGACGGTTGACAGCATCGCGGTGGGCGCACAAGACCTGGTCGAGTTCCCAATTCAAGAACACTCGGCCAGGTCAGGTGCCCCTAAATATCTTCCCCCCGTGATCGAGGGGCAATCCTCTAGAAGGTAAATTTGGCAACCAACGCGATACTGCGCGCGTTGCTGGCAAATACTCCCTTGGGATTGTTAAAAATCGGATTCCCAGGAGTCAGATAGTTCAAGTAGCTTGAACTGTTGGGTCCTGTCAGGAACGAAGTAACGTCGTTCACCCCCAGCCCCTGACCAGGATTGCTGCCGGGAATATATTGCGGGTGATTGAGCAGATTGGCGAATTGCGCACCGAAACGGAATCGGAATCGCTCTGTGATGCCGATGTCCTTGTAGGTGCCGAGTGAAAAGTCGTTGGTTGGCTCGGTCGCCAGTGTGTTGCGGCCGACCGTGGCGAGTGCCCCAGGTCCCGCAACGATGTATCGAGCATTGGGATTCTCAGCGGCGTATCCCACAGTGTGCGTATCCAGGCAATCGCTGTCGTCCGGAGCACACGTGTTGGTCGTGAGCAACGGTACGACTCCGCTACCCGTACCGCGCGCTCCAGCAGGGTTGATGATAACCCGATCCCCGGCGGAGTCTCCGTTAAGGTTGGAATCGGTGGCGGACTGAAGGGTCGCCCACTGCGGGGACTCGTAGGTGTAAATCGGACTGAAACTCCAGTTGCCTACGATGTTTTTCATGAACCAGTTGCCGTTCTTGAAGAAAGGCAGGTCATAAACCGCCGCCAGAGTGAAGCGGTGCGTCCGAGACAAGGGCGAGACGGATCTCTCGGCGTCCCAATTCAAAAAGTCTTGCGGACGGCGAGGAGTGAGGCTGGTGGTAAAGAAATCTGCAGTGCTGTTGTCGATGGTGCGGCTGTAAGTGTATGACGCCTGGAACATCAGGCCGTTACGTAAACGCCGCGTGAGTTGTGTTTGCAAGCCGTGATAGATGGAGTAGCCCATAGGAGCGTCTACTACGATGTTCGAGGCGAAGCCGGCGTCCGCATACTCCGGTAAAAACGATCCTGGAGCCTTCAGGTCGGCTAGCGTGGTCGTCATCGCGTCTATTTCAGCTTGTGATGGTGCTTGGAGCAACGTCGGTAAGAACGATGTCGGAGTCACGAGGGATCTGCGGTTGATTCTGCTCTGAACGTCCAAATGGATGCCGCGGGTCCCCACATACCGAATCTCGGCTACGAAGTCCTTTCCGAAGGAATGCTGCACACCCAAGTTCCAGTTGATCGAATAGGGCCACTTGACGTCAGGTGGTATCCAAGCCGAAGTGTTTGCACGTGCGGTGGCCTCGTCGAGTACCTGGATGCCGGAACCGCCACCCGGCAAACCACCACTGGCGAGGAAGCCAGGTGTCTGGCTGCCCAGGTCGACGTCATTCGTTGCGCCGATCTGTGGAGGCACCGCCAGAATGCCAATGTTGTCATATAGAACGTCGTAGGCCATGCCGAACCCCGCGCGAATCGACGTGTTGCCGCTGCTTCCGGGCGAGTAGGCGATACCAATGCGAGGAGCCCAGTTGTTCCTCGGGGCGCGTGGTGCATCGAACAGCAGGCGCTGGTTGACGCTACCCGGCACAAGAATGCTCGGGGTGTTGGACAAGGCATTCAGCGTTTGTTTCGACTCGCTGGTAGAAATCGTGGTGTATTCGTAACGTATTCCCAGATCCAATGTCAGATTCGACCTCAATTTCCAGTTATCGTTCGCATACCAGTAGACTGCCTTCTGGTTTCCGTAGTAGGTCACAGAACCCTGACTGCGCTCGCCGAAGAAATCAGGAGAAAAGTCTTCCAAAAAGAGGCGCGTGGAATTGTACTGATAGTCGCCGCGCTGACGTTGGGTAAAGCTTTGCGGCGAAATGTACCAGCGGTACTCGCCGCCAAACTTGAATGTGTGAGCTCCCTTGGTCCAACTGACGTTATCCACGAATTGATACAGGTTCTGAATGGTGAACTGAGGAGCCTGGGAATCCGGTCCAAGCTGCAGGCCTGCGCCCAAATCATTCAGGACGATGTTCGGGAAGGCATCTAACCCAGAAAATTGAAAGTTTCCGTCAGGCGTATTGTTGTAATAGCGGTTAAAGCCAACCCGGAACTCGTTCAGAACGGATGGGCTGAAGGTATGATATTCACCCAGCGTAAACAGATGCCAACGGTAAGGTTGAACTGTGTAAAACGCAGACAAATTCGCACTCTGATCGACTTTGTCTAGCTTGTTGTATACGTAACGGCCGCGTAGTTGATCACTGGTGGAAATGTTGTAATCCACACTTTGTACAAAGTTCTCGAAGTTTTGCCAGGCTGGCGCTGCGATCGTCACTGCGCCAATAGGAACCGATCCAGCCGCACAGCCGCCGCTGGCTGGAGCGCCCTGGTAGGCGAGACAATCACTCCCCGCCGGCGCGACTGGCACATATTGCTTGAAGACTCCAAAGTTGGCGGAACTGAGATTTGGGTCGGCCCCAATCGCCGCTAATCCATCCGCGGTAGGCGTCAACACTTGACCGCCGGCGGTTGCAGTAAGTGATATGCCCTGGCGCTCGAAGTTGGTAAAGAAAAACAATTTGTTTTTGATAATCGGCCCGCCAAAAGTGCCGCCGTACCGGTTACTGTCAAAACGCGGGTTGGAGGTAAAGCCTTGCAGCACAAAAGAGTTGTCCAACGCGTTTAGATTGCGGTTTCTGAAATATTCGTACAGCGACCCGTGGAAGCTGTTGCTACCGCTCTTGATCGTAGTATTGAACTGCCCTCCCGAAGAGTGTCCAAACTCACTATTGAACTGATTCGAGAGCAGGGTGAAGTTCTCCACCGCGTCGTTAGGAATTGTGATCAGATTTCCCGTAACGGCCTTGTTATTGTTGTCAACGCCCTCGACGGTGAAGTTGTTATTGTACGGGCGTTGGCCACCTACGGACGGTCCTACCCCGATACCCACTCCGCTCGCTTGAGCGACTCCGGGACTCAACAGAGACAAGTTCAGAACGCCGGCGCCGATCCCTCCGGCAGAGGTAATTCCCAAGTCCTGAGAGTAGCGGTCGGTATAAGTGGTCTGGAGTTGCGCTGAGGTTGTGTCAATGGTGGAAGCAACGCCGGAGACCTCGATGGTCTCACTGGTGGCACCGGGGGTCAGGGTGACATTCAGAGTGCCGGTCTGATTAAGCACTATGTCTACCTGCTGGAGAGCCGTCCTAAAACCACGGCTCTTCACGGCGATCTGGTAAGTGCCGACCGGCAAATTTTCGAAACGATATGCACCGGTACCGCCCGTGGTTGTGGTCGTGACCACTCCAGTGTCGATTTTTGTTGCCTCGACGCTCGCGTTCGGGACTACGGCGGAAGAGGAATCAATCACCGTGCCTACGAGGTTGCCACTGATAGCTTGCCCGTATGCCCCGCTCGAACTCATCGCGATCAAAACCAGACAAGACAAACAAAAGGCGGCCGCTTTCATAGCAAATGTGCGTGGATTCATACTTCTTCTCCTCTGACCGAAACCAGCGTTAAGCGAAGAGCATTGGAACCTGATCGGAACGCTGTTATGACTGTTTTGTCTTTATGCGTCACTCTGGGCGGAGTAAAACGCTTTTCTAATAGCCAAACGATGCAACTAACATTCCACAACACGACGTGAAGCAGAGGGCGTGTTAGCTTCGAGTTACGAAACAAATGTGAGAAATGTAGTATTGAAAACTGGACAGTCGGCAATGTATGGCTATGAGTTCTCAGAGGTTGTCAGGCGGAGTTAGTTAGTTCGTAGTAAGGTATTGACGGTAGGGCCATGTTAAAAGGTCCTTCGTATCAACATAACAATGTATAAGTGTTGCGATTTTTCCAGGCCGATGCTAGCGGGCACAGCTGGACACGGCATGACTCGGCAACAGCATAATCAGCGCAAGGCCAGAGACGGCGTCTTTCGACGCCGAACGTGAAATAGAACTTTCACGCAAAACACATTGGACGCTCAACGGGAAACGTACGGTGAGGTCTTCAAGAGACCTGCTGGCGATGGGCCGACTGTCCTCATCGGATCAAGTCGGCCCAGGCGAATTGTTCATATTCCCGATGCGTCGCTGTGAGGACCGGCGCACCGTCTGCTGGCACTAAGCGTCTTCTCCGCACAAGAGGGGAGAGGAACACCATCGTGTTCCAAGCCTTCTACGGCCTAACCTCATAAACAATATTGAACGGCGTCTCCGTCGCCCGGCGGAACCGGCTGAACCCGGCAGCCGTCACAACTTCCCGAATCCGCTTCTCCCCGGCCTGCGCGCCCAGACACAGACCAACTTCCTGCGACCGGGAACAGGGCGTGCATAGCAGCGTCGAGAACGAGTAATACACGCGCCCGACCGGATTCAGATTGTCCGCGAGTCGGTCTTTGGCAAACGGCTCAACGATCATCCAGGTGCCGTCCTTCGCCAGCGATTGCCGGACATGCCTCGCCGTCCCGACCGGATCCCCCATATCATGCAAGCAGTCGAAGACTGCCACGAAGTCGTAGTTGCCTCCCCCGAATTCCTTCGCCTTTGCGACTTCGAACTTTACGCGGCCGTTGACACCGGCGCGGCTCGCGGACTCGCGTGCCGCTTCAATCGACTTGTCGTGATAGTCGAATCCGAAAAACTCCGACTTCGGAAACGCTTGCGCCATGATCAGCGTGGAGGCGCCCTTGCCGCAGCCAACGTCGGCCACACGCGCGCCGGACTCGAGCTTACTCCTCACATCGTGAAGCGCGGGAATCCACGAACTCACCAGGTTGGCAACGTATCCCGGACGGAAGAACTTCTCGCATCCGTGAAACACGCCATCGACGTGCTCATGCCAGCCCATGCCGGCCCCTGTGTGGAATGAATCGGCGATGCGGGGAACCGCGGCTAGCGAGCCCAGCGCAAGCTCAAACGCCCCCGGCAAATACGCCGGACTCGCTTCATTCGCCAGCGTGAAGGCCTGCTCTTCGCTCAGGCTGAATTTGTTCGTCGCATCGTCATAGGTGACGTATCCTCCCGCAGCCTGCGAAGAGAGCCATTCGCGCAGGTATCGTTCATCGGTGTCGGTTTTCGCGGCGAGTTGGGCAGAAGTCATGGGCCCTCCTGTCGCCAAGGCCTTGTACAGTCCCAATTTTTCTCCAATTACCACCAGCCCCGCGTGCACGGTCGCACCAAGATCGGTAACGAATTGCCCGATGAACTGATTCAATTTGTCCATGTCGAGGGCGGGAGTTTGTGTTGCACTCATAACAGTCTCCTTAAGGATTTTTTGCGGCCTTCTGCCGCGCAGGGTTCCCTTCGAAATGCAGAGACACTCCGCTTCGACCTGGTAAACGGGGCGAAGCGAATGCAATGCGTGTCGTGCTTAATAGTTCGTGTCAGGCGTGTACGACTTGCACGACACATTCGGATGCCAGTTCACGAATGCGCCGTTCGGATTCTCTTTCCAAGCCCACACATGCAGTGTGTAGAACGCTGGAAGCCCGAAACGGTTGGGAGCCTCGAAGTAGTGAAACCACTGGCCCATCAGTTCCGGTGGGACGCCGTGGTGTGCTTTGTCCCATGGTTCAGCCAGGACAAGGAAGTCCGCTCCGGTCAGCTTCGGTTTCCCGTTTGCGCTAGGCTCATAGATCACGATCTGCGGACGGGTGGGATCGAGCACGCCGGCACCCACAAGCGACATGTTCACGTAATGAAGCCCCATCGCGCCCGCGTCCGGTCCGGTCACACAACCGAACATCAGCTTGTAGCCTTCCCCCTCCGCCACCGACACGTCCTTGAATCGCTCGGTCGCTTCGCGAACTGTTTTGATCAGGGCACCAGCACGCTCGTGTCGCGAGTTCCTGTCCCCCTGATGCTGTGCAAAAGATGTCGCCGCCAGGATTCCCGTCACCAAGAGAGACATTGCGATCGCAGTATTCCGACGTGTCCACATAAGAACCTCCGTTTGCTTCAAAGAAAAATTTCGCGGATGCGATGCAGATCATCCGCACGCGATTGGCGAAATCTCAACCATCCGGGAGCCGGAGGGCAATGGACCAGAAATGAAAGGTTCCTCCCTGACTAAATGGTTGCAAATAATTTACTTATCGCTTGATCTCCCCCACCTGAGCTTCGGCGTTCTCGTGATATATTTGCCGCCAATAGTTCGTGGGGCCGGGGAAATGGGCGACTCAGCATCCGCTACACAGATCACGTCTGACCAATCGCTGGACGACCAGCGGGTGCGCTTCGGCGTCTTTGAGGTCGATTTCCACGCCGGGGAACTCCGCAAGAGCGGATTGAAGATCAAACTTCATGCCCAGCCCCTGGCCGTACTGAAATTCCTTCTGAAGCGGCCAGGCGAGGTCATCACCCGTGAAGAGTTGCAGCAGAACCTTTGGGGAGACAACACCTTCGTCGATTTCGACCACGGGCTCAACAAGACAATCAACAAACTGCGCGAGGCACTGAGCGACAACGCCGGCACTCCCCGCTTCATCGAGACGCTGCCTCGACGCGGGTACCGCTTCATCGCTCCGGTCACCCTGCCGACGCCGGCACCGGAGATGGTTCCCCCGACCATGCGCAATTCGAAGGTGTACTTCAGCGTCGGGGCGGCAGGTGTTCTCGTAGTGTTATTTGCTTTTGGAATTTACTGGTTCGGCTTTCGTAATCGCGGCACGCAACTCCCCCCTTCGGGGAAGGCCATGCTGGCCGTGCTTCCTTTCGAGAATATGAGCGGGGATAGCAATGAAGACTATTTCGCTGATGGCCTGACGGAAGAAATGATCGCGCAGCTTGGCCAGCTACAGCCGACGAACCTCGGAGTAATCGCACGCACCTCGGCCATGCGTTACAAGCACACCAAAGAAAGCGTGTCGCAGATCGGACACGAACTGGGAGTCAACTACCTGCTCGAGGGTAGTGTACGTCTCGCAGGGGAGCGCGTCCGCATCACGGCGCAGTTGATCCAGGCAAAGGACCAGACGCACCTCTGGGCGGAAAGTTACGAGACGCCGCTTACCGACATCCTGAAAGTGCAGCGCGAGATCGCCGAGCGCATCACGCACTCGCTGCGCTTGGAGCTATTGCCCTCGCAAAAGAAAGTCGTCACCGATGCGCACTTCGATCCCGAGGCATACCGCAAATATCTTCTCGGGTTGAACGAGTCCCGCAAGGGAACGCGCGAAGGATTTGAAAGAGCCGTCCAGGACTTTCAGGATGCAATCGCGATCGATCCGCAAAACGCCCGCCCCTATGCGGCATTAGCGGAAGCGTACAGCGCGGCGGTCCCATATTACATGGCGCCCCGGGAAGCCAGAGAACCGATCAGGCAAGCCATCCACAAAGCTCTGGAACTTGATCCGAATTTCGCGAGCGCACACGCTACCATGGGAGATGTGGCCTTGCTGTTTGATTGGGATTGGGCGGTGGCAAAGGCGGAGTACGATCGCGCGCTTGAAATCAATCCTAACTTGCCCGAAGCTCATCTCGCGTATGAAATCTATCTGGCGACGCTGGGGCGACACGACGAAGCCATCGCCCACGCCCGGCAGGCCTACCTGTCCGACCCCCTGGCGGTTGAAACCCGTACCTGGACACTCTGGGTGAACTACTTCTCGGGGCATCTGCAGGAGACTGTCGACGAGGCCAAGCGAACGTTGGAGTTGGAACCGCAGGCGGCTCTTCCGTACGCATTGCTCGCGCTCGCCTCTGCCGACCTGGGTCAGAAAGATGAAGCCGTGCGGGCAGCCCAAAATGCGCTTCGCCTCGGCGGCGACAGCGGCAGCGTGATGGTGACGGCCGCTTCCGCGTTAGTGCGCGCGGGGGAGGCGGTTCGCGGGCGGCAGGCGCTCAACCAGGCGCTCGCAATAGAAAGGAAACGATACGTTTGCAACTTTCTCATCGCCGGCGTCTATATCGGCCTCAGGGAAAACGAACACGCCTACGAGTCTTTGGAGAAGGCCTTCCGCCAGCGCTCGACTTGACTGGTATGGATCGGGGTGGATCCCCGAATGAATCCGCTGCGGAAAGAGCCGCGCTTTCAGGAGATGGTGCGTCGCGTCGGGCTGCCCGGCTGACGCAAGCCCGTCGTCTCAAAGTCATTGTGGCGAGCCTCTCCACTCCTCCGAGGAAGCTCCAGCGGCTTGTCGTTCTCCTGCGCTCTGGGATTTTCACTTATCCTCGCGCTGTGTACGCAGAGTCCAGCTAAGACGTTCGCGCTAGCCCATCGCGTTTTTTAGAACCCGGCGCCGATCCGCGCTCAATCCCTGGAGTCGCCTCTTACTCGGTAGTGCAATCATTAGGCTTGAAACCTTCTCCATCTGTCGGGAATTCGGCGGCAACGCCAGCATGGGGGTATGAAGTTTGTCCTCTCCCTTCTGCTGGTGGTATGCATTTCCTCGTCTGTGGCATTTGCTGGCATCACTACAGCTCGCGTGCCGAACGGCACAGTCCACACCGCCTATTCTGCGATTATTTCGGTGAGCGGTGGCTGCACTCCTTACAAGTGGGCAATTGTATCGGGAGCGCTCCCTGCAGGGGTTAGCGCGAAAGTGTCGACCGCAACGACCTCGCTCAACCTGACCGGAACGCCGACCACAGCGGCGACCTACACCTTCGCGGTGAAGGTCACCGGGTGCCACGGGGGCTTCTCGCAGGTTTCATACAAGGTCGTCATTAAGGCCGCGGGATCAAGTGTCGGCATCACCACCACCAGCGTCCCGAACGGTATGGTCAAGACGGCTTATTCCGCAGCCATCCGGGCGAGCGGTGGCTGTACGCCTTACAAGTGGGCGATTGTATCCGGCACGCTGCCTGCCGGAGTCAGCGCGCAAGCGGCGAGCACGACGACGTCGCTCAACCTTTCCGGAACACCGACCACAGCAGCGACCTACAACTTCACGCTCAAGGTCACCGAGTGTGGCGCACATGTTTCGCAAGCCTCATACAAGGTCGTTGTCCAGGCTGCGGCGAATCATGTTGTGGAACTGAGTTGGAATGCGTCGAGTTCGAGCAACGTGGTCGGCTACAACGTCTATCGCAGCCCCGACGCAGCCACATGGAAGAAGATCAACGTAAGCCTGATTGGTTCGACGCTCTATAGTGATGCCACCGTCGCGAACAACACCACATATTATTATGCGGCGACAGCTATAGATACCGTTGGTCGCGAAAGCAGCAAGACAGCCGCGGTCAAGGTCGTTGTTCCGTAGAGGGACGCGAGGTCACGATGGCGCCAACGGTTCCGTCACAGGGGTAGCGAGAGAAAAGCCAAACTCAAACTTGCAGTCAGCCTTGGACAAAATTCGGAATGTGGCCTCTTTCACCGAGCAGAGCGTGAATTGTTTGTTTCTACATTCCCAGAATGAAAGCTAGCTGTCTTTGCCGCCTTCCGCAGCGCTTCGGATTCACGCGCCAGGTCGGTTCGGGCAATTTGCATCCAGCGCTCCGGCGCGCTCGGTTGCTTGGACAAGATCTCAGAGCCGGCCCGGCTTTCCGCCTCGGCTTCCTGATAGCGCGTGTCCAACAGAAGTGCTCGGCCCAGGCGGACGCGTGCAATACCTACGTTGAGGTGGTCGGCAGAAAGGGTCTGAGAGTAGATCTGAAGCGCCTCTCGAAACAATTTCTCGGCTGCGCCATAGTCTTTGCGCTCTACAAAGACTCCTGCAAGATTCGATAAAGCGATTCCAATGTAATAATGTTTCCCGGCATAGACCGCGCGGTAGATATCTGCCATCCTTCGGAAGTCCGCTTTGGCCTCGTCCAACCTGCCTTGCTGCTGCGAAATTTTGCCGAGTTCATTCAGCGTTCCGGCCACTCGCGGATGAACCTTGCCGTAGCTCTGTTCCTCGATCAGGAGGGCTGCTTTTAGTAGGCCCGCGGCTTCATCATTCTTGCTTTGTGAAACGAGCGTGCGTCCCAGAATCGTGAGTGCAGAGGCCGTGGCCGGATGGTTCTGCCCGTAGAACGACTGCGTAATCTCGAGCGCCTCGCGATCAAAGCGTTCAGCCTCGGGATAGTGGCCGAGGTCGTACTGGATGGCGCCGAGATTGATCAGATCGTCGGCCACGTGCGGATGTCGATCGCCGTAGAGTTGCCGGTCCATGGCGAGGACCTGCTGATTCAGAGCCTCGGAGGCAGCATAATGACCGGAGTAGAAGTGCGAATTGGCCAATTCCGTGAGGCTCTCGGCCAAATCGGTGGTTGACCCGCCATGGGCGGATTGCAGCCGAACGGCTTCTTGCAAGACTTGAATAGCTGCATCATAAGAGCCGCGATCTTCCAACACCTTGCCCAACGCGCTCGTGGAACGAGCGACGCTGGGATGACTATTCGGCAGTTTCCGGTTGTAGATAGCCAGGCCCTGCCGCACGAATCGCTCCGCGTCTTCATACTTGCCTTGCGAGTCACGAAGCAAGCCAAGCTCGACCAGCGTCTCGGCTGCTTCCGGGCTTTCCGCGCCAAAAACCGACTTGCGCAGCTCCAGTGCGGTCTGTAGCAACGGGTCAGCCTGTTCGAATTTGCCCAGCTTCTCATAAATGTCGCCGAGGTTCTGATATAGCTCGCCTTGAATCTTGGGATCGTTGTTGAGTGTTTTGGCCTCGAGCAAGCCCCGATCTAGCAGAGTCACAACCCGGAGCGAATCGGAGGGGCCGACCTCCTCATCCCCCCCGTCGAACAGGTTAAGCATGAATTTCTTGATGCGTTCTGTGCGTGCCGCCTCAGCCAGTGCGACGTTGCGGGCTTTCGCCAGGTGGATTGTGAAAAAGGACAACATCCCGACCATGACCGCCAACGAAGCGGCGGCTAGAACAACACCCCGCCGGTTGCGCTGTACAAATTTCCCTAATCGATAAGAAAAACTGTCGGGGCGCGCCTCCAGTGGTTCGGCACGCAGGTGGTGATCTATGTCGCGGATCAGAGCTTCAACCGATCGATACCGTCTTGCCGGATCTTTGTGTATCGCGGTGAGGCAGAGCACGTCCAAGTCAACCCATGCGGACTTGCTGATGGCCGAAGTGCCTTGCGCCTGCAGATTGCTCTTCGCAATCGCCGACGGTTTACCTGGTTCATGGTCAGCGATAATGCTGGCCGCCTCGGCGGGAGCGAGGTTCGAAAGATCGTATGGCAACTGTTCTGTAAGCAACTCGAACAAAATCACGCCGAGCGAATAGACGTCCGTGTGGATACCGACTCGTTCCCCGCGAATCTGTTCCGGAGCCGCGTAAGCCGGCGTCATCAGGCGCAGGCCGGTCATGGTCTGCTTCACCGACGCGTCCAGGCTTTCCAGTTGTTTGGCAATGCCAAAGTCGAGCAGGCGGATGGCGCCATCCTGTCTTACGAGAATGTTCGACGGTTTCAGGTCCCGGTGGATGACCGCTTCACCGTGTGCGTACTGCACGGCTTCGCAGACTGAGCGAAAAAGCTGGAGCCTTATTTCGATCGAACAGTTGTGCAGACTGCAATATTCCGTGAGCGGGACACCTTCCACATATTCCATGGAGAACCAAGGAGTACCGTCGGGTAGTGCGTCCGCATCGTAGAGGCGGGCAATCGAAGGATGGTTCAGCTGTGCCAGCGTTCGCTGCTCGGCAGCGAAGCGTTCACGGCGAGCCGGCGAGAGCCACGCGTCCCGCAAAATTTTGATGGCTACCTGCGTGCCCAGATCCTTTCGCTCCGCGAGGTATACCAGCCCCATGCCGCCCTCGCCCAACAGGCGAATTAGGCGGTAGGGGCCGAAGTCCTGGGTGCGAAACTGAGCAGAATCGGAACTCACGAGAACGTCGCGGGCCATCTCGGCGACTCCGCGATCGAGAACCGAAGCCGGACGCGTGTCCTCGCGCAGCATGGCCCGCACATCTTCGGCGAGTTCGGCGTCCGTGCCGCAGGCTTCCGCCAGCAAAGTATCCTGTTCGGCTGGGGATAGGTCGGCTGCTTCGTGAAAGAGCGCTTGCATCCGTTCCCAGCGAATTTTATCCATGATGAAGCCGCCGGGGGGAGGGTTAGACAGCTAGTGAACTTGTCGGAGCGCCTGCGCCAACCAGGCTTTGGCTGCGCGCCAATCGCGAAGAACCGTTGCTTCGGAAACACCGAGCAGCGCTGCTATTTCTGGAACATCGCAGCCCCCGAAAAACCGGCTCTCCACCATCAGAGCCTGCCGGGGCTGCAAGCGCGCCAGTTCCTGAAGAGCCAAATCCAGAGCCAACACCTCTGCACCGGAATTTCTATTCGGTCCTAGCGATTCGTCAAAGGTGACCATCTGCGCCGCGTCTCCGCCCCGCTTGTCTGCATTGCGGCGGCGGGCCGCCTCGACCAGAAGCTGCCGCATGGCCCGAGCGGCGATGCGTTTGAAATGTAAGCGGGACTCAGATGCCAATCCCGGCGAGTTCGCCAGCTTCAACCAGGCTTCATTGACCAAAGCAGTGGGATTCAGCGTAGCGTTGGGATCACCTCGCTTAACGCTGGATGCCAGACGGCGCAATTCTTCGTAAGTCAAGCTGAATAGCTCGTCGGTGACGCGACGGTTGGCGGCACGCAAAGCTGCCTCTTTATCCCCCGCTGCGCCTTTTAGCAATTCCGACACTACAGGCGTCCCATTCTTCCCTGGCATAAGCAGATTGTGGGGGGAGGCGAGTACGACCTTGCGCGGATAAGCGTTCTTAAACTTCCAAGACGGGTGGAATCGTACCACCCAATCCCAGGACGAACAAGCCACTTTTCCCAGCGCTTTACAAAAAATTTTCTTCTGGTGACGGTTTTTCCCGGCGGACTGCGCAATGCGAAGTGAATGTCGATGCGCCCAGCCGGCGTTCCCGGCACCCCGAAGGAGGGAGCGATGGCAAAGAGAGGCAAGGTGCTGCGCGACCCGCATTTGGGTCCCGGTCTGCTTCTGGTTGAAGGTAAACAGTACCAGTTTCTGGAAGAGCTCTGGAGGTCGGACATTCCCGCCAAACCCGGGCTTGTGGTGAATGTCGACTTCGACTCGGGGGGAAACCTTAACGCCATCACAGCCGTGCCCCATGCCGAACTTGACCAGGAGCGGGCCGAGAAGTTGCGTGGTAACCGAAATGAGATGTTCGATAACTGGACAAAAAGCTCCGCAATTCTGGTGCGAGCGACGGCTGCTGGAGGTCTCCTTGCCTGCTGGTTCTTTCTGACGGCGATTTCAATCCATCTGCCGTTCCTCGGGAACCTCGACCTCACGTTTTGGCAGGTGCTCGGTTATCTGAACAGGGGCAATTCGCTGCCGCTGCTCGAAGTGCAGGGCAATCCGGACTCGGGTATTTTCGGTTTCCTAGCCATTCTCAGCCTGGTGGCACCGTTTCTTCCCGGCTTCTGGAAAGATCGCCGCCTGCTGCTGGCCGGAATCCTACCTCTCGGCTTCATGGTTCTCATCGCGTGCCTGATCGACGCGAATATTGATGGTGTTTTCGCGTCTGAAATGAGCGGAGTGTCTCGGTCGCTGCCCGGCGGGCACCCCATCTTCAGCATGCTCTCGCCGGGGTTGGGAACGTATCTTTCAGCATCGCTCGCACTTTACTTGTCTGTGTCGAGTACGAAGAAATTCTTGATGTCACGCCAGCCGCGAGAACAGCCTTTGCGCTGTTCTCAAAAGTTGGCTGCATAACTCATTCGGGGCATGAGCACGGAATTCAAGTTCGATAGGAGAGGGATATGAACACAAACAAAATGACGAGGATGGTTGTCCTAACCGCTACTCTGGCTTTCTTGCTGGCCACGGTGGATGCGCAGCAGAATCAAAACCAGAACCAGAACCAGAACCAGAACTCAAATCCACCGCAGAACCAGCAGGGCCAACAGAATCAGCAGACCCAACAGAATCAGCAGGCGCAACCGCAACCGAAGAAAGGCTTCTGGCAAAAAGTCAGGGACATGTCGCAGACAGGACAGAACGTCATTCAGCAGGGATCGAACACCGTCCAGCAGGGGCGGGGCACGATTCAACAGACCGGGCAACAGGTGCAGGGTACGATTCAGCAGACCGGGCAGCCGGTGCAAGGGGGCGTCCAGCAGTTTCCGAATGGAATGCAGCAGGGAACGGATGGCACTCAAGGCGCAGTGAACGATTTTCAGGCCGGGGGTGGAGGGGCGGGGGCGTGCGGGCCGAGTTGCTTCGATGCGGGGGCCTTCCAAGCCAACGTATCGCAGATGACTATGAGCCAGCAGGGCGGCTGGCATGTCATACGAATGAATATTCAGTTTCACAACGCGACCAATGCGCCACTCATCCTGGCATATCACGATGGGTCCATGGTGATGGTCGACGGCAACGGAAACACGTACATCCCGGCGGGAGGCAATCCGGGGGAACTTCAGGGCATGGGGATCGACCGCGGAAACCAGACCGATTCGCAGTTCCAACTCGGGCCAGGCCAAACCGGTTATGCGTTGTTCTCCGTTGCGCGCAGCCGCGCTGCCAATAGCGCTGTGGGTACTAGCTATTCCTATAACCTGACCATCGACGAACTCCAGCTTCAGAACGACGCGCTCGCAATTCCGGTACGCATGTATAACCTGAACTTTCCAAGCCTCACTGCGGGAACCAGCGCAGCCTCTTTCGGCGGCACTGCGCCGGCAACCGGATATGTGTCGAATGGCAGAAATAACACTGGGGTAGCGGTTCCCCAAGGAAGCGCTCAGAACCTGCCCGGGAAGGCGGGAGCTATCGGGGCCGCAGTTCCCCAAGCTGGCGTGGCGGGGCAGCGGCAGGTTGGAAGTGTTGGGGCTGTTACTCCTCAGGGAGCTGCGCGGGGCGTAGCAGCACAGCGTCAAGTTGGAGCCGCCGTCGCAGTTCCCCAAGGAAGCGTACAAGGGCAACAGGTTGGAACTGCCGTTCCCCAAAATGCTGTGCAGAACGTGCCGGTTCAGCGTCAAGCTGGAGCGGCTGGCGCGAGCGTTGGAGTTTCAGCCCAGCAGCGGGGAATTGCCAATGGCGGTAAGGCTGCAGCGATAGCTTCACAACCGATGCCAGCATCGCCGGTAAATAACGCCGCAATGAAAACCGCGATGCCTACAGCAATGAGAGCGCCGGCAAGCGCACCACCAAGGACTCAGGCCGCACCCGTGGTCGCAGCCAAACCGAATGCCGCCACACCCGCTGTCAAGCCGACACCGGCCGCTTCCCAGAAGAAAGTCCCAGTTACGACGACCACGACCCCGCAAAAATAACCAACACATCTTCGATCCGGCGCACGCTACGAAAGGTGCGCCGGACATTTCCGCTCTGATCTTCAAGTCTCCCCAGCGTGTGCTTCTTAAGGCACTGCTTATCCGACAATAACTGCTTATCCGACAGTCAGCGCGGCGATCTCATAGTCATCCACACGCGGTATGGTGAAACGCAGCACTGAGCCATCGAGCCGGAAGGGAATTGACGTGTCGGAGCGAAGCAGGTTCACGGCTTTCACCTTCACTCCTCCGGGTAACGTCATTCTGACCGTTTGTGGACCCAGCGGGTAGACCGTGCTCAGCCAGCCGTGGTGGGCGTTCGGGTTCGTGTAATTGAGCAGGTGGATGGCGTAACCCGGCGTAGTTTCCCAGACAAAGAGCTCCAGGAATCCATCGCCGTCAACGTGGACGACGGCTTTATCTTGAGTGATCCAGCGGATGGTGTTGTGCAACAGGCGCAGAAGATCGCCGTGACCGGTAAGCCAGAAGGTTCGTTCGATGTCTCCAGGAAAGTAGGCTAGGCGGCTGGAACCGACTTCACGCAGCACCACTGCTGGCTCATCGGTGTGCGAGGCCGGTGGGTAGGCCAATTCCGGAGGATACTGCACGAAGCCAGGGACAACAGTGAGAACCGGATCTGGCACCGATTTTACGGGCACACGGTTTTGCGCGCCCGGCAGCCAGTTGGTGTTTGAGAAGCCGTCAAGGATCGGATGACTTCGTTCAATGCGGCCGTAGTAGGCGTTGCCGTTCGTTCCGATAACATCTCCAGCCTTGCTAATGCCGAGCAGATCGGCGAGGGCGAATTCCTCGCGCCGCTGCAGGTTCTGGTCGTACAGGCCCGTTTCAAAGCTCGCCATTATTGACCCTCCGGAGCGTACGTAGTCGCGGATCTGCTGGCACTGGCGGTCGCTGAGCATGGCAACATTCGGTAGAAGCAGGGCACTGTATTTGCTGATCCGTTCGAGGTCGAGACGGTCTTCGTGTACGAAGTCGAAGGCGAATCGCCCGCTGAGGAGCGTCGCATAGATCCCGTGTGTCGTCTCACGCATGTAGTCGTTAGTGTCAGCGGCGGCGGGACCCGGACATAGAAGTTGCGTGCTCTGTCCCATGATGACGCCGATGTTAGCGACGGATCGGCGGGGCTTCAGGTGGGCATCGTGTTTCTTCGCCCACTGAAAATAATCGGAGCCGAGTTTTTGCCAGCGGCGATCTTCTCCGAATCCCGCCTCCGAGCCGATGAAGTGGTAGTAGAGCGCCATCCCGCTGGCCACCGTTTCGTTCAACCACATTTTTGCTTCAGCGGGATTCTTGGAGGCATTGCGCCAGCGGACCGTGCCGGTCGAGTACGCGGCGCAGACGTTGGCGGCAAATTTTCCGTCCATGATGGCGTTGCACACGCGGCCTTGCAGACTGCATCCCCAGATCGCGGGATCATCGGCGGTGCGGCCCTGATTGTCGGCCTGAAACCAAACTGTGGTTTTGCCGAGGCGATCAAGGTTGGGACCGCAGCGGACATTGCCACCAAGGTTTGCAAAGTAAAAGCTGTCGGGTTTCTTTTCTTTGGCGATGGCGTCGTACTTGTGCCACAACTCGAGAACGCGATCATTGAAAGCGTGCCAATAGGCGGTACTGTTCGACGGGGGAAGCTTGCTACAGATGGCGCAATGGCAGTTCGGGAGACTGCCGATGGGAGGCCATCCGTTGGTGTAGAAGCAATCCACGTCGTAGAGCGAATTGATTTCACGCATGATGGCTGGGACGTAGTCGTCCATGTAGCTGGTAAACATGCAGGTGCGGAATAGCCGCGAGTCTTCGGTATTGCGGAGAACCGCTCCGTTGGCGTCGCGCATGGCCCACTCCGGATGGGCATCAACGGCATCGCCCCAATTCAGGTCCGGACTCATGCGGGCAACCACGCGCATGCCGCGCTCGCGGGCGGCGCCGACACATTCACCGAAGAAGTCACGGCCGTTGAGAAACTTTCCGTGACGGTGAAACTGAACCTTTGAGGGATAGAAGGCGAGGATGCCAGTCACACTGATGAAAACGATGTCAGCACCCGCTGAGCGCCAATAGTCTGCCCATTCTTCAATGTTCATCACGGC
>Ga0075424_100000971_pt1 | contig 24150 bp, 20 predicted proteins | sample SoiMethybrSBSTD3_FD_75301 | JGI IMG/M metagenome (GOLD analysis project Ga0075424, IMG submission 75301) | Bulk soil microbial communities from a Populus tree surrounding site in Tennessee, USA - Soil MetaG P. TD hybrid SBSTD3 | ecosystem: Environmental > Terrestrial > Soil > Tree plantation... | reverse complement strand
AGGCCGAGCCGGCATTCAAGCGACGCGCCGAGGTTGCCTTCAACCCGAGCTACACGTTCGACCTGTTCGTGATCGGCTCGTCGAACCGCTTCGCGCACGCCGCTGCGCTCGCCGTCGCGGAGTCGCCGGCTCACGCGTACAACCCGCTCTTCATCTACGGAGGCACAGGCCTCGGCAAGACACATCTGCTCCAGGCGATCGCTCACTACGTCACCTACAACTCGGGCGACCTGTCGATGCGCTACCTGACGAGCGAGACGTTCATGAACGACTTCATCAACTCACTCCGCGACAAGCGCATCGAGGGCTTCAAGCAGCGCTACCGCACGTACGACCTGCTCCTGATCGACGACATCCAGTTCTTCGAGCACAAGGAGCGGATCCAGGAGGAGTTCTTCCACACCTTCAACAGCCTCTACCAGGCGGGCCGGCAGATCGTGATCTCGTCGGATCGCCCCCCGCGGGCCATGCCGACACTCGAGGACCGCCTACGCTCACGCTTCGAATGGGGACTGATCACCGACATCCAGCCCCCGGACCTCGAGACGCGCATCGCGATCCTGCGCAAGAAGGTGAAGACCGATCGCACCCAGGGTACGGATCCACGCGTGCTGGAGTACATCGCGAGCCGCATCTCGACGAACATCCGCGAGTTGGAAGGGGCGCTTACGCGGGTCGTGGCGTTCTCGTCCCTGACCGGCCGCCCGATGACGGTCGAGCTGGCGCAGGACGTGCTCAAGGATGTATTTCCACAGGGTGAGGCTGCCGAGGTGTCCATCGATCGCATCCAGGACACCGTCGCCGTCCGCTTCGGTCTCACCTGCGAGGAACTCTGCGGGCACAAGCGGTCGCACAACATCGTGTACCCGCGGCAGGTCGCCATGTACCTCTCGCGCGAGCTAACCGATTCATCGCTGCCGAAGATCGGCAAGGAGTTCGGTGGGCGAGACCACACTACCGTCATCCACGCAACGTCGAAGATCGCCCGATTGATCCGCGAGGATCGGTCTGTGTACAACCTCGTGCAAGAGTTGACCGCGGCCGTGAAGCAGGCCCGCTGATTCTGTGGACGGCGGCGGCGCGAGGGCGGCAGGGTTGTTCACGCAGCGTCCTCGTCCACGAGTACGATCCTCCCTGTCCCCAGGACGATCCGGCTCCGCAGGCCGGGAACCCCGGATCTTCCCCGTCTTCCACACGACCTACTACTTCTACGAGCTTTAAATGAGTCAAATAGAGACAGCAGTGAGCTCGGGACTTCGCATCACGTGCGCCACCGAGCACCTCGCACAACGAGTTGCCCTCGTCGCCCGTGCCGTGTCTACGCGAACGACCGTGCAGATCCTCTCCGGCATCCGGCTGGACGCGGGGGAAGGCCGCCTCGACCTGGCCGCAACCGACATGGACCTGTCGCTCCGAACGTCCCTCGAGGCCTCGGTTGACGGCACCGGCAGCATCGTCGTGCCTGGGCGCCTCCTGATGGAAGTTACGCGCCTCCTTCCCGACTCGGGCGTCGTGCTCGAGTATCGGCACGAGGAGGGCATGGTGCTCCTGACATCGGGGGCGGCGCAGTACCGGCTGCACACATTCAGCGTGGACGACTTTCCGCGTCTGCCGGATGTCGCCGGCGAGACGTTCGCGGTGGCTCGAGACACGTTCCTCGAGACGGTCGCGCGAGTCAGCCGGGCCTCGTCGCGTGACGAGTCGCGGCCGGTGCTTACAGGCATCCTCGTTCGCTTCGAGAACGGCCGCCTCGTGATGGCGGCGACCGACTCGTACCGGCTGGCCGTGAAGGAGACGCCGCTCGAGAGCGAGGCCCCGTCTCTGGAGGCCATCGTGCCCGCGCGCGCACTCGTCGAGCTCGGCCGGATCGCACAGGACGGCGACCAGATCCAACTGGGCCTGCAGGAGAACCACGTGCTGTTCGGCGCCGGCGACGCTTGGCTGACGACCCGGCGCATCGACGGGCAGTTCCCGGACTACCGCCAGCTCATCCCCGAGGAGTTCGAGCACGAACTCACGCTCCCGCGAGACGACTTTCTTGAGGTCGTGCGTCGCGTTGCGGTGATGGCGCAGCGCAACTCGCCGCTCCGGCTGCGGTTCGCGGACGGCGAGCTCACGGTGTCAGCGCAGACCCAGGACGTCGGAGAGGCGCGGGAATCGCTGCCGGTTCGCTTCGCGGCGGACACGCTCGAGATGGGCTTCAACGCCGAGTTCCTGCGAGAGGGAATCGAGTCCGTCGACAGCGAGGATGTTTTGCTCCGGCTGATCAGCCCGCTGCGCCCGGGCCTGATCCGCTCGGATGGAGACGACTTCTCGTACCTGATCATGCCGATCAGGCTGGCGGGCTGATCGTCCGCGCGCTTTCGCTCCGGGAGATCCGCTCGTACGAGAGTCTCGACCTCGACCTTGGCGCGGGACTCGTGCTTGTCGTCGGGCCGAACGGCGCGGGCAAGACGAACCTCCTGGAGGCGTTGCACGTGGGGACGCAAGGCTTCTCTCCACGGACGCGGACCGATACCGACCTCATTCGCTTCGGGGCCGCTGCCGGGAGCATCCGGCTTCACGGCGAGCGAGGCGACTCGGGGCTCGAGGTGGAGATGCGGCTTCGCTCGGGCGAGGCGAAGCGCGCGTCGCTGAACGGGGCGTCGCTGTCTGCGGCCGAGCAGCTTCGTGGCGAGGCGGCGGTGCTCGTGTTCACGCCGGACCGCTTGGCGATCGTCAAGGGTGCGCCGGCGGTCCGCCGCGCGTACTTCGACCGGATCATCGGCCGGATCTGGCGTAGCCGCATGTCCCTTCCGGTCGAATACGCGGCTGCCGTCGGCCAGCGGAACGCCGCCCTGCGCCGCGTCGCCGGCGGTCTCTCGTCACGCACTGCGCTTGCGCCGTGGACAGACCGCGTCGCCAAGCTCGGCACGCAGATGGTGGCGGTCAGACGGGAGCTTGTGGACGAGCTGCGGCCGCGGTTCGCGGCCGTGGCGGACGAGCTCGGCCTCGAGGGCGCCGAGCTCGTCTACGACGGCGCCGAGCTCACGGTCGACGCGCTCGAGGCCCGCCTGGAGCGCGACCTCGAGCGCGGCACGACCGGCGCCGGACCGCATCTACACGACCTCGGGATCTTCGCCGGCGGCCGCGAGTTGCGCAGCTACGGGTCGCAAGGGGAGCAGCGCCTCGCCGTCCTTGCGCTGCTGCTTGCCGAGGCGCAGCTGATCTCGGAGCGGCAGGGCGTGCGTCCGTTGCTGCTGCTGGACGACGTGCTGTCCGAGCTCGACGATGAGCGCCGTCGCCTGCTCGCGGCGCACATTGCTGGCGCGGGCCAGGCGCTCGTCACCGCGACGAGTGTTGCCGCTTTGCCGGTGGCGCCAGACGCGCTCGTCGAGGTAACTCCCGGCCGAGCCCGGCGGGCTGCGTGATGGAGCGAATCGGCGACGACGTCAGGCTGGTGTTTCGGCGGTTCGGGGGGTCGGCCGGGGGGATGGAGGAGATCGTCCGCGCGTGGCCGGAAGCGGTCGGCCACGCTGTCGCCCGGAACGCATGGCCCGCGCGGCTCGCGCGTGACGGGACGCTCCACGTTGCGGCGAGTTCGTCCACGTGGGCATTCGAGCTGACGCAGCTCTCCGGTCAGATTCACTCGCGCCTCGCGGAGAGGCTTGGAGACCGCATGCCGGAGCGGCTGCGATTCGCGCCCGGGAAGATCCCCGAACCGGGTCTCAAACCCACCTCCGAGCGACGAGCGGTGCCGCCTTGTCCAGGGCCGAGCGAGCGCGCGGAGGCGCATCGATTCGCGGCCGCGATCGAGGATGAGGAACTCCGCGACCTCGTCGCGCGGGCCGCCGCTGCGAGCCTTGCAACCGTGGGCTCCGGCCGCTCGCTCTGATACACTAGTTTCAGGCCCGTTTCCTGGGAAATGCAGGGCTTTTTTTCATGACTGAAGTGACCTATACCGCTAAAGACATCACCGTTCTCGAGGGCCTCGAGCCGGTCCGCCTGCGCCCTGGCATGTACATCGGCTCGACCGGCTCGCGCGGTCTCCATCACCTGGTCTACGAGGTTGTGGATAACTCGGTGGACGAGGCCCTTGCCGATCGTGCCGATCGGCTCGAAGTGACTCTCCACCCGGACAACTCGGCGACGATCAGCGACAACGGCTCGGGCATCCCGGTGGACGTGATGGCGGAGCAGGGCCTCCCGGCGTTGACGGTCGTGCTCACGAAGCTCCATGCTGGCGGGAAGTTCGGCGGCGAGGGCTACAAGGTGTCAGGTGGCCTGCACGGCGTCGGCGTCTCCGTGGTCAACGCGCTCTCGGAGTGGCTCGTCGCCGAGGTTAAGCGCGACGGCAAGGTGTACCGGCAGGAGTTCTCGCGCGGGGAGCCGACGACCGAGCTCGAGGTGGTCGGGAAGGTTCCGAAGAGCCAGACCGGAACCACGATCACGTTCCTCCCTGACCAGGAGGTCTTCGACGAGGTCGAGTTCTCGCCCGACACGCTCGAGCAGCGCCTACGGGAGACCGCGTTTCTTACACGCGGCCTCCGAATCGTCCTCACCGACGAGCGGGCGGACGGGAAGCAGGTCGAGTTCCATTACGAAGGCGGGATCCGCGACTTCGTCGCTTACGTCAACGAGGCCAAGGATCCCATTCATAAGAACATCGTCTACTTCGAAGGCGAGACCGAGGAAGGCCAGGTCGAGGTGGCGATGCAGTGGAACACGAAGTACGTCGAGTCGGTCTACGCCTTCGCGAACAACATCAACACGCACGAGGGGGGTTCGCACCTCTCCGGGTTCAACGCGGCGCTGACGCGGACGTTGAACCGTTTTGCGCGCGAGGGCGATCGACCGCTCCTCAAGGAGAAGGAAGACAACCTCGAGGGTGAGGACGTCCGCGAGGGTCTCGCGGCCGTCATCTCCGTGAAGCTTCAGGACCCCCAGTTCGAAGGCCAGACGAAGACGAAGCTCGGCAACCCCTGGGTGCGCGGGTTCGTGGAGCAGACCGTGAACGCGAAGCTCGCGCAGTTCCTCGAGGAGCACCCAAAGGACCGCGTGCAGATCATCCAGAAGGCGATCTCCGCCGCCCGCGCCCGCCAGGCAGCACGCAAGGCCCGCGACCTCACGCGCCGGAAGGGCGCGTTCGGCGGCGACATCGCGAAGAAGTTCGCCGATTGCCAGGTTCGCGATCCCGAGCTCGCCGAGCTGTTCATCGTCGAAGGCAACTCGGCGGGAGGCGCCGCGAAGGAGGCGCGGGACAAGTCGAACCAGGCGATCCTGCCGCTGCGCGGGAAGATCATCAACTCCGAGAAGAACCGCATCGACAAGGTGCTCTCAAACGCCGAGATCCAGTTGCTCGTGCAGGTGATCGGCACCGGGATCGGCGAGGAATTCGATCTCGCGAAGCTGCGCTACCACCGGATTGTCGTCATGACCGACGCCGACGTGGACGGCGCCCATATCCGAACGCTCGTCCTCACGTTCCTCTACCGTCACATGCCGGACCTCTTCGACCACGGCCACGTGTATATCGCGGTGCCGCCCCTCTACCTGGTGCGGCTCGGGGGTCGCCATACGTACCTCGAGCGCGAGTCGCAGCTCGAGGAGCTTTTGGTGCGCGAGCGATTCGGGGATCTCGAGATCGAGGGCCGGAACGGCGCGCAGATCCAGCTCACCGAGGGTCGGTATGCACGCTTCCAGCGCGCCCTTGCCGAGTTCGAGGGCTGGTTTGCACGCCTCCGCTCCGACTTCGGCCATGCTCCCGCCGACTTCGTCGTGCGCCACGGGCTCGTCGAGACCGACGCGCTGACTCCGCGGGACGCAGTGACCGCAATCGCCGCCATGCCGGCCAACGGATACGCCTTCGAGCCGACGGTCGACGCCGACGCGCTTCAGGTGCGAGTCGTCGAGGAGGAGACGAGCGCCAGTTCGATGGTCGTAGTGCCGGTGGCGCTGTTCGAGTCGCCGATCTACGACCGGGTTCGCAAGTCGTACGCCCGGCTCGGAGACGTCGTCGCGGGACTGCCGCCGTTCTCGCTGCGGCTCGGCTCGCAGACGCGGGAGGCAACGACCTTCGCGGAGCTCCAGAGCTGTGCACTCGATCTCGCGAAGCACGGCATGCAGATCACGCGGTTCAAGGGCCTCAGCGAGATGAACCCAAAGGAGCTCTGGCCGACGACGATGGACCCGGCGAAGCGCACCCTCATCCGGGTCGATGTCGAAGACGCAGCCGCAGCCGACCTCTGGTTCTCGCGGTTGATGGGCGACGAGGTGGAGCCGCGGCGTGAGTTCATCGAGCAGAACGCCCTCGATGTCCGCAACTTGGATGTGTAGGGGCTTCGGCGACTTTCGCCACGGATCGGCGGGGCGGGGCTTGACCCCGCGGAGCCACCCCGTGAGAAACGCGTCTGCTTCTCAGGAAGGGGGCTCGTGGGGAAAACGGGTTTCCCCCACGCTTTATGGCTGACATGACGAACGAGCCGCTGGGTCCGGGCCGGGTCGAGCCGCGCGAGCTCGACCAGGAGGTCCGCTCGAGCTTCCTCGACTACGCGATGAGCGTCATCGTCAGTCGCGCGCTGCCGGACGTGCGCGACGGCCTGAAGCCAGTACACCGGCGTGTGCTGTACGCCATGCACGAGGGAGGCCTCCAGCCGGGGCGCCCGACGCGGAAGTCGGCGCGCGTCGTCGGAGACGTGATGGGCAACTACCACCCGCACGGCGATGCCGCGATCTACGACGCGCTCGTTCGACTCGCCCAGCCGTTCTCGCTGCGCTACCCGCTCGTCGACGGCCAGGGCTATTTCGGCTCGGTTGACGGCGATCCGCCAGGCGCCATGCGCTACACCGAATGCCGATTGTCACGAATGGCGACCGAGCTCCTGCAGGACATCGACGCCGACACCGTCGACTTCGAGCCGAACTACGACGAGTCGCGCCGACAGCCCACCGTTCTGCCCGCCCGGTTCCCCAACCTGCTCGTCAACGGCTCGTCGGGAATCGCCGTCGGCATGGCGACGAACATCCCGCCACACAACCTCGGCGAGGTGATCGACGCCATCGTTGCGCTGGTCGACGACCCGACTCTCGACGTCGAGCGCCTCTCCCGGTACATCAAGGGCCCGGACTTCCCCACCGGCGGATCGATCGTGGGTCGATCAGGGATCCGCGACGCGTACCGGTCGGGGCGCGGACGGATCATCATCCGCGGCCGCGCTCACATCGAGCAGCTGCGCGGCGGCAAGAGCGCGATCATCATCACCGAGCTCCCGTACGGCGTCCGCAAGGCTGGCGAGGGCGGCGTGATCGAGAAGATCGCTGACCTCGTCAAGTCGGGCGTCCTCACCGAGATCCCGATGTCGGACGAGGCGCTCCAGGATCACTCCGACAAGGACGGGATGAGGATCTACGTCGAGCTGAAGCGTGAGGCGTCCCCGTACGTCGTCCTCAACAAGCTCTTCAAGCACACCCCGCTCCAGACGACGTTCGGCTACAACGCAGTCGCGCTCGTCGACGGCGTCCCGCGGACACTGAGCCTGCTCGAGCTCGTCCGGCACTACCTCGAGTTCCAGCGGGAGGTCGTCACCCGGCGATCGAAGGACGAGCTCAAGAAGGCGGAGGCGCGGGCTCACGTCCTCGAGGGCTTCCTCATCGCGCTCGACAACATCGACGCTGTCGTCGCGCTGATTCGCGCCGCCGCGGACACGGACGAAGCGCGGGCCGGCCTGATCGAGCGCTTCTCCTTCACCGAGATTCAGGCGCAGGCGATTCTGGACATGCGGCTGGCCCGCCTGACCGGGCTGGAGCGGAAGAAGATCCAGGACGACTATGCCGACCTCAAGGAGCGCATCGCCGAGCTCCGCGCGATCCTCAGCGACCAGGCGCGGATCGACGCGCTGATCAAGGAGGAGCTCCTCGAGATCAAGGAGCGCTACGGCCGAGGCGACGACCGCCGTACCGAGATCGTCGCGGCCGAGGACGAGTTCGAGCTCGAGGATCTGATCGCCGAGGAGGACATGGTGATTGCGATCACCCGATCCGGCTACATCAAGCGGCTGCCGATCACTACCTATCGGGAGCAGCGGCGCGGAGGGATCGGCGTGATGGGCATGGAGCTCAAGGACGACGACTACATCGAGCACCTTTTCGTCGCGTCGACGCACGACTACCTGCTCTTCTTCACGACCGTCGGCAAGGTCTACCGCTTGAAGGTGCACGAGCTGCCGCTCGGCTCGCGGCAGTCGAAGGGGCGGGCGATCGTCAACCTCCTTCCGTTCACCCAGCACGAGCAGATCCGGACCGTGATCTCGACGCGCGACTTCACCGAGGCGGAGTACCTCGTGCTGGCGACCAGAAAGGGCGTCGTCAAGAAGACGAGGTTCGAGGAGTACAACACGCCGCTGAAGGCGGACGGCATCATCGCGATCAAGCTGCGCGACGGCGACGAACTCGTTGACGTGCTCCACTCCTCCGGCGACAACGACATCCTGCTCGTCTCGCGCCGCGGCCAGGCCATCCGCTTCCACGAGAGCGAGGCGCGGCCGATGGGGCGGGCGACCGAAGGCGTCCGCGGCATGACGCTGCGGGACGAGGACGAGGTGATTGCCGCCACGATCGCGCGCGACGACGCCGACCTCCTCGTCGTCACCGAGAACGGTTTCGGAAAGCGGACGGCGGTCCGCGACTACCCGCGCAAGGGACGCGGCGGCCTCGGTGTCAAGACGGTGCAGCTGACCGAGGCGCGCGGCCAGCTCGCCGGCGCGATGGAGGTCGTCGACGGCGACGCAGTCATCCTCATCTCCACCGGCGGGACGGTGATCCGGATGGCGGTGACCGAGGTGAAGCGGCTGGGCCGCTCCACCCAGGGCGTGATCGTCGTACGGCTGCGCGAGGGCGAGAAGGTCTCGACGCTGGCTCGCGTCACGGAATCGGACGCGAACGGCGAGTCGGAAAGTTAGCGGCCGTCAATCGCGCTCACGAGGAGTGGATCCGGTCGCGCGTCGGCGTGACCGGGCCGATCGAGGAAGAGCGCGTCCGTCCGTGGGCAACCGTGTTGCGCGTGCCGACGGCGGACGGCGTTCTCTACTTCAAGGAGCCGACGGCGCCGGTTGCGCACGAGGCCCGGCTGATCGAGATTCTCGCTCGCCGCCGATCAGAGCTCGTGACGGAGGTGTTATTCGCGGACGCCGAGGGGCGCATGCTGATGCGCTCCGGGGGCGAGCCGCTCGACGGCATCCTCGATCGCGATCCGGACGTGCGCTACTGGGAGGAGGCGCTCCCGCTGTACGCGGAACTCCAGGTCGAGGCGATGGCAGACGCGGAGCAGCTGGTGGCCGCCGGAGCGTTCGACCGGCGCTCGGCCGCGCTGCCCTCGCTGTACCGCGCACTGATCGCCGAACCGGCGGCGGGGCAGACGGCCGAGGAGTACGAGCGACTGCAGGCGCTGCTCCCTGAGGTCGACCGGGTTGCGGCCGAGCTCGCCGGCGGGCCGCTGCCGGAGACGATCAACAACGACGATCTCACCTTCGGAAGCATCTTCCTGCGCGACGGGGCGTACCGGTTCCTGGACTGGGGCGATGCCTGCGTCTCGCATCCCTTCATGACGATGACCGTCACGCAGCGCGTCATCGAGATCCGGCACAGACTTAGGCTCGGTTCCGCCGAGATCGCGCGCATACGGGACGCGTATCTGGAGCCGTTCACGCGGTTCGCGCCACGGAGTGAGCTCGAGGCGATCGTCGAGCCGGCGCGCCGCATCGGACAGATCAGTCGAGTCGCTCTGCGCGCCGCGAACATGGACTGGGAGGACGACCCCGAGGAGCTCGTGTGGTCATTCAGGCTGCTGCTTGATCCGGAGGCGTGGCGTCGGTGGACCGAAGTCGAGCAGCCGCCTCGGCAGGGTCCAGTGAGTTGACGTAGATCCCGGCGCCGAGTTCGAGTCCCGCCAGCACCGTGAGCCTCGGCACGACCTCCAGATGGGGAGCCGTTCCCCGGTGGAGCCAGGCATTCCAGGGCACCGGGCCCTCCACGCTCCGCAGCCGCGCGATGCACTCGCGGAGCAGCAGGAGCGCCGGCCGTATCCGCTCGGCCCCGAGCAGGAGCTCGTAGGGCAGCCGCCCCGCCGGGTGAGCGACGGCACGCAGGCCGTCCCGCTCGGCGACGAGCAGCTCGTCGACCGCGAGGACCACGCCGACGCCGGCCGGGTTCTCCGCGGGCGGCTCGACGGATGCAAGCTGCGAATGGGAGTGCGGCAGGCTCGAGCCGGCAGCACGACCCTCGTTGACGAGCCAGAACGCGTCCGTCGATGAGACGATGTCGGCGACGAACTCCAATTCCTCGTCCGTCAACTCGGCGAACGTGCGGACGTGGTGCGGTGAGTGGACGATCACCTCCTGGCCTTCGACGGCCGGATAGAGGTTCGGCACCACGCGTACCGTCCACTCGGCAGCACCTTCCGGCAGGCGACGTGTCTCGGGCGGCGTTCTGTCCTCGCGGCCGCGGCAGAACGGGCACTCGTCGCGCTCTGCCTGCGTTTCCGGCTCGATCAGCGCGAACCCGGCTCCCGGCCGGTGCGCTCGCCCGGGGGCGATCACCACCTGTCGGCCCGTGATCGGGTCGACGCGGAGCTCCGCTCTTCGGAGGTTCAGGAGGCCGAGCCGCTCCGGGTCGCTCCGTCGGCCCGCTCCAGGAACGGCCGTAGCAGGTCGATCGGCGCGGGGAAGACGATCGTCGAGTTGTTGTTCGAGCCGATCTCAAGCAGCGTCTGCAGGTAGCGGAGCTGAAGCGCGATCGGGCTCTCGGACATGACGACAGCGGCCTCCTTCAGGCGCTCGGCGGCCTGGAACTCACCCTCGGCGTTGATGACCTTCGCCCGCCGCTCGCGCTCGGCTTCCGCCTGGCGCGCCATCGCGCGCTGCATCGTGCTCGGGATCTCCACGTCCTTGACCTCGACGATCGACACCTTGATGCCCCAGGGCTGGGTCGCCTCGTCGATGATCTCCTGCAGGATCGCGTTGATCTTCTCGCGCTCGGACAGCAGCTCATCGAGGACGTGCTGGCCGAGGACGGAGCGGAGCGTCGTCTGCGCGATCTGCGAGGTCGCGACCATGAAGTTCTCGACCTGCACGATCGCGGCGCTCGGGTCGACCGTCCGGAAGTAGGCGACGGCGTTCACGCGCACGGGCACGTTGTCCTTCGTGATCACTTCCTGGGGCGGCACGTTGAGGGTGATCGTCCGCAGGTCGACCTTGACCATGCGGTCGACGATCGGAATCAGGAGAAAGAGACCGGGGCCCTTCGGCGGGCTCAGCAGGCGGCCTAGCCGGAAGATGACACCGCGTTCGTACTCACGGGCGACTTTGATCGCGGCGAACAGGAAGATCAGAACGGCGATCGCGAGAACGACGAGAACGACGAGTGCGGCTGTCATCGGCGGTCCTTTCCGACGGTCGGTTCACTGATCCTAAGCGGTCGTCTCCGGTAACGGGCCGTACCGAAAGCGTGAGGCCTTCCTCGACCCCGGTAACCTCGACCTCCTGGCCCGGCCAGAGCAACGGCATCCCGTCGTCGCCGTGCGCCCGCCAGAGCTCACCGCGAACGAAGACGTAGCCGTCGCGGCGCACGACGCCGTGCTCTCCGACGATCGTGTGCATACCCACGGTGGCCGGTCGACGGCGTACCTGGACAACCTTCACGACGACGAAGAAGAGCAGCGCTCCCAGGACGGCGGCGATGGCGAGAACGGCGGGCAGCGAGACCTGGTAGGCCGAGCCGGCGGGCTCGAAGAGGAGTAACGCGCCGAAGATGAAACTGACGATTGCGGCCGCGGTTAAGGCGCCGTGGCTCATCACGAACGGCTCGGCGGCGAAGAACGCAAAGGCGAGGATCATCAGCAGGATCCCGGCCCAGCTGATCGGCAGCACGGACAGGCCGAACAGCGCCAGGATCAGCGAGATCGCGCCGACCGTCCCCGGAAAGATGTGACCGGGTGCCCAGAGCTCGACGATGATCCCCAGCGTCCCGACCGACAGCAGCAGCACGATGATGTTCGGGTCGATGAGCGTGTCGAGGATTTGCTGCCACAGCGACATGTGGACGGTGTCGATCTGCGCGCCCTCGAGATGGAGCAGGAAGCTCCGCTGGCCGTCGGTCGACTTCGTGCGGTAGCCGTCGGTCTTCTGCAGGAGCGCCGGCAGGCTCGGCGCGATGAAGTCGATCACGTTCTTCTGCTTGGCGACGTACGCGGGGAGGTTCGATGCCTTCCGGACGGCGAGCTGCGGCCACGTGGTGTTGCGCTCGTGGTATCGGGCGAGCGATGTCAGCGACGCGGCCGCGTCGTTGATGATCTTGCGGCGCAGGTCGCTGCCGATGTTGCTTCCGCCCTCGTTGATCGGCGTCGACGAGCCGATGTTCGTGCTCGGCGCCATCGCGAGCACGTCGGCGGCCTCGCTGATCCAGACGCCCGCGGACGCGGCGCGCGCGCCGTTCGGCGATACGTAGACGAGCACCGGGATCTTCGACGTGAGCTCCTTCTTGTAGATCTTCCGCATCGAGTCCGAGAGCCCGCCCGGCGTGTCGAGCACGATCGCGACGGCGGCGTATCCGTCCTTGTTCGCGCGGTCGATCTGGTCCGTGACGTAGTTCGCCGTCACCGGGTTGACGTCGTTGTCGAAGTCGATCGCCAGCACGCGCGGCGTGCTCTTCGCGGCGGCGCCGGGAGCCAGTACGAGGAATGCCGCTACGCCCGCCAGCAGCGCGAGAAATGCGCGCTTAGAAGGGGTTTTCACGGCTGTTGCCAGTCTACCAGCGCGGATGCTTCATGCCCTTGAAGCCACGCCAGGTACCGCTGCTCCAGGCGCACCAGCAATTCGACGGCGAGCGCGGCGCGATCGACCGGGCGGCCTGCTTCGGCGAGCAGCGACGTCGCCGGAAGCCGGGTCTCGGTCGGGAGCTCCGCTGCAGCGATGTTCGCGTTGATGCCGATCCCGAGGATCACGGCCCTCTCGCGCGCTTCTCCGAGAACGCCGGCGACCTTGCGCCCGTCGACGAGCACGTCGTTCGGATGCTTGATCGCAGGTTCGAGCCCCGTCACCGTCGTGATCGCGTCGGCGACTGCCTCGGCGCCGACCACGGACAGTTCTGGAAGCGCCGCCGGTGGCGTTATGGGCCGGAGCATGATCGAGAGCAGGACGCTGGAGCGGGGCGGCGCTTGCCAACTGCGTCCGAGCCGTCCCCGTCCGGCGGTCTGGTGCTCGGCGATCGCGACCGCTCCCTCCGGCGCGTCGAGGGGAAGGAGCTGTTGCGTCGATGCCGTCTCCACCGCATACCGGTAGGGCCTGCCGAACCGGCCACGCAGGCGCGGCAGCACGATGTCCGGCGCGAGCGAATCCACGTTCGTAACTACACTAGTGCGCTCTGGTGTACACCTCGCCCGTCCCATGAAGCCTCCGCTCGGGCGGGAAGAGATCGAGCAGATCCTCCCGCACCGCGACCCCTTCCTCCTCATCGACGAGGTGGTCGAGCTGGAGCCGGGCGAGCGAGTTGTCGCGCGCAAGATGGTCCGGCCCGACGAGTGGTACCTGAGCGGGCACTTTCCCGGCCGGCCGGTGATGCCGGGTGTGCTCATCGTCGAGGCGCTCGCGCAGACCGGCGCCGTCGCGGTGCTGTCCGAGGAGCAGAACCGCGGGAAGCTTGCACTGTTCGCCGGCATCGACGACGTGCGCTTCAAGCGCATCGTCGAGCCCGGCGAGGAGCTGGAGCTCACCTGCGAGCTCGAGCGGGTTCGCGGGCCAATCGGCCGCGGGAGGGCAAGCGCACGGGTCGACGGTCAGCTGGCCACGCGCGGCATCCTCACGTTTGCGGTGGAGCAGTGATCGCCCGCGCCGGCGAGAACGGCTACTGCGTCGCGGTGACCGGCGTGGGCTCGTACGCGCCCGAGCGGGTGCTCACCAACCACGACCTCGCGAAAATGGTCGACACCTCGGACGACTGGATCACCGAGCGCACCGGGATCCGGGAACGGCGAATCGCCGCGCCGGACGAGGCGCTCTCGGACCTCTGCCTGCCGGCGTGCCGCGAGGCGCTCGAGCAGGCCGGAGCCGAGCCGGGCTCCATCGACCTACTCATCGTGGCCACGGTCACACCTGACATGTTCTTCCCGTCGACCGGCGCGATCCTCGCCGACCAGCTCGGCGCGCCGAACGCGGCGGCATACGACCTCTCGGCGGGCTGCACGGGCTTCATGTACGCGCTCGTGCAGGCGTACGGGATGCTCGCGGGCGGGCTCGCCCAGCGCGCGCTCGTCGTCGGTGGTGACGTTCTGTCCAGGATCCTCGACTGGCAGGACCGGCGCACCTGCGTCGTGTTCGGGGACGGCGCCGGCGCGACGGTGCTCGAGCGCGTCCCGAAGGGTGGCTTCATCGGGTTCGAGCTCGGCGCCGACGGCTCGGGCGGTCCCGAGCTCTACCTGCCTGCAGGAGGGTCGCGAGCGCCGGCCAGCGAGCAGACCGTCGCCGAGCGGCAGCATTTCGTGCAGATGAACGGTCGCGAGGTGTTCAAGTTCGCAACGCGGGTGCTCGTGTCGTCGGCCGAGAACGTTCTGCGTGAGTGCGGGCGCACGGTGGAGGACGTGGATGTATACGTGCCGCATCAGGCAAACGTCCGCATCATCGAGTACGCCACGAAGCGGCTCGGCATTCCACCCGAGCGGGTCGTGGTTAATGTCGATCGATACGGGAATACGTCTTCCGGGTCGATCCCGCTCGCTCTCGCAGACGCGGAGGAGGAGGGTCGTCTCCAGGAGGGAACGCTCGTGCTGATGACGGGAATGGGCGCCGGACTGACGTGGGGCTCCGCGCTTGTCGAGTGGACGGCAAATGGAAACGGAAAGAACGGAAGGGCTCGATGAGCGACGACAAGATCGCGTTCTGCTTTCCCGGCCAGGGCTCGCTTACGTCCGGAATGGGTCGCGAGATCGCCGAGGCGATCCCTGAGGCCATGGATGTGTACGACGAGGCGAGCGCTGCCTCGGGGCTCGATCTGAAGGAGCTGTGCTTCGAGTCGGAGATCGACGAGCTCGTCGAGACGGAGGTGCAGCAGCCGGCCCTGATCGCCACGAGCCTTGCGACGCTGGCCGCGCTGCGGGGCATCGGCATCCGGCCCGACTACGTGATCGGGCACTCGGTCGGTGAGTTCTCGGCGCTCGCGGCCGCCGAGTCGCTCTCGGTGGCGGACACGGTCGCGCTCGTCCGGGAGCGAGGGCTCGCGACGGCGGAGGCCGCGCGCGAGCGGCCGGGTTCAATGGCGGCGATCCTCGGTCTCGACGATCCGATCGTCGAGGAGATCTGCAACCGGATCGGCGGCGTCTGGCCTGCGAACTACAACTGCCCCGGCCAGATCGTCGTCTCCGGCGAGCACGACGCCGTCGCCGAGGCGTGTGCGCAGGCGAGGCGCGCGGGCGCGAGGCACACCGTCCGCCTTCGCGTCACGGGCGCCTTCCACAGCCCTCTGGTGGCGAAGGCGGCGGAGCGGCTGAGGCCCGCCGTCGAGCGGCTTCGTGTCTACGAGCCCTCGTCGCCGTTCATGTCGACGGTCAGCGCGAAGGTCGAGCCGGCGCAGCGGGTCGCCGGCCTGCTGGTGGAGCAGCTGACGTCCCCGGTCCGCTTCACCCAGGCGGCGCGCGAGCTCGTACGCGACGGCGCGCGGACGTTCGTCGAGGTCGGCCCCGGCAACGTGCTCTCCGGCCTCCTGCGCCGCATCGATCGCGGCGTCAAGACGATCCCGGTCAACAGCCTCGCCGGCGTCCGCCGGCTCGAACAGCTCCGCTCGTCGTCCTAGTACCCGTGCCGGAGTTCTGCTCGCTGGACGGGAAGACCGCGCTGGTCACGGGCGCGTCTCGCGGGATCGGGAAGGCGATTGCGCTCGAGCTCGGCCGCGCCGGCGCGGCGGTCACGGTCGGCTATCGCGGCAGCGAAGAGGAGGCGGAAGCCGTCGCGCAGGAGATCGGCGGCCGTGCCGTCCGGGCCGACGTCGCCGACGCCGATCAGGCACGCAGCCTCGTCGGGGAGGCCGGCGACCTGGACCTCCTCGTCAACAACGCCGGCGTAACAAAGGACGGTTTGCTGGCACGAATGCCTGATGAGGACTGGCGGACGGTGATGGAGACGAACCTCAGCGCGATGTTCTTCACGTGCCGTGCAGCTGCGCGCGGGATGATGAAGCGCCGCGCGGGGTCGATCGTGAACGTGTCCAGCATCGTCGGCCTGCGTGGCAACCCGGGCCAGACGAACTACGCGGCGGCGAAGGCGGGGATCATCGGGTTCACGAAGGCGCTTGCCCGTGAGCTCGGCACCCGCGGCGTGCGCGCGAACGTCGTCGCGCCGGGATACGTCAAGACGGCGCTCACCGACGTCCTGTCCGAGGAGGCGCGCGCGGCCATGCTCGCGAACACCCCGCTCGGCCGGCTTGGCGATCCGGAGGACGTTGCGCGCGCGGTACGCTTCCTCTGCTCCGACGAGGCCTCGTTCATTACCGGAGAGGTGCTGCTCGTCGACGGCGGACTGGCGATGTAGGTGCAGTGAGGGAAGCGCAGATGAGCGTGAACGGTCGACGCAGAGTGGTGATCACGGGTCTGGGCGCCCTTACTCCCCTCGGCAACGACGTGGAGACGACGTGGGAGAACCTCGTCGCCGGAAAGTCCGGCGCCGGGAAGATCACCCAGTTCGATGCCTCGTCCTATCCGGTCCGGTTCGCGTGCGAGCTGAAGGACTTCGATCCCGCCGTCTGGATCGATCGGAAGCAGGCGCGACGGATGGACCGCTTTGCGCAGATGATCGTGGCGGCGGCTCGTCAGGCGGAAGAGGACGCCGGGATCGACATCGCCGCCGAGCCGGATCGTGTCGGCGCCTCCGTCGCGACCGGGATCGGTGGCCTCAAGGCGTTCCAGGACTGTCAGGACACGCTGAGGGACCGGGGGCCGGACCGGGTCAACCCGTTCTCGATTCCGGCGATCATCCCGAACATGGGGGCCGCGTGGGTCTCGATGGAGCTGGGGACGAAAGGACCGCTCTCGTCCGAATGCACCGCCTGCGCCGCCTCGAACATGGCCATCGGGGACGGGCTGGATGCCATCCGCCTCGGCCGCGCCGACGTCATGCTCTGCGGTGGCACGGAGGCACCTGTCACGCAGGTCGGCATCGCCGGGTTCAGCGCCATGCGTGCGCTCTCGCGCCGGAACTCAAACCCGGAGGGGGCCAGCCGGCCGTTCGACGCCGGCCGTGACGGGTTCGTCATGGGCGAGGCCGCCGCGATTCTCGTCCTGGAAGAGCTCGAGCGCGCCAAGGCGCGCGGCGCCAAGATCTACGCTGAGCTGCTGGGGTACGGCACGTCCTCCGATGCCACGCACATCACGGAACCCGACCCGTCCGGGCAGAATCCCGCCCGCGCGATGCTGATGGCGCTCGGCGACGCCGGAGTCGACGCGAGCGAGGTCGGCTACATCAACGCGCACGGCACCTCGACGCCGCTCGGTGACGCAAGCGAGACGAGGGTGATCAAGATCGCGATGGGCGACGACGTCGCTCGCCGGACGCCGATCTCTTCGACGAAGGGCGCCACCGGACATACGCTCGGCGCTTCGGGAGCGGTCGAGGCGATGTTCACGGTGATGGCGGTCAAGCAGGGGAAGCTTCCGCCGACGATCAACTACGAGGACCCCGATCCCGACTGCGACCTCGACTACATCCCCAACGAGGCGCGTGACGCCGACATCGAGGTCGGCGTCTCGAACTCATTCGGCTTCGGCGGCCACAACGCGTCGATCGTGCTCTCCCGCTACGCTCCGTAGGGGAACCCATGGTTCCCCTACGAGACCCCTCCTTTGCGGGCACACGCGTGGCTCGCGCTGTGACTCCGGCGAGTCAAGCTCGCCTCCGTCGATCACGGGTTGAAGGAGCCGGGCTTTGCCCGGCGGAGTCACACCGCTGGACGCGCGTGTGCCGCTTAAGAAGGGGGCGCACGGGGGGAACCTGGTTTCCCCCGTGATTGATCGGTGGGCCACTTTCGACTGCTACGGGACGCTGATCGACTGGCGTTCCGGGATCGAGGCCGAGTTCGAGCGGCTGTTCGGCCCAGAGCCGGCGCCGCACCTGCTCGACCACTACCTCGAGATCGAGGTCGACGTGCAGCGAGGCGCGTACCGGCTGTACGGCGAGGTGCTCGGGCTTACGCTCGAGCGGCTCGTCCGCGAGGAAGAGCTGGCGTTACCGGAGGGTGAGGAGCCGGCACTCGCGCGCGCACTTCCCGACTGGAGCCCGTTTCCCGAAACGCGCGAAGCCCTCGGCGCGGCGCGGGAGCGCGGGTGGAAGCTGGCCGTCCTCTCCAACTCGGACCGGGATCTGATCGCGGCCTCGATCGAGCGGATCGGCGTCGACTTCGACCACGTCGTGGTCGCCGAGGACGTGCGCTCCTACAAGCCCGCCCACGCCCACTGGGAGCGCTTCTTCGCGGATACCGGAGCCGAACGGGAACACCACGCGCACGTCGCGGCGAGCCTGTACCACGACATCGCACCTGCCCGCGAGCTCGGCCTCCGCTCGGTGTGGATCAACCGGCTCGGGGAGGAGCCGAATCCACCTCCAGACCGCGAGTTGCATGACCTGAGCCCGCTTGCGGACGCGCTCGACGAGCTCGCCGCCGCATCGTCGTGAGCGTCATCGAGGCGGTCGGCCCGGACGACGTCGATGCGATCGTCGAGGCCGTCAACGCACACAGCATCGGTGTGCACGGCGTTGCGGACACGACGCGCGACGACGTTCTGACATGGCTCGAGGCGCCGGGCGCCGACCGTGAGCTCGAGGCGTTCATCGTCACGCTTCCGGACGGGAGCGTCGGCGGGTACGGCGACGTCCAGGACGACAACTTCGAGCACCGGCGGTACTGGATCGACCTGCGGTTGCGGCCGGGGTGCAATGGGTCGTCGCTCCTGCGAGAGCTCGAGGCGAGGGCGCTGCGGCTGGCAGCCCCCGACGCGTTGCTTCGTTGCTTCACCCAGGGCGCCGATGTCGAGGCGCACCGACTGGTCGAGGCGCATGGGTACAGCCTGATCCGACACGGCTTCCGAATGGCGATCGAGCTCGAACCCCCTCCCCCCCAGGCGGAGTGGCCCCCGGGGATCCGGGTGCGGACGCTCGAGCCGGGCGCGGACGACGAGCGCGTCCACGAGGCAAACATGGACTCCTTCGCCGACCACTGGGAGTACGCCTACGTGCCATATGACCGCTGGCGTCACCTGATGTTCCGCTCTCCGCACGACCCGTCCCTGTGGTTTCTGGCGATCGACGGCGACGAGATCGCCGGGATCTGTCTCTGCCGTGCGGATCAGACGGGCGAGCCAGACATGGGCTGGGTCTCTGTGCTCGGCGTGCGCCCGGCCTGGCGCCGTCGCGGGCTTGGCCTGGCGCTACTCCGGCACGCCTTCGGCGAGTTCCGCACCCGCGGCAGGGAGCGCGCCGGCCTCGGCGTCGACGCCGAGAACACGACCGGAGCCGTCCGCCTCTACGAGCGAGCGGGCATGACCGTCACGAGGCGAAACGACATCTACGAGAAGCCGGCGTCGGCCGTGGCGGCGCGGTCGGACGGAGCCTCGCTGCCCGAGGCCGTAGACTGAGCGCTCGTGTCGGCCCGCTACGAGGTCTCGATCGAGCACAAGCACGAGCCCGAGTCCGCCGACGGCGGTAAGCGTCACCCCAATACCTGTCCGCGATGCGGGTCGCACTACCGCGACGACGAGCTTGCTGCCACGCTTCGCGTCTGCCCGCATTGCGGCTACCACTTCCCGCTTCGAGCCACCGAGCGCATCCTTCAGCTCGTCGACGTCGGTTCGTTCGTCGAGGAGTCGGCGGAGCTGCGATCCGACGATCCGCTCGAGTTCTTCGACCTGCGACCGTACAAGGAGCGACTGGCCGAGGCCGAGGTCGCGACCGGTCTCGGCGAGGCGATCGTGATCGGACAGGCGGCCGTGGGCGGAACGCCGTGCGAGCTCTCCGTCCTCGACTTCGCGTTCATGGGAGGCTCGATGGGAAGCGTGGTCGGCGAGAAGTTCACGCGGGCGTGCGAGAGCGCTGCCGAGCGCGGCATCCCGGTCGTGAGCGTCACGGCGTCGGGCGGCGCGCGGATGCAGGAGGGAATCCTTTCGCTGATGCAGCTTCCGAAGACCGTGTGCGCGGTCGAGATGCTCCACGACGCCGGCGGGGCGCTGCTCAGCGTCATGGCGCATCCGACCACCGCGGGCGTCCTCGCCAGCTTCGCGAGCCTCGGCGATGTGATCGTGGCCGAGCCCGGCGCTCTGACCTCGTTCGCCGGCCCGCGGGTCGTGGCGCAGACGACGCGGGAGAAGCTGCCCGACGATTTCGGGCTCGCCGAGTCGAACTTCCGCTACGGCCACCTGGACGCGATCGTCCCGCGGTCTGAGCTCCGCCACTACGTCGCGCGCTTCCTGCGCCTGTTCGGAAATGGTGCCGAGCGAGGCTGAGCTGCGCCTGCGCGAGCGCCTCAGCCGCTTGCGCTCGCTCAGGCTGCCCGGCGGCGTCCGGGTCTCCCGCGAGGTCGAGCGGCTTGAGGGACAGCTCGAGCGGCTTTCGGAGGAGCCTCCGAGCGACGACCAGATCTGGCGCCAGGTCGAGCTGGCCCGTCACGAGGAGCGTCCCTACACACTCGACTACGTCGAGCGGATCTTCGAGGACTTCATCGAGTTGCACGGCGACCGCACCCGCGCCGACGATCCGTCGGTCGTCGTCGGGCTGGCGCACTTCCGCGGCAGAACTGTCGCGCTGATCGGGAACCAGAAAGGCCGGAACCTGAAGGAACGCGTGCACCGCAACTGGGGCATGGCGTTCCCCGAGGGTTACCGCAAGGCGATGCGCGTGATGGAGCTCGCCGACCGGCACGGCTTTCCGCTGATCTCGCTGGTCGACATCACCGGCGCCAACCCGGGGCTGGCCGCCGAGCAGCACGGTCAGGGTGGAGCGATCGCCCGCTCGCAGGCGCGCATGCTGCGGCTCGAGGTTCCGACGGTGGCCTGCATCATCGGCGAGGGCGGCTCAGGAGGGGCGATCGCGACCGCGGTCGCCGATCGCGTCCTGATGCAGGAGCACGCCATCTACACCGTTATCTCGCCCGAAGGTGCCGCCGCGATCTTGTGGCGGTCGGAAGAGGAGGAGGAGAAGCGCCGTGCCGCGGCTGCGTTCAAGCCGGATGCCCGCCATTGCCTAGCTCTCGGCGTCATCGACGAGATCGTCCCCGAGCCCGATGGTGGCGCGCAGAACGACTACGACGAGGCAGCGCGACTGCTGGGAACGGCGCTCTCGGACGCGCTCGAGGTGCTGGAAGGCGTTCCGGGAGACGTCCTCAGGCGCCGGCGCCGGGAGCGGTACCGCTCGATCGGCGTCGTGACGACCGCGTAGCAGAACTACCGAATCCTCCCACCGAGGACTGCGCGAAATAAGCAGATTTGGGCCCGGTGTCCACACCGTCCACAGGGTTATCCCCCGCTTCTGACCCCCGTTTGGGGACGTATCGGCGGAACCCGACGGAAAACGGCATGCTGGGGGAGTGCCGGAGCCAAACCTACGGGAATACCGCCGCAAGCGCAACGAGGATCGCACTCCCGAGCCCTTCGGATCGGAAAAGCGCGGCGATGAGCCCGTCTTCGTCGTCCAGCGCCACCAGGCGCGACGCCTGCACTACGACTTTCGCCTCGAGCGGGGCGGCGCCCTCGCAAGCTGGGCCGTCCCGAAAGGTGTACCGCTCGAGCCAGGCGTCCAGCATCTCGCCGTGCACGTCGAGGATCATCCGCTCGAGTACGGGGACTTCGAGGGCGAGATCCCGGCGGGCCAGTACGGCGCGGGCAGCGTCGAGATCTGGGACCGGGGGACGTACGAGCTCCTCGAGGAGAAGCGCAACGGCGGTCTTACCGTTCGGCTCCACGGGGAGCGGCTGGACGGAACCTACGCCCTTGTCCCCGCCAGGCTCTCCGGCGACCCGAAGAACTGGCTGATCATCCGCAAGCGCGAGGACGGCGCTGAGGCGCGCCGCCCGCGGGCCGACTACGTCCCCATGCTCGCGACGCTGGCCGAGGAGGTCCCGAAGGGCGACGGCTGGCTGTTCGAGATCAAGTGGGACGGCTACCGCGCGCTCGCGTCCCTGCACGGTGGAGAGGCGACGCTCAGAAGCCGACGCGGCAACGATTTGACGGGGCGCTTCCCGGGTGTCGTGCGCGCGCTTCCCGGCGCCGTCCGGACGCCGGACTGTGTGCTGGACGGCGAGGTGTGCGCGCTCGACGAGCGCGGGCGGCCGAGCTTCTCGAAGATGCAGCAGGGTGACGGCGAGACGCCGATCATCTACGAGGTCTTCGACGTCCTCGAGGTCGACGGTGTGCCGGTGCTCGACGAGCCGCTGACGGAGCGCCGGCAGCGTCTGGAGCGTCTGATCGAGCCGGGAAACGGAACGATCCGGGTCTCGGAGGTGTTCGAGGACGGCGAGGCCTTGCTGGCGGCGGCGCAGGAGCAGCACCTGGAAGGGATCGTGGCCAAGCGGGCGGTTTCGCGTTACCAGCCGGGCAGGCGCGGCCATGAGTGGCTGAAGATCAAGGCGAGCGGTCGTCAGGAGTTCGTCATCGCCGGCTACACGAAGGGCCAGGGGCGCCGATCGGGGACCTTTGGCTCGCTGATCCTTGGCGTGTGGCGAGGCGACGAGCTCGCTTACGCCGGCAACGTCGGCACGGGGTTCAACGACGAGGAGATCGACCGGTTACTACGACGGCTACGGCGGCTGGAGCAGAAGACACCGGCGTTCCCGGAGGTCCCCAAGATGCCGCGCGTGCGCAAGGGCGACGTCGTCTGGGTCGCTCCCAAGCTCGTCGCGGAGGTGAAGTTCACGGAGTGGACGCACGACGGCCATCTCCGCGCCCCCGTTTACGTCGGGCTTCGAGAGGACAAGCCCGCAGAGGAGGTGCGCCGGGAGCTTCCCATCGAGAACGAGATCCGGCGAGGCAAGCGCGTCCTGCGCCTGACCAACCTGGACAAGGCCTTCTGGCCCGACGAGGGCATCACCAAGGGCGACCTACTCGCGTACTACCGCGCCGTAGCGAAGGTCGCGGTCCCGCACCTGCGCGACCGCCCGTTCACGATGAAGCGCTACCCCGACGGCTGGAAGGGAAAGTTCTTCTTCCAGAAGGACGCGCCGTCGCACATGCCGGACTGGATCAAGACGCTGCGCTACCAGGCGACGACGAGGGAGCGGCCGCGCCAGCGCCGCTGGATCGACATGCCGATCGTGAACGACGAGCTTGCGCTCCTGTGGATGGTGAACATGGGCTGCATCGACCTGAACGTCTGGTACTCGCGGATCGACAAGCCGGAGCGGCCCGACTGGGTGCTCTTCGACCTCGATCCGTCCGAGGGCGCGGGCTTCAAGGAGGCCGTGCGCGTGGCGCTGCTCGTCAAGGAGGTGCTCGACGTTGTCGGCCTGCAGAGCTTCCCGAAGACGAGCGGGACGCTCGACGGGTTCCACGTGCTCGTCCCGATCACGAGGCGGCACACGTACGAGGACACCCGGCACTTCGCCGAAATCATCGCCGGCGCCCTCGCGCGTGCCCACCGGGGTCTCGTGACGACCGAGTGGACGAAGGCGAAGCGGCAGGGCGTGCTCATCGACGCGAATCAGAACGGGGAGGGGAAGACGATCGCGTCCGTCTACTCCGTTCGCCCGCAGCCGGGAGCGCCCGTGTCGACGCCGCTGCGCTGGGACGAGGTCTCCGAGGACCTCGATCCGCGAGACTTCACGATGGAGGTCGTGCTCTCGCGGGTCGATCGCTTCGGCGACCTCTTCGAAGGCGTGCTCACGACGAAGCAGTCGCTTTCGTCTGCGCTCGACGCGCTTGCCTGACAGGTCGTTCGTCACTGTCAGCGGTCCCTCGGCCCAGAAGGACCCGGCCTTGACAACCGTCGGCGTGCAGACGCCTAGGATCGCATGCGGTGGAGTTCTTCCTGCACGCCTTTCCGCTTCCGGGCGAGTCGAGGCGGCTCGCCGTCGAGGCCGAGGCCGATGGGTGGGACGGGCTGCTCCTCGCCGACAGTCAGAACCTGCAGGCCGAGGTCTTCGTCGAGCTTGCGCTTG
>Ga0075424_100000968_pt1 | contig 24179 bp, 18 predicted proteins | sample SoiMethybrSBSTD3_FD_75301 | JGI IMG/M metagenome (GOLD analysis project Ga0075424, IMG submission 75301) | Bulk soil microbial communities from a Populus tree surrounding site in Tennessee, USA - Soil MetaG P. TD hybrid SBSTD3 | ecosystem: Environmental > Terrestrial > Soil > Tree plantation... | reverse complement strand
ACGGGCACCATGGTCAGGATTTCCCGCCACCGCCGCCAGTGGTGAAAGCTCGCCAGGTTGTCGGCCCCCATGATCCAGACAAAGCGCACGAGTGGGCTGCGGCGCTTGAGGAAGGCCAAGGTGCTCGCGGTGAAGGCCGCGGGCAGGTCGCGCTCGAAGGCGGTGACCTCGATGCGCGGGTTTTTTGCCATCGCGCGGGACAACACCAGCCGCTCGGCAAGGGGGGCGAGCTCGCCGCGCGCCTTCAAAGGATTACCCGGCGTCACCAGCCACCAGATCTGGTCAAGTCCGAGCCGCTTCAGCACGACTTCGCTGATTTGCCGGTGGGCGGCGTGCGGCGGGTTGAATGAGCCGCCGAGTAGGCCGATGCGCTGACCGGGCGCGGTGGAGGGCAAACCTTTGATGTGACCAAAACGGTCTGGGGCGTATTGCGGCATTCAGCGATCGGAAGTTGAGGCGTGCGGTTGTTGCCAGTCTAGCCCAGGGCGATTGCCGCCCGAAAGGCCCTTCAATGCCTGCCCGCCGGGCGGCGCGCTCAAGCTTTGCCCAGCGTTTGGGCAGCCGGCCGATCGCCAAGCGCGGGGTCAGGAGCCGCCACGGCGCAACACGGTTGAGGCCAGCAGCCCCGCCGCGACCGCGATCGCCACCGTTGCCAGGCCGTAGAACATAGGATGCTGGAAGGCGAAGGCGTGCAAATAGCGCTCCACTCCCTCGCGCTCCAGCGTGAGGCGCACGGAGAACTGGCTCAGCAACTGATCGTCGCGAAAGAGATAGACCCGCGTATCGAAGGGACCCACCGTAACGTTGGCCGGCAGCTCGATGGTGGAGCGGAACAGGCTGCGCCCGATAAAGGCCACCCCATACTGATCCTGGACGTAAAGTCCCTGCTTTTGCTTCAAATGAATGATGGCTTCGCGAAATTCCTTGACGTCCTCGCTGGAGAGGGCCTGGGCCTGGCCGAAGGCGGGCGGGAAGCGCAAATGCTGGAAACCCATGCCATGGGAGGCGCGAAACTCTTCCGGCGCGATCTCATCGATCGGCCGGGTGGAGGCAATCGCGTAGTAGCTGGGAACCAGGTCGAATGTTGCCGAGGAGGTGTTGAGCCACAGGCCGGCAACGTTGCTCTTGCGCCGGACCACCTGGCGGCTCGGCACCCCTTCGACCACAATCACGATGTCATAGTAGCCCGACTCGGCACTGGGCTGCTGGCTGTTGTCGACGGCGCCGAAGATCACGATTTCGGTGCCGCTGAACGATGATGTCACGGCAACGTTGCGCGCCGAGACGTCGGCCTGGACGGATTCCTTGGCACCGGGCTGTTGTTCGCGTTTGATCTCCTCGACCTTGCTGAGCGGGCTCTCCTTGGCGACGGGGGGCGGGCCGGGTTGCTTTTTGCGTTGCGCCTCCCCCGATGACGCGCAAATCACCAGGCCGGCCGCCAGCGCGGCCGCCAGCGTGGCCCCTGTTTTTCTGCCTCTCTGGCCGGAGACCACGCAACTCTCCCGATCGGGCCGTCGCTCGACACTGCCGCGCGGACCGATGCCCATACCGGTCTTGGCCCGCGGCCGCCACGGACCAACGCACCTGCAACGAGCGGGGTTGACGCACCACCGCTCGAGCCGCATAGCGCACGATATAGGTGCGCAATTCAAGCCTCATCTGGCACAAAAATTGGCCTGCCACGCCGTCTGCTCGGACGTTGGCTTTCGCTTAACGGGCGAACCGTCTTGAGCTCCGGCGGCCAGCAATGGCAACGACCGGCGGCTTGGCGCTGCGCGCGGCCCGGCGAGGGGCGGATCAGCGGGGCGAGCGGCGTTGGACGTGCGGCGGGTCTAATCGTCGGCGTGCCAGTGCCAGGTGCTGGCGCTCCAGTCGTGCCGGGCCGGCCTGCGCAGGCCCGGTGTCAGACCCGAGGTTTCGGAGCCGACCTCGGGCAGGCTCTCGCCCAGCGCCCGGGCGCCCTCGCGATAGGCCTTGAGCAGAAGATCGCGATCGCTGTCGGGATCGCTTTCAAAGCCCGTGGCAACCGCGTCGGCCGCACGCTCCCCATTCCGCCGCTGCTCCAACCGCTCGGCAATCTCGCCGACGGCCTGTTGGATCGACTTCAGAACGACCACCGCGGTGCGGGCATCCTGCCGGCGCGCGGCAAGGCTCGACGTCAGCAAGGCCTCGAGCTTGCTGGAGGGATTGCTCGTTGCGTGGGCACGTTCCGCCACGGCCGAGGCCGAGGCTGTGGTGCTGAGGGTCGTGAGTTGCACGATCACCTCGCGCAGGTGCGCCTCGATATCGTCAAGGCGGCGGAGCTCACTCGACGTGCGTTCGACCACACCGGCCAGCTCGCGCAGGCGCGTTTCCACCCCATTCAGCCCGTTAGCATCCTGCCCACGCCCGGCCCGAGGGAAAGTGGCTGCGACCTCCTGCTCGAGCTGGCGCACGCGAGCCTCGATCGGGGCCAGGCACTGGGCAAGATCAAGCCGTGGCAGCGCCTGCTGCAGGCGGTCTGCGAGTTCGGCCAAGCGGCCATCCAAGTCGCGCGCGGACGGCAGCCGTGGCGCGGCAGGCGCCGGTTGCGGCGGCGCCGGACGCCGACGCGCCGCGCGGCGGTGATCTTCCCATGCGGCAATCTCGCACAAGCGCGTCAGGGCCTCTGCCGTCTCGGCATCCCAAGGACCGGGCTCGCCGGCGTCGTCCGCGCGCGTTATTTGCGCACGTTGCCGCAGCGCCGCACCGGGCTGGGTGCGGGGCAACCATGGGTCGTCGCTTTCCCAGGCGGCGCGTAGCTTGCCGATCGCAAGCTTGAGGCCGTCGAAGGCACCGGCGACGCCATCGAACAGGTCCGGCCGCTCGCCCCCGAGCGTGGTTCGCGCCGCGTCCAGGCGCGCGTTCAGGCATTCGGCCCGGGCCCCCAGATGTTCGAAGGCTTCGTTATGGTGCCAGGCCGCCTCACCGGCCTCCGCGGCGGTGCCACACCAGGGCGTCAAGGGCGCACCCTCCTCGGGCCACCAGCTCTGGGGCGCGGGACCGGGCGTGGGGGAAGCTTGAGGCATGGCAAATTCCCGGGGGCAACAAAAAGCAGGCGCGGCGCGCCTTCAACCGGCAGGCAATGGAGGAGACCTTTTCGCAGCGGCCAAAGGCAAAGCCGAGCGCCCGACAAAATCAACACGTGCAAGGCTCCCACCCAGCCTCGCAATCCGCCGTAAAGTTTCGGTTAAGTGTCGATGCGCCCGCGCAAAGAACTGGCCCTTGTAGCCGCCGCGCTCGAGCTCTGCTCGAGGCCTCCGCCAGCCATACGGGGAGCGCGCGCGTTGCCGCGGCGAGCAGAACCCGCCTACACTTCGCCGGCAGCAGCGAGGAAGCGGGCATGACCTGGCGCATCGGCGTTGATATCGGCGGCACCTTTACGGATGTGGCCGTGGTCGAGGCGGCGAGCGGGCGCATTGGCGTGGCCAAGGCGCTCACCACGCCCGCCGATTTTAGCGCAGGCGTGCTCTCGGCGCTGCGCGCGGCGATTGATCGCTACGCCATCAGCGCGCGCGACGTCGACCTGCTCGCGCACGCCACGACGGTCGTCACCAACGCTCTATTGGAAGAAAAAGGGGTCCGCGCGGCCCTCGTGACCACGCGCGGATTTCGTGACGTTCTGGAGCTGCGCCGCTCCTCGCGCCCGGACCTCTACGACTTGTTCCAGGACGCGCCGGCGTGCCTCATTCCGCGTCGCCGGCGCTACGAGATCAGCGAGCGCATCGGCGCCGACGGCGCTTGCGTGCAAGCGCTGGCCGAGGACGAGATCCCCGCCCTCATCGCCGCGCTGAGGAGCGATCGGGTGGAGGCGATCGCTGTGTCGCTACTGTTCAGCTTTCTCAACCCGGAGCACGAGGCGCGTCTCGGCCGCCGTCTGCGCGAGGCAATGCCCGACACGCCGATCTACCTGTCGAGCGAGGTACTCCCGGAAATTCGCGAATTTGAGCGCACCAGCACCACGGCCGTGTGCGCTTACGTGGGGCCGATCCTGAGCTCCTATCTGAGCCGTCTCGAGGCGGCCACCCGGGAACTAGCTCTGCCGGACCTTTATGTCATGGGCTCAAACGGGGGCGTGTTCGAGGCCGCTGAGGGCATCGCCATGCCGGCCATCGCCGTTGAGTCGGGGCCGGCTGCCGGCGTCGTGGCCGCGGCTCTCGCCGCCCGGCAGACCGGCCGGCTCAACCTCTTGTCCTTCGACATGGGCGGGACGACGGCCAAGGCCAGCCTCATCCGCGACGGCCAGTACGAGACAACCCCGGACTATGAGGTGGGTGGCAAGGCGAGCGGGGCCCGCGCCATGAACGGGACGGGCCACCCGATCCGGGTGCCGGTGATCGATCTCGTCGAGGTCTCGGCGGGCGGCGGCTCGGTCGCCTGGGTGGACCGCGCCGGCGCCCTTCGCGTCGGCCCCAAGAGTGCCGGGGCGCTGCCGGGCCCCAGCTGCTACGGCCTCGGCGGCAGCGACCCGACAGTGACCGATTGCAATCTGCTGCTCGGCTATCTCGATCGCGATTCGCTACTCGCCGGTGACTTGCCGATCGACTATGCGGCAGCCGAGCGCGCCGTGGCCGAGAAGCTCGCTGAACCCCTCAGCATCGGCGTCCGTGCCGCGGCCGCGGCCGTCGTTGCCGTGGTGAACCACGCCATGGCCGAAGCCTTGAAGATCGTCTCGGTCCAGCGCGGCCATGATCCGCGTGAATTTGCCTTGGCCGCATTCGGTGGCGCGGGTCCGATGCATGCTGCTGCGCTCGCCGAGGAGCTCGGCATGGCAGAGGTCATTTGCCCGCCGATCCCCGGTGCTTTCTCGGCCCTCGGTCTTGTCGGTTCCGATCTCAAGCGCGATTACGTGCGCACGATCTACACCACCACCGCCACGGCCGAGCCGGCAGATCTGGAGGCGGCCTTTCAGCGCTTGGAGAAGCAAGGTGTGGCCATGCTCGACCGGGCCCGCGTGGAGCCGGGGCGCCGCGGCTTCCAGCGCAGCCTCGACGCGCGCTATGCACGCCAATCCTACGAGCTTGCCGTGCCCGTGCCGGCTGGGCCGCTTGATAGCGCGGCCCTTGCCGCCATAGCCGAGGCTTTCCATGCGCGCCACCGTCGTACCTACGGCCACGACAACCGCAGCGAGCCGGTGCAGCTCGTCAACCTGCGGCTGACCGCGATCGGCAGCATTCCTGCCTTGAGCCTACGTCAGAAGCCGGCCCAGGCCGGCACGAACCCGGCCAAGGGGCGACGAGCGGTATGGTTTGGCGCCGAGCAGCAGCAGGCGATCGTGCTCGATCGTGCGCGCATGCCGGCGGGTTTCACGCTGGTCGGTCCCGCCGTGATCGAATCGCTTGAATCGACCATTCTGATACCACCGAGGTGGCAAGGTCGCATGGACGAGAACGGCTTCATCTGGCTGACACGCCAGCTTGCCCAGGGAGATCGGCGATGAAGGACAACCCCGTGGCGGGTGATCCTGCTGCGTTCGAGATCCTCAAGAATTCGTTGCTCAAGATCGCCGAGGAAATGCGCGTCGTCTTGTGCAAGACGGCCTATTCGCCGATCCTGAAGTCGGCGGGGGACTTTTCGTGCGGCCTGTTCGATAGCAGGGGCGACATGGTCGCCCAGGGGCCCGACCTACCCATCCACCTCGGGTCTATGCCTGATGCGGTGCGCGCCGTCGTTGCCGCCTTCGGGGGGGATGCGGCGGACGGCGACGTCTTCATCCACAACGATCCCTACCAGGGGGGCAGCCATCTGCCGGACGTGAACGTCGTGCGTCCGGCCTTTCACGCCGGGCAGTTGCTTGGCTATGCCTGTGTGCGGGCGCATTGGCCCGATGTCGGCTCGGCGACGCCCGGCAGCTATGGCGCGGTCAGCGAGATCTACGGGGAGGGCCTGCGCCTGCCGCCGCTGCGCCTGGTAAGGCGGGGGGTTTTGAACACCGACCTCGAGAACGTCATCCTTGCCAACGTGCGCACTCCGGACGAACGCAAGGGCGATCTCGGCGCCCAGCTCGCCGCCACGCTGCGTGCAACCGAGCGCTTAGAGGCCTTGGCGGTGCGCTACGGCAGCGAGCGGTTGCTCGCCTATTTGGGCGAGGTGATGGATTACTCCGAGCGCCTGATGCGCGTGGCGCTCCGCGACCTCCCCGACGGGGAAGGCTATTTCGAGGATTTCTGCGATGGTGACGGCATCGCCGATGAGGTTGGCGGCGGCGACGCACCGTTCTGGATCCGCATGCAGATCAAGAAGCGGGCCGATCGATTGTTCGTCGATTTCGCGGGCACGGACGCGCAGGTCAAAGGCCCGATGAACGCGCCGCTGTCGGTGACCAGATCGGGCATTTATTGCGGGCTCAAAATGGCGGTTGATCCCAATAGCCTCATCCCACCCAATTCCGGGTGCTGGCGCACCATCGAGGTCAGGGCGCCGCAGGGCAGCGTCGTCAACGCCGAGTTCCCCGCCCCGGTGGTCTATGCCAATCACGAGATGTCGCATCGCGTGGCCGATATGGTGATGGGCGCGCTGGTGCAATTTTGGCCCCAGCAGGTGATGGCCTGCAGCCAGGGCACCTCCGCCATTCTGACGTTCGGCGGCACCGATCCGCGCAGCGGTCGGCGTTACGTGTCCTACGAGACCATCAAGGGAGGCTTCGGCGCGCGCCCCAACAAGGACGGCATCAATACCGTCGCCAGCGGCATTTCCAATACCATGAACACGCCGGTCGAAGTGCTGGAGATGGCCTTCCCGCTGCGCGTCGAAGAGTATGCAATTGAGCCCGACTCGGGCGGGCCCGGGCGCTTTCGGGGAGGCTGCGGGGCGCGGCGCGTGTGGCGCCTGATCGAGCATGCCGATGCAACCGGTGCGCTCTGCATGGAGCGCATGCGCTCTGCGCCGTTTGGCTTGAGCGGCGGCAAGGCGGGCGCCGCCGCCGCCGTGACGCTAACCACCCCCGACGGGACGACCAGGGCGCTGCCAAGCAAAGGGGCATTTCTTGCCCCCGCCGGATCCGTGGTCGACATGCGCACCCCGGGCTCGGGCGGTTTCGGTCCGCCGGCGGAGCGCGAGCGCTCGGCGATCGGCCGCGATCTCCTCGATGGCTATGTGAGCGAAAAAGCCGCGCGGCGCGACTATGGCATTGCCGAACCGCAGGCCCTGCGCCAGGCGGCCGAGGACGGCCACGACTGAGCCCCGTGTGGCCGCCAACCGCGGCGCCGAGGAGCGCTCACCCGCGCAGGTGGCAGGCGACCCAGTGTCCTTGCCGGCTTTGCTTGAGGACTGGTTTTTCCGTGCTGCAGAGCGGCAGCTGACGGATCGGGCAGCGGGTGTGGAAGTGACAGCCGCTCGGCGGGCGGATCGGGTTCGGCACGTCGCCCTGCAAGGTAATGCGCTTGCGCTTCACGCTCGGGTCGGGAATGGGGACGGCGGACAAGAGCGCCTCTGTGTAGGGGTGCAGCGGCTCATTGTAGAGGTCGCGTGCCGGGGCGATCTCCACTACCCGGCCGAGGTACATGACGGCGACCCGCGTGCTGATGTGCTCCACCACGGACAGATCGTGCGCGATGAAGAGATAGGTGAGGTTGAACTTCTCTTGCAGGTCCTCCAGCAGATTTATAACCTGCGCCTGGATCGACACATCGAGCGCCGACACCGGCTCGTCGCACACAATCAGCTTGGGCTCGACGGCGAGTGCGCGCGCGATACCAATCCGCTGGCGCTGGCCGCCGGAAAACTCGTGCGGATAGCGCCGCATGTGATCGGCCTGGAGGCCCACGGTTTCCAGCAACCCCACGATGCGATCGCGGTAAGCCTGCCTCGATTTGGCAAGCTTATGGATGGTCAGCGCCTCCCCGATGATGGCGCCAACCGTCATGCGCGGGTTGAGCGAGGCGAAGGGATCCTGGAAGATGATTTGCATATCGCGGCACAGCGCACGCAGCTGGTCGCGGCCCAAGGCGGTGACGTTGCGTCCCTCGAACCAAATTTCTCCTGCCGTCGGCTCGATCAAGCGCAGGATGCAGCGACCGGTCGTCGATTTACCGCAGCCGGACTCGCCGACCAGGCCGAGGGTCTCGCCGGCACCGATCTCGAAGCTTACCTGGTCGACGGCATGCACTCGATCGATCTCGCGCGAGAGTACTCCGCCAGTGACGGCGAAATGCTTGACGAGGTCCTTGACGCGCAGCAGCGGTTCTCTCATGGCGCCGCCTCGGGTTGCTCGAGCACGCACGCGACCTTATGGCCGCGCGTCACTTCCAATAGCGGCGGTGTCGCTTCCCGACACTTTGTCATCGCAAAGGGGCAACGCGCGGCGAACCGGCAGCCGGGGGGCGGACGCAGCAGGCTCGGCACGACGCCGCCGATGGTCTCGAGCCGGCTTTTGGCGACTGCCGCCCGATCGATGCGTGGAATGGAGCGGATCAGCCCGCGCGTATAGGGATGGCGCGGTTGGCCGAACAGCTGCTCGACGGAGGCCTCCTCGATCACCTTGCCGGCATACATCACCACGACGCGTTGAGCCGTCTCCGCCACAACCCCCATGGCGTGGGTGATCAGCATGACGGCCATGCCGAAGCGCGACTTCATTTCCTGCAGCAATTCCAGGATCTGGGCCTGGATGGTGACGTCGAGCGCGGTCGTCGGCTCGTCAGCAATCAGCAGCTTGGGATCGCAGGAAAGCGCCATGGCGATCATGACGCGCTGACGCATGCCGCCGGAGAACTGGTGCGGGTAATCATGCACGCGCCGCTGCGGGTTTGGAATTTGTACCAGACGCAGCATCTCCACGGTTTTGTTGAGCGCAGCGCGACGGCCCAGGCCCTCGTGGCGCCGAACGACCTCGGCAATCTGCTCGCCGACCGTGTAGACCGGATTGAGCGAGGTCATCGGCTCCTGGAACACAATGGCGATTTCTTTGCTGCGGATCGAATTCATCTCCTCTGCGGGGAGCGGCACCAGGTCTCTGCCCTGCCAGAGGATCTGGCCGGCGACGATCCGGCCAGGCGGCATTGGCACCAGCTTGAGGACGGACATGGCGGTGACGGTCTTGCCACAGCCCGACTCCCCCACCACACCGACTGTTTCGCCGCGAGCAATGCTCAGATCGACGCCGTCGACGGCCTGCACCATGCCGTCGTCCGTTGCAAAGTGCGTCTTCAGGCCTCGAATCTCGAGAAGTGCTTCACCCACGCCAGATCTCACGACGCGCGCCTTGCCATCACATCACCTTGCGGGGGTCGAGCGCATCGCGCAATCCATCACCGATGAAATTGATGCTCAACACGGCGAGGAAGATGGCAGCGCCCGGGAACATCGCCCAGTGCGGGGCGATGTCGAGGTAGTCCTTGGCGTCGAACAGGATGCGGCCCCAGGTTGGGATATCGGGCGGGAAGCCCAGGCCCAGGAACGACAAGGTCGATTCGGCGATGATGGCGGCCGCAACGTCGATGGTACCAGCGACGATCACCGGCCCCAGGGCATTGGGCAAAATATGACGCACCACCTGACGCGACTTCGAAGCGCCCAGCGCCCGGGCGGCCTCGACGAACTCTTTCTCGCGCAGGGATAGGAATTGCGCGCGCACCAAGCGCGCGACGGGCATCCAGCGCAAGCCGCCGATCACGGCGACGATCAGGATGAAAACCCCGCCTTCGGGCCCAAACAGGCCTTTCAGAAAATCGCGGAAGAGATAGATCACCAGCAGCAGCAGCGGCAGCGGCGGCAAAGACAGGAACAGGTCGGTGAGCCACATCAGCGCCGAGCCGACCCAGCCGCGCGACATGCCGGCGATGGCGCCGATCAACGTGCCAACCAGGATGGCGACCGCCATGGCGGCCAGCCCGACCGCAAGCGAGATCCGTCCGCCGTAGAGCATGCGCGCGAGCAGGTCCTGGCCGAGGTCGTCGGTGCCGAAGGGATGCGACCAGCTCGGGCCCTTGAGACGGGCGGTAAAATCGATGTCGTTGATGGCGACCGGCCACAGAGTGGGCCCCAGCATGATGGCCGCGATCATGACGACGAGGATGACGCCGCTGGCCAAAGCCAGGCGGTGACGACGAAACCTGCGCCAGGCCTCGAAGCGAGGAGAAACGGGTCGCGAGCGGACAGCGCCGCCGGGACCCGCCTCAACCGAAGGTGATGCGGGGGTCGAGCCATCCATACAAGATATCGGCGATCAGATTGAAGACCACGACGAGGCAGGCAAACACGAAAGTCACCGCCATCACGACGGGGGTATCGTTGGCCAGGATCGAGCTGATCAGCAACGAGCCAATGCCTGGGATACGGAAGATCTGCTCGGTGACGATGGCGCCCCCGAAGATGCTCGGCATTTGCAGCGCCACCAGCGTGACCACGGGTATGAGCGCGTTGCGCACGACATGCTTCAGGATCACGATGCGCTCGCCGAGGCCCTTGGCCCGGGCCGTCGTCACGTAGTCCAAACGGATGACGTCGAGCATGGCGGAGCGCACGTAGCGCGTCAGCGATGCGGCCTGGAACAGGGCGAGCACGGCGATCGGCATAATGGCCTGGCGGACATGCTCGACGTACCACTGCCAGCCGCCGGCGCTGATATCGGAACGGTACACGAACGGAAGCCAGTCCAGCCAAATGCTGAAGACGAGAATGAACAGGAGACCGGTAAAGAAGGTCGGCAGAGAAAAGCCGACGAAGGCGAAGGTATTGGCGATCTGATCGAAAATCGAATAGGGCCGGGTCGCAGCATAGATGCCGACCGGCATGGCGATCAGGATGGCCAACAGCTGCGCGGAGCCGATCACGAACAAGGTGGTCGGGAGCCGCTGCAGGATCAAGGCACCCACGTCCACGCGGCTGACGAAGGAGAACCCCCAGTCGCCGCCGAGCATGGCCATCAGCCAGCGCAGATAACGCACGGCGATGGGATCATCCAGGCCGAACTTGATGCGCAGCGCGGTGCGCACCTCCGGCGGCACCGCCGGATTCGTCGCCAGCTCTTCGAAGGGATCGCCAGGGGCCAGTGCCAGCACCGTGAACAGCACCACGCTGATCCCCAACAGACTGGGAAGGGCGATCAGCAGGCGCCTCAGCAGGTAGGGGCCCATCGATCCTCATTCCACTCCAGCCGCCGCGCGTGGCTCAGATCTTTGCCTCAGGCCTCCCGATACCAATCCGAGAGCAGCCATAGGTCATTGTCCCAGCCGCTTAGGGGGGCCTGGAGCTTACTGGAGATGGCCGCCACGCGCGGTCGATAGACCACGGGAATGACCGCATAGTCGCCGACCACCATCTCGTTCATTTTGATGAACAGCGCGGCGCGCTTGACCGGATCGAGTTCGCCCTCGCCCGCGCGAAAGGCCTTGTCGTACTCCTCGCTCTTCCAGCGCGTGATATTGCGACCCTGCCACTTGTTTTCCTTGGTGGCGATCTCCCAGGAGGCGAACTGGTTCATGAACAGCTCAGGATCGGGCTGCGTCATGGTGGTCGTGTACATCTGGATGTCGCAATAAAAATGCGGATAGGTGTCCGGATTGGCGACATCGGAGGAGAAGAACACCGAGGCCACGACCGACTTCAGTTCCAGGTCAATGCCGGCCTTCTGGCAGGCTTGCTTGACGATCGCCTGCGTCTTCTGACGCGGGGTATTGATCGAGGTTTGAAAGACGAACTTCAGTTTCTTGCCATCCTTGGCCCTAATGCCGTCCGCGCCCTTTTTCCAGCCGGCGGCCTCGAGCACCTGGCTGGCCTTGTCGACATTGAACTCCCATTTGGTGGCCTTGGAGACAAAGCGTTCCGGGTTGTTGACGAAGTTGCCGGTAGCAACGCCGGTGCGTCCGTAGATGTGATCTTGCACCGACTGTCGATCGACCAACATGCCGAGCGCTTGGCGCACCGCCGGATCGCTGAGCACGGGATGCTTTGTCTTGAGGCTGGAACGCTCGCCGTCGACCTCCGTCCAAGGATCGGTACTGTTGAGCTGAATGTGCTCGATGTTGCCGCCGGCCGTAATGACGGCCACGCCCTTGCCGCCCTTCTCCAGCCGCTGCAGGATTTCGTCTTCGACCTGCATATTCCAGGCGTAGTCGTACTCACCGGTTTGGATCACCGCGCGCGCGGCGGAGATGGCATCGCCGCCACCCTTCATTTCGATTGAATCGAAATAGGGCCGGTTTTCGCGATGATAGGCGGTATTGATCTCACCCCTGACGAGATCACCCGGCTTGAAGTCGGCGAACTTGTAGGGACCCGTTCCGACCGGCTTGAGATTGGTCGGGGCATCGCGCGATTTGGCGCCGACGAAATCGGCGAACAGGTGTTTCGGAATCAGCATGCCGCGCGTGCCGACGAAAGCGTCAGCCCAGAAAGGGGTCGGTTTGGCGAAGCGCACGACGACGGTGTGGTCGTCGACCTTCTGGACCTTGACGTCCTTATAGCTGCCGATGGTGACGGCCGCCGTCGCCGGATCGGCGGCGTACTCCCAATTGAAGATGCAATCGTCGGCCGTGAACGGCTTGCCGTCGTGCCATTTCACGTCGCGTTTGAGCTTCCAGGTGACGGATAAACCGTCGGCGGCGAGCCCGCCGTTCTGGCGGCTCGGGATTTCCGCCGCCAAGATGGGCACCAACTCACCATCGCCGTCCCAGGCCGCGAGCGGCTCGTAGAAGATGCGCGAGCCTTCCTGATCCTTGGTTCCGACGGCGAAGTGCGGATTAAGCAAGGTCGCGCCTTGCCACCACAACACCTTGAGCGCGCCGCCGCCGCCGCGCTTGGTGGGTTTATAGTTGAAACTGCCTTGCGCTTTGGCGACGCCACAATAGTCGAGCATCTGGGTTGCCATCGGCGCCGTCAGGCCGAGCGCCAACATCTTCTGAACAAACGCCCGGCGCGTGAGATCGCCGGCCTTGACCCGCGCGATCAGCCCTCGCAGTTGACGCTCATGCATGAGAACCCTCCCTACCAGTCAGCGAGTGCGTTTGCCCAACGCCGCGGCAGGCCTCCCGCGCCCTCGCCAGGGCGGGATCAGAACAGGTTAGCACGATGCCGTCAACGCAGCAGCCGGCCCCCGCGACGACGCGGCCGCGCGCGTGGGCGGCCCCTGCAAGCGGCCGGCTGGCGCGCGGCGCCGCACGCATGGTTTGGCTTACCGGAGACGGCGCAACGTGGCGCCCACGCCGAGCAACTTTGCTCGCCCGGCACGGGCCTTGCTGACGCAGCGCCTGCGGCCGCCGCGCACGCGCTTGGCGCCGATCGATTGCGATCAAGCCTGGCCGTCGATCGTGAGCTCGGCGCCACGGCGCTCGGCGGCGGGCACAGAAGGGGCCCGCCACAGATATCGTGACGAGGCGGGGCGCCATGCCGGCAAACGCCCTTGGCGAGCCGCCACGCACCCCGCTCGTCGCCAGCGACCGGCGCGTCAACGTCACGCCGACGCCAAGGGGCACACCGCCACCGCCCGGCACGGCGGCGCTGCACCCTTGCGGGGAAGGCCTGGCTCACCCAGATGCTGTCGGCTGCCAAGGCCTGGGGCCTCAGCCCCTTGACGAAAGCGCTGGCCGGCGCCATGTAAATGTTATAAACATTGACATCAACAACGGGCGGACTCGGGTGGCGCGAGGTGATCAGGGAGAGTGGAGAGATGGCAATGTCGGAAGCAATTCAGCGCATCGATGACTACGGCCGGCCAGCCTGGCTCGCCCTGATGGTTCTCGGCTTCATCGTGTTCTGGCCCGTCGGGCTGGCAATCTTGGCGTATCTATTATGGAGCGGACGAATGGGATGTGGGCGGCACTCTGATCTGGCACGCTGGCAGGAACGCGCAGCCGAGCGCTGGGAGCGCAAGCGCGATCGCTTCGAGGAGCGGCTGCAGCGCTGGGAACGACGGTGGGCGCGGCCCGGCGGTCTGCGGCCAACCGGCAACCACGCCTTTGACGAATACCGCGAGGAAGCTCTCAAGCGCCTCGAGGAGGAAGCCGAGGAGTTTCGGGTCTTTCTCGACCGGCTGCGCATGGCAAGGGACCGCGCCGAGTTCGACGAGTACATGCGCGATCGGCGGGCTCGCACGGCCGGCCCCGGCGATCCAGGTCAGAGCTCGACGCCCCCCTCGCAGTCCTGAGCGCTGGCTTAATCACAAACCTGGCCCAAACTTTGGGCCCAATCCGTTGGGCTAGCCTGTTGCGGCCCATGAGATATCGCTCGGGGCCGATCCACGGCAACGGCTCGGCCCCATTGTCATTAAAGCCGGGAATAAAGCCTGCCGCGGCTCGCTGCCGCGGACGACAGCCTCGCCGCCTGGGCCCCTCACGCGATGGTGACGCCCCCGTCCGCCACGAGCACCGATCCGGTCATGAAGGCCGCCGCGGCCGAGGCCAGAAAGGCGACGATGCCGCCGATTTCGTTGGGTTCGCCGATGCGGCGAAGCGGCGCGGTCGCCACCGTTCGTTGCAAACGGGCCGGATCCTCCCAGAGCGCGCGGGCAAAATCGGTCTTGATCAGGCCCGGCGCCACGCAGTTCACGCGCACGTTCTTGGCACCCCACTCGACCGCCAAGCTGCGGGTGAGCTGCATGTCCGCCGCCTTCGAAATGCCGTACGCGCCAAGTTGCGCACTGCCGCGCAGGCCGCCAATGGAGGAGACGATGACCACGCTGCCGCCGCCGCGCTCCGCCATCGCCGGAATGGCCAAGTTGCAGAGCCATAGGTTGCTCTTGATGTTGGAGCTCATGATCTTGTCGAAGGCCTCGTCCGGGATTTTCTCCAGGGGCCCGAAGTAGGGATTGACCGCGGCATTGCACACCAGGGTGTCGATCTTGCCCCAATGCTTGAGCGTACCCGTGACGAGGGCTTCAATCTCCTCCTTGCGCGATATGTTACAGGGGATGACCATCGCCTCGCCGCCGCGGCCCTTGATGCCTGCGGCCACGGCCTCGCAGGCGTCGGCCTTGCGGCTGGAGATGACGACCTTGGCACCAAGCGAGGCCATGATTTCAGCCGCCGCGCGGCCGATGCCCTTGCTCGATCCCGTTATGACGGCAACCTGCCCGGCCAAATCGAACGGATTTTGCATGGGTTGCAGGCCCTCCCCGTCGTGAGCTGAACATGTTGCCAAGGGCGCGGTCCGCGCCTAGGGTCGCTCGATCATAGAGCCGCAGGCGGGTGCTCAACAACCAGGCAGTGAGGCATGGCAGTCGCCCATCCTTGGGAGAAGAGCTATCCGCCGGGGGTGCGCTGGGATAGCCCTCTTGAAATTTCGACCTTGCCGGCGCTGCTGGACCGCGCGGTGGCGAACTTTGCCGACAAGACCGCGATCGAGTACCGCGACAATGCAATCAGCTACGCCGAGCTCGGCCGGACGACCGAGGCCTTGGCGGCCGCCCTGTTGCAGCTTGGCGTGAGGTCGGGAACAGCGGTCGGCCTCTATCTTCCTAACACGCCCTACCATCCCTACTTTTTCTTCGCCGTGCTGAAAGCCGGCGGCCGCGTCGTGCACCTCTCCCCGCTCGATGCGGAGCGCGAGCTCGCCCATAAGCTCAGCAATTCCGGCACCAGGATCGTGGTGACGACCAACGTCGGTGCACTGCTGCCCATGGCGCAGAAGCTCAAGGCCGCGGGGCTCATCGAGCACCTAATTGTCGGGGACGATTGCGCGTTTGTGCCGGCGAGTACGCCCACCACGCCCATTGCCGACGAGGCTCCCCTGTTGCGCTTCGAAGCGCTGCGCGCGCGCGGCGAGGCGAGCTTGCCGCAAGCCTGGCCTGCCCTGTCCGTCGATGACCTGGCCCTGTTGCAATATACCGGCGGCACGACGGGCAAGCCGAAAGCGGCCATGCTCACCCACGCCAACCTGACGTCGACCATCTCCATCTACAAGATCTGGGGCGACGCACAGCGGCAAACCGAGCCCGGCACGGACAAGGTGATCTGCGTCCTGCCGCTGTTTCACATCTATGCCCTAACCTCGGTCCTGCTGCGCGGCTTGCGGGACGGCAATGAGATCTTGCTGCGCATGCGCTTCGACGTGGAGACGACCCTGCGCGACATCGAAGCAAAGCGCGCCACCGCCTTTCCCGGCGTGCCCACCATGTGGATTGCGCTTGTCAACACGCCCGGCATCGAGCAGCGCGATTTTTCCTCCTTGCGCTTCGTCGGTTCGGGGGGGGCGGGCATTCCCGTCGAAGTAGCGGAAAAATTCTACCAGCTCACCGGTCACCGCATGGGGGGCGGCTGGGGCATGACGGAGACCTCACCGGCAGGGACCAGCCTGCCCAAAAACGCCGCCCACAAGCCGGGCTCTTGCGGCCTGCCGCTGCCCGGCATTTGCATGGATGTGGTGGCGCTCGACGATGCCCGGCGTGTACTTGCTCCCGGTGAAGTCGGCGAGATCCGTATCAAGGGACCCAACGTCACGCGCGGCTACTTCAATGCGCCCGAGGAATCGGCTGCCGCCTTTGTGGACGACTGGTTTCTGACCGGCGATATTGGCTACATGGATGGGGATGGCTTTTTCTACATTGTCGACCGCAAGAAGGACATGATCATTTCCGGCGGCTTCAACGTGTACCCCCGTGCCATCGAGGAGGCCATCTACGAACATCCCGCCGTGGCCGAGGTGATCGTGATTGGCGTTCCCGACGGCTACCGCGGCGAGGCGGCCAAGGCGTTCATCCAGTTGAAGTCCACCCGGGAGCGCTTTACGCTCGAGGAATTGCGTGCGTTTCTGACCGACAAGCTCGGCAGGCACGAACTGCCCGCGCACCTGGAGTTTCGCGACGCCTTGCCCAAGACCGCGGTCGGCAAGCTGTCGAAAAAGGAACTCATCGCCGAAGAGCGGCAGAAAAGACAGGTTGCTGCCGAATGACGCCAACGCCATGACCCACGCACCAAGTTGTCGCCAGGCAGTCAAACCGGCAACGCGCCCTTTTCGCATGCTGCATAGACCCCCCGGATCCCCCGCGCCGCCGGCGGCAGGTCACCGCGCAGCGCCGAGCGGCGTGGAGCGCTCGCAACCGCCACAATTCTCACCGATGCGATAGAAGGAAAATCTCACCATGGTCGACGCCGTTATCGTCTCCACCGCCCGCACGCCGATCGGTCGCGCCGTTCGCGGAGCCTTCAACCTCACGCATGGCGCCGAGCTGGGTGGCCATGTGATCGCGCACGCCGTCAAGCGGGCCGGCATCGAGCCTGCAGAAGTCGAGGATGTGGTGATGGGCTGCGCCAATCCGGAAGGCGCAACGGGGGGCAATATCGCCAGGCAATGCGCGATCCGGGCCGGCCTGCCCGTGACGGCGGCAGCCCAGACCGTCAATCGCTTCTGTTCGTCGGGTCTGCAAGCGATCGCGTTGGCGGCCTACGCCATCAAACAGCAAGGCGTACCCGTGGCGGTCGCGGGTGGGCTGGAATCGATCAGCCTCGTACAGATGAACATGAACACGAAGTTTTACCGCAACGACTGGATCGTCGAGCACAAGGGCGCGCTCTACTTGCCGATGATCGAGACCGCCGACATCGTGGCGCGGCGCTACGGCGTCAAGCGCGAGCGGCAAGACGACTATGCCCTGAAGAGCCAAGAGCGCACGGCCGCCGCGCAAAAGGCCGGACGGCTTGATGCCGAGATCGTCCCCCTGACGTCGGTGATGCAGGTGGAGAACAAGGAGACGAAGGAGATCTCCAAGCGCACCGTCACACTCGAACGCGACGAAGGCAACCGGCCCGACACCACGCTCGATGGGCTGGCCAAGCTGAAGCCTGTGCGCGGCGACGATCAATTCATCACCGCCGGCAACGCCAGTCAGCTCTCTGACGGGGCGAGCGCCTGCGTACTGATGTCCGATGCGGAAGCCGCCAGGCGCAAGATCAAGCCGATGGGCATTTTCCGCGGCTTCGCAGTGGCCGGCTGCGAACCGGATGAAATGGGCATTGGCCCGGTGTTTGCCGTGCCGCGGCTGTTGCAACGCACGGGCCTCAAGATGGACGACATCGGCTTGTGGGAGCTCAACGAAGCCTTTGCCAGTCAAGTCCTCTACTGCCGCGATAAGCTCGGCATCCCCGACAACAAGCTGAACGTGGATGGCGGTGCCATCGCCATCGGCCACCCCTATGGCATGAGCGGGGCACGCATGACGGGCCATGCCCTGATCGAAGGCAAGCGCCGTGGCGTCAAGTACGCCGTCGTCACCATGTGCATTGGTGGTGGCCAGGGCGCCGCCGGGCTGTTCGAGATCGTTTGAGGAGAAATCCCATGGACCTGCGCTTCAGCAAGGAAGAGAACGCTTTTCGCCAGGAATTACGCGATTTCTTTCGTTCGGCGATCCCGGCCTCCATCCGCAGCAAGGTGATGGAAAACCGGCATCTCGACAAAGAGGAATTGGTCAAGTCGCACAAGATATTGCACGCCAAGGGGCTGACCGTGCCGCATTGGCCCCAGGAGTGGGGGGGCGCCAATTGGACCCCGATGCAACAATACATCTATACCGAAGAGCTGCAGTACAACGGCGTACCGCAGCCGTTGCCCTTCAATATCTCGATGTGCGGCCCGGTCATCATTGCCTTCGGTACCGAGGAGCAAAAACAACGGTTCCTGCCGCGCATGGCCGCGCTCGACGACTGGTGGTGTCAGGGCTTCTCTGAGCCGGGGGCGGGATCCGATCTTGCCGGCCTGAAGACGACGGCCGTGCGCCAAGGCGACCACTACATCGTCAATGGCCAGAAGACCTGGACGACCTCGGCCCAATACGCCGACTGGATCTTCTGCCTCTGCCGCACCGATCCCAGCGCCAAGAAGCAGCTCGGCATCTCCTTCATTCTCATCGACATGAAGACGCCGGGCATCACGGTGCGTCCAATCCAGACCATCGACGGCGGACGCGAGGTCAATGAGGTTTTTTTCGATGACGTCAAGGTGCCCGTGGAAAACCTGGTGGGCCAAGAGCATCGCGGCTGGGATTGCGCCAAGTTCCTGCTCGGCAACGAACGCAGCGGCATCGCCCGCGTGGGCTACTCCAAGCAGCGCGTACAGCGCATTAAGGAACTGGCCTCGCAGGTGATGGCCGGCGATAAACCCTTGCTGGCGGATGAGCGCTTTCGCGAAAAGGTCGCCGCCGTCGAAGTCGAGCTGAAGGCTCTGGAAATGACGCAAATGCGCGTGCTCTCGGAGGAACGGCACAGCAAAGGCAACAAACCCAACCCAGCCTCCTCCATTCTCAAGATCAAAGGCAGCGAAATCCAACAGGCCACCACCGCACTGTTGCTCGAGGTTGCGGGCCCGCTCGCGCTCCCCTACCGGGTCGATGAGGATGGTGGGGAGTTCGGCGCCAACGAACCCGCCGAAGATCTGGCGTGGGCGGCGCCTGCCGCGCCGGGCTATTTCAATTACCGCAAAGTGTCGATCTACGGCGGCTCCAATGAGATCCAGCGCAACATCATCGCCAAGGCCGTGCTGGGTTTTTGAGGTCTATCCCAAACAGGCGATTGCGATCGCCTCGGCTATCGCCCGCCCGCGCTGGGCGGGGGCGGTCCGTTCGCTGGAGTCGTCGTGCTTATGGGCATAGAAACCTGGCTCGCATTTGTCGCCGCGTCGGCCATTCTGTTGATCATTCCGGGACCGACCATCCTGCTCGTCGTCTCCTATGCGCTGGGACGCGGCATGCGCGCTGCGCTTCCCGTCGCCTTGGGTGTCGCCCTGGGGGACTTCACGGCGATGACGCTGTCGCTCCTCGGGCTGGGCGCCCTGCTGGCAACCTCAGCCCTCCTGTTCGGCATCCTCAAGTGGATTGGTGCCGCCTATCTCGTCTGGCTCGGTATCAATTTATGGCGGGCCGGGGCACGGCTCAACGTCGCAGCCAGCCACGAGGACACCCCGGCGCGCAACATGCTGGGCCACGCCTGGCTCGTCACCGCGCTGAACCCGAAGAGCATCACGTTCTTCGTGGCGTTCCTGCCGCAGTTCCTCGATCCAAGTCTCGGCTTCTGGCGCCAGATGCTGATCTTCGAGGCAACGTTTCTCGGCCTCGCCTTTGCCAATGCGGTCGGTTACGGACTGATTGCCTCGCGGGCGCGCGCGCTCGTGCAAAATCCGCGTGCCGTTGGGCTGTTCAATCGCGTCGGCGGCAGCCTGTTGATCGGTGCCGGCCTGGCGGCGGCGGGCATCCGCAGCGCGCAATGAGGGCAAAAGCCGACAACCCGCCGGGAGGATGGTGATGGATTTTGATCTCAACGACGAGCAGCGGCAGCTCAAGGAGAGCGTCGAGCGCCTGCTTTCGGACCGCTACGGCGATCTTGCGCAGCGCCTGAGTTATATGAAGCAGCCGAAGGGCTACAGCGCGGAGCTTTGGCAACAGTATGCCGAGCTCGGGCTTCTCGGCATTCCATTCGCAGAAGAGCACGGCGGCCTGGGCCAAGGCTTGACCGAGACCATGATCGTGGCCGAGGCGTTTGGGCGCGCCTTGGCGGTTGAGCCGTATTTTGCCACGGTGATCTTGAGCGGCGGCGCTTTGCGCCATGCCGGCAACGCGACACTCCTGGCCGAGCTGGTGGCCCCCATCGTAGCCGGCAATCTCACGCTTGCCCTTGCGCATCAGGAGCGGCAGGCGCGCTACGACCTCGCCGATACGGCGACGACGGCGCGCGCCGACGGCCGGGGCGGCTACACGCTTGAGGGCGAAAAGTGCGTCGTGCTGGGCGGCGCCAGCGCCGACAAGCTCATCGTCTCGGCGCGCGCAGCCGGTGCTCGCAGTGACCGCGACGGCGTCGGCCTCTTTCTCCTGGATGCCAAAGCAAATGGCATCACGCGACGTGACTATCCGACCCAGGACGGCTTCCGGGCTGCCGATATCGGTCTCTCGGCCGTGCGCGTGCCCCCGGAGGGCGTACTGGCCGGACCTGACCAGGGGCTGGACGTGCTGGAGCGCGTAGTGGATGAGGCGATTGCGGCGCTGGCCGCGGAAAGTGTAGGGGCCATGGCGGCCCTGCATGAGCTCAGCGTCGACTACTTGAAGACGCGCAAACAGTTTGGCGTGCCGATCGGGTCCTTCCAGGTGCTGCAGCACAAAGCCGTCGACATGTTCACCGCCCTCGAGCAGGCCCGGAGCATGGCCTATTACGCCACGATGATGGCAGGCGAAGACGACGCCAAAGAGCGCCGTAAGGCCATCGCCGCCGCCAAGGTGCAGATTGGCCGGTCCGCCCGCTTCGTGGGTGAGACGGCAATCCAGCTGCACGGCGGCATCGGTATGACCATGGAGTACAAGGCCGGCCATTATTTCAAGCGCCTGACCATGATCGACATGGCGTTCGGCGATGCCGACCATCATCTGCGCGAATTGGCCAAAGCGGGTGGGCTGACCTAGTCGCCCGCCCCGCTGTATCGAAGCTCACGGCGCGCGGACAGTCCCTTGCCTGCCGGGGTTTCGCAAGCGAGAGCAAAATCGGCATGCCCACCGCAAAACCCTTCAGCCTCAATATCTCCGACACCGCGATCGCGGATCTGCGGCACCGGCTGGAACGAACGCGCTGGCCGGACGAACCGCCACTGGAGCCATGGTCAAGCGGTACTAGCCTGGCCTATGCCAAGGAGGTTGCCGAGTACTGGCGCGCTCGCTTCGACTGGCGCGTCTGGGAAGCAAAACTCAACGCCTTGCCGCAGTTCACGGTGCCGATCGCGGGCATTGACTTGCATTTCATCCACGTGCCCGGGCGCGGCCACAATCCCACGCCGTTGCTGATCTCGCACGGTTGGCCCGGCTCGGTGTTCGAGTTCCACAAACTCATCCCGCTGCTGAGGGAGCGCTTCACGCTCGTGGTGCCCTCATTGCCGGGCTATACGCTGTCGTTCCGGCCGCACCAGAAACGTTTCGGCGTCGAGCAGATTGCCGATGTCTTTGCCACGTTGATGACGGACGTTTTGGGCTATAAGCGTTTTGGCGTACAGGGCGGCGATTGGGGCTCATTCGTCGCCTCCGTGTTGGGACATCGCTATGCCGAGCGCGTTTTGGGCCTCCATCTAAACATGCTGGCGGTCCGGCGTGACCCGGCAATGCTCGCCAACCCGAGCCCCGTGGAGCAGGTCTACCTCGGACAGCTCACTCACTTCTTGCGGGAGGAGACGGGCTACCAGTGGATACAGGGTACGCGGCCGCAGACGCTCGCGTTTGGGCTCACCGATTCGCCCGCCGGACTGGCCGCCTGGCTCTTGGAGAAATTTCGCGCCTGGACCGACTGTGACGGCCATCCCGAAAACGCGCTCAGCCGCGACGAGATGCTCGCCGACATTTCGCTTTATTGGTTCACGGGCGCCATCGGTTCCTCGTTTTGGCCTTACTACGCCCGCTTGCACGGGCCCTGGCCGATCCCGGAAGGGGCAACCGTCGACGTGCCAACCGGCTATGCCGAGTTTCCGAAGGAAATTTTGCGCCCGCCGCGCTCGCTGGCACAGAAGACCTATACCAACCTCACACGCTGGAGCGTGATGCCCAAGGGCGGACACTTTGCTGCTCTGGAGCAGCCCGAAGCGCTGGCCGGCGAGATCGCAGCCACCTTCGCGGATCTGGCCTGACCTGTCGCCCTCGCTGCCGCGACGGCGTTAACGCAGCCAGGCGGTGAAGTTGCTCATGCCTGGCAATTGCATTAGCTTCGGGTGATGACGGCGCGCGGAGCCGGCCCGGCCGCGGGCCAGTGCCGGTTTGCGGGCTTAGGGTTGTTGAGGGCGTTGGTCGGCGTCCGGCCTGCCCGCGCCAGCGCGTGCAGGCCGGGCCGGGCAAAAAAGCGCCCCACCGACAAGACCGGGGCCGCGCCCACCCTGCCGAGTGCGTCGGCGCCGGTGCGGCTTCCTTTTCCCCTAAGACGAGGCAATCGCGGATTGCGGCGGCGGGGGCGCCGGCACCCCGCCCAAGCCGTCGGCTTCGCGCGGCTTGGCGCTCGATCGTCCCCCCTTGGATTTTTCGATGGACAATCGGGCGCGCCTCGTGTCCGTGGGCGTCGGATCGGGGTCTAGAATGGAGCGAGAAACGATGCGGAGGGCCGCTCTGGCGCTTGCCGTGCTGTTCGCCATAACGCCCGTCGGGCTGGCGCAATCACACCAACACGAAAGGGTTGAAGTCCTCGGCGCCCGCGCGCCGGAAATGATCGACAGCAAGACGGTCAACCTGCCCGTCTATATGACGATCAGAAATGGCCTGGGCAGAGATGAGCGCCTGTTAGGTGCGTCGACGCCCTATGCCGATAGGGTGGATCTGATCGAGCTGCGCAACGAAATCGGCCTGACGCTGCCGATGACCGCCGAGACGCTGCTCGTTGCGCCCGGCGCCAGCCTGGAACTCAATCCCCTGGGACCGCGCCTGCTTCTCAACGGCTGCAAGACGCTCCTCAAGGCGTCCGAGAGATTTCCGCTCACCTTGATATTCGAGCAGTCCGGCCCCATCGATATCGAGGTCATGGTGGAAGGCGCAAGCTCAAGCCAGCCGCACCGCCATTAGGGTCGTCAAGCCAGCGCCCGGCGGCGGGCCAACGTGGGCGTGGCGGGGCTCGACCGGGGATATGTCCCTTCGCGCCCGCCGCAGCACCACCGCGAACGCCCGCCGCGCGGTCGCCGCCGCCCTAGATCACGCGACCAGTGGCCTCATCGATCAGATGCATGTTGTTGAGGTCGGCAGCAAGCCTGAGCGGCGCGCCGTCCTTCGCCCCGGCATTGGGATTGACGCGGCCGCAAACCTGGGTGCCGTTCAGCGGGAAATAGACCAACGTCTCCATGCCCATGGGCTCGGTCACCTCCAACTGCGCCTCGAAGGGTACCTCGCCGGGCTGCATGTGTTGCCCCGCCTCGGTGATGTGTTCCGGTCGCAGCCCTAGCAGCAGCTTGCCGTTCTGAGTGTGGCGCCGATAGCGGTCCGCGCGCGCCGGTGGAACGGGAAAGCTTAGACCTTGGTTGAGCCGGACGCTGAGGCCGCCGCCCGCCTGCTCCATTTGACAAGGAATGAAATTCATCGCGGGCGAGCCGATAAACCCAGCGACAAAGCGGGTTTGCGGCGAGTGGTAGAGCTGATGCGGCGTACCGACCTGCTCAATAATGCCGTTGTTCATGACCACGACCCGATCGGCCAAGGTCATGGCTTCGACCTGATCGTGCGTGACGTAAACCGTCGTCGTACGCACCTGCTGATGCACCTTCTTGATCTCGGTGCGCATTTGCACGCGCAATTT
>Ga0075424_100000965_pt1 | contig 24263 bp, 15 predicted proteins | sample SoiMethybrSBSTD3_FD_75301 | JGI IMG/M metagenome (GOLD analysis project Ga0075424, IMG submission 75301) | Bulk soil microbial communities from a Populus tree surrounding site in Tennessee, USA - Soil MetaG P. TD hybrid SBSTD3 | ecosystem: Environmental > Terrestrial > Soil > Tree plantation... | reverse complement strand
CCAGGAGAGCGACTGCTCGCTCGCCGGCGTCGCGCCGGCGCCGACCGTGAAGGTGAACCGGTCGAGCGCCTCCGTCGAGTTGTCGGTGCGCACGCCGTCGAGCAGGATCTCGTAGTCGCCTGCGGCGAGCGGTGTCGTATCTCCCAGCAGCAAGGAATAGGTGGAGAAGCCCAGCCCCGAGTCGACGCCGTCGATCGCGGTGGCGGCGAAGGCGGCGTTGCTGCCGGCGAGGCGCCAGCGCGCCTGCACCGCGGTGAAGCCCGCGGCAGTGGCCGTCGGCACCCGCGTCTCGACGTGGATGGTGAAGCTCGTGGTCAGGCCGTTGCTGACGGTGCCCTGGCTCACCTCCGAGGTGATGCCGACCTGCTCGGCGCGCGCCTCGAACGGCTGCTCCGCGCTTTCGTACGTCGTGTGCGCGGTGTCCTGCCAGACGAGCTTGAATGACAGCGCCTGGGCCTGCGCGCCGGTCACGCCGTGGAGCGTCGCCTTGTAGCTGCCGTCGGCCTGCAGGACGAACGGCACCGAGGTGAACGAGCTGCCGAAGGAATGGAACTGCAGCGTCGGGTTGACGGTCCCGGCGTCGAAATGCGCCGTCACCTCGAGGGTGTCGGCGTCGGGCTCGGTCACGGCGACGTCGTGGAAGCGCGGCGGAATGGCGAGCGTCTGCTCCTCGCTCCAGGTGCGGTTGCCGGCGCCGTCCTGGGCGACGAAGCGGAAGAAGAGCGTCGTGCCCGTGGCGGGCGAAGCGATCGTCGCTTTGGCGGAGCCGTCGAAGCTGAACTGCACGTCGGTGCGGTTCGCGTAGCCGGCGAGATCCGTGTGGCTCATCGTGTCGTACACCACCCACGTCTGGCGGCCCGCCGCGACGCGCCACTGGAGGTCCAGGTTGTCGCTCAGGACCGCCTGGAAGTCGGTCGGCGCCACGACCGCGTTGGCCACCTTGCCGGTGAAGACCAGCACCTGGTTGCCGGCGGCGTCGTACGTGTAAAGCGTGCCGCTCTCGTCCGCCGTGATCGTCTCGACCATGCGGTCCTTGCCGTCGTAGCTGTTCTTCGTGACGAAGCCGTCCTCGTCCTGGCGGAAGGTGCGGTTGTGCGTCGCGTCGTAGGCGTAGTGCTTGGTGAGGTCGTCGGCAGCGCCGGGCCCCATCAGGTCGGTCTCGTCCGTCACCCGGTTGAGGGCGTCGTAGACGAAGCTCGTCGCCTCGTCCGCGTTGGGGTTCGGGCTGACCAGCGCGGCGAAGTTGGTGCTGCCTGTGAGGTTCGCCAGGTCCACCGTCATCGGCACGGTGCTCAGGAAACGCTTCTGCAGCGTGACGTTGCCGTTGGCGTCGAACTGGTAGCTGTTCAGCACGCGGCCGGCATTGATCACGGCGATGCGGCGGTTAGCGGCGTCGTAGTAGCTGTACTCGGTCACTGCGAGCGGCGTACCGGCGCCGAGGGTCTTGGTGAGCTGGTTGCCGGCGCGGTCGTACGTGTAGGTGGTGGTCGGACGCGTGAAGCTGGAAACCTGCGTCACCGGATCGAACACCTGGATCTGCGGCGCCTTCTCCTCCACTTTGCGCGAGGCAGCGTCGTAGCGGATGCTGGTGACGAACACCTCGCCCGCCGGCTGCACCGGCCGCACGTTCGGGTCGATGCTCGCCGGATCGAGCGCCTGGGCGTAGACGCGCTGCTCGATCTGGTTGCCCTGCGCGTCGTAGTCCCATTCCACGAGGAATCCCGTGGCATCGACCATCGCGACCTTGCGGTTTTTCGTGTCGTAGTAGCTCACGGCGCGGCTGCCGTTGCGGTCGAAGCTCTGCACTTCGTTGCCGAACGCGTCGAACACGTGCCGCTCGGTGACCTGCGTCGTCACTTTCACGGCCGACGGGCTGTTCGTGTTCGTGTTGGTCAGCGTGGTGATCTCGACCGCTGGGTACGTCGTCTTGGTGAGGCGCCCGGCGAGGTCGTACTCGTAGGTGACCACTCGCCGGTCACCGGCCGGCGGCGTCGGGCGCAGCGCCGGGTCGTGCGCCGTCGGCGCGAGCCGCGTCATGCTCGTCGTCTTGGTCACTTCCATGCCGGTGGCGTCGTAGGCGTACTCGCAGAGCACGTCGTCCGCGCTCACCTCCGCGACCATGCGGTTGTTGCCGTCGAAGTAGCGCGTGGTGACGAAGCCGTTGGGGTCGGTGACCTGCACGGCGTTGCCCACCGCGTCGTACTCGGTGGTGGTGGTCGGCGAAACGGTTTGGAACTCCCCGGCGATCGTGAAGATCTGGACCGCGGGCTGGACCTCCTTGACCTTGCGGTTGTTGCCGTCGTACTCGAAGGTGGTCGTATTGCCGCGCGGGTCGGTGACCGCGACCTGGTTGCCCACGGCGTCGTGGCCGAAGGTATACGTGTTGCCCAGCGCGTCGGTCTGGCTGGTCACGCGGTTGTTGAGGTCGAACGTGTACCTCGTGACGTGGCCGTTGGCGTCGGTCTTGGCGACGACGTTGGCGACCTTGTCGTACGTGGTGCGCTGCACGATGTTGAGGCCCGAGGGATCGAACGTCTCGGTGATGCGCCGATTGTTCAGGTCGTATTCAAAAAAGGTCTGGCGAACGCCGTTCGGATCGGTCGCGTTGGTGATGGTCTCGCTGAGCTTGTTGTTCGCCCCGTCGTAGGTGAAGGCGTTGACGGTGCCGTCCACGTCGGTGAAGCGCACCAGGCGGTTGTCGCGGTCCCACTGGTAGAGCATGTCGCGCGGCGCCGTGGTGTTGGCGAAGGTGCGCTCGCGAGTCTTGTTGCCCGCACCGTCGTAGGTGACCTCGGTGCGCGTGCCGTCGGGGTCGACGCGCGCGGTGAGCTTGTTCGCGCGGTCGTACTCCATGCGCACGATGCGGTCGGGGCTCGTCACCATGAAGATGCGCTGCTCGACCTGGTTTCCGGCCGCGTCGTAGCGGAAGGTGTTGACGAAGCCCTCCGGGTCGATGACCTTGACGAGCTGGTTGGCGCCGTCGAAGAAGTACTGCGCCGCCTTGCCGCGCGCATCGGTGACGCGCGTACGGTTGCCCATGGCGTCGTAGGCGTACGTGGTGCGGTTTCCTTCGCCGTCGATGTCGGCGGTCTTGCGGTTGTTGCGGTCGTACTCCATGCGCGTGGTGCGCTCGTCCGGCGTCCCGGCGGCGGCGCGGCGCGTGAGCAGGTTCCCCAACGCGTCGTAGACGTATTCAGTGCGAACGAGGAAGGGATCAATTTCCGCCGTCAGGTGGCCGTTCCGGTCGTACTCGAAGCGCTTGTGGATGAAGACGCCGGTGAATTCGTCGCCGCTCTGCAGCTGGTCCTCGGCGACCTTGTCGCCCACCTGGTTGTACGTATTGCGCGTGAGGCCGCCTTCCGGCGTACGGGTCTCGGTCAGGCGGTTGGCGAGGTCGTAGGCGTAGCGCGTGGTACGCGGCGCCGTGGTCGCCGCCTCGGTCTGGGAGAGGCGGTTGCCTACCGCGTCATAGGTATACGAGGTGACGTTCCCCTCCGCATCCGTGATGCTCAGCATGCGGTTGGCGGCGTCATAGACGAACGTATTGGTCTGCACGAAGGCGCGCGCCGCCTTGGAGGCGTCGAAGCCGGGGTCGCTCGGCGCGACGAGATACTGCCCGCGCGTGATGCTGGTCTGGTTGCCGAACAGGTCGTAGACGAACGCGGTGCTGAAGCCCTCGCCGTCGGTCGAGCGCGTCTGGCGGTTGAGAAGGTCGTACGCGTACGTGGTGGTGCGCGCATCCGACAGATCGGCGAAAGACTGCGTCGTGGCGACGATGTTGTCGCGCCGGTCGTAGGTGTTGCGCGTGAGGACGCCGCCCGCCGAGAGGCTCGAAACCACGCGGCCGATCGCGTCGAAGGTATTGAGCTGCACGCCGCCGTTGGCGTCCGTGATGCGCGTCTGGTTGCCCAGCACGTCGTACTCGTAGCGGGTCACGCCGCCCACCGGATCCGTCACCTGGGTCAGCCGGTTGTCCTTGTCGTAGGCGTAGAGGCTGTGGCGCTCCTGCCCGACGAGGCCCTTGGCCTGGACGGTCTCCACCTTGTTGCCCGCGCCGTCGTAGTGGTACTCGGTCACGGTGCCGACGCCGTCGACCGCCTGGAACAGGCGGTTGTCGCGGTCGTAGACGAAGAAGTTGCTTCGCTCTTCCGGACGCCCCGGCGCCTGCGTGAGGCGCACGCGGTTCCCCGCGGCGTCATAGGCGTAGGTAGTCGTCTCGTTGGCCGCGTTGGTGCCGCTCACCAGGCGGTTGTTGCGGTCGTAGCTGAAGGTCTCGGTGCGCGCTTCCGGCAGCCCGAAGGCCTGGGTGGTGCTGACGACGTTGCCGTTCGCGTCGTAGCTCGTCGTCGCGACCACGCCGAGCGCGTCGGTCTGGCGGGTGACGCGGTTGTTCGCGTCGAACACGAACGTGAAGACGCGCTCGGCGGGCGTGCCGAACGCCTCCTGGCGCTTCACCACGTTGCCGTTGGCGTCGAGCTCGAGATGCGTCACCGTGCCCTGCGCGTTGGTCGTCTCCACGTAGCGGTCGGCGGCGTCGTAGCGGTAGAGCGTGGTCCGCGAATCCGGCGTGCCGGAGGCTTCCGTCATCGCCGTGCGGTTGCCGCGCGCGTCGTAGGTGTAATCGGTCGAGATGCCGAGCGCGCTCGTCTGGCGCGTCAGGCGATTGACCGCGTCGTAGACGTAGCTCGTGCTGCGCCCGGGGTCGCCGGGCAGCGGCAGCGGCCGGCTGCCGTCGGCAGGAGCGACGACCTTCTGGTCGTGCTGCGTGCGGCTCCTGAGGTTGCCGACCGCGTCGTAGAGGTTCTCGGTGAGATAGCCCTCGGCGGTAAGCGAGGCGACCTCGCGGTTCACGCCGTCGTAGTAGCTGCGCCGGATTTCGAAGGTCGTCGCCGCCAGGTCGAGCGCCTGGCGCGTCTGGGTACGGTTGCCGACCGCGTCGTAGACGAACTGCGTGACGAAGCCCTCGCCGTCGGTGCGCTGCGTGAGGCGATTGAGCCGGTCGTAGGCGAAGCGGACGGTCTGGTCCTTCGGATCGGTCGGCGGCGTCGGCCGGATCGCCGGATCGAGCGGCAGCGCCAGCGCCCGCGCGAACAGGGTCTGGCTGGTGACGTTGCCGTTGGCGTCGTAGACGAAGCCTGTGGCGAACCCCTCGTTGTCGACCGACAGCACCACCTCGTTGTCTGCGTTGAAGTAGGTAGTGCTCGCATTGCCGCGCGCATCGATTACCTGCACGCGATTACCGTTGCCGTCGTAGGTGTAGCGCACCACGTTGCCCAGCGGATCGGTGATGCTGGTGACGCGGTTGTCGGCGTCGTATTGGTAGCTCGTGGCGTTGCCGCGCGGATCCGTCACCACCGTGCGGTTGTGGTTCGGGTCGTACTGATAGCTCGTGGTATGGCCGAGCGGATCGGTCTGGGAGACGAGCTGGTCGTCGCGGTTGTAGACGAACGTTGTAGTTGCGGCGAGCGGCGTGTTCGCCGCGCGCGTCAAGCTCACGCGGTTCCCGACCCGGTCGTAGGCGTAGCGCGTCTCGACGCCGTCGGGCGCGAGCTGGCTGATGAGCTCGTTTCTCGCGTCGTAGACGTAGCTCGTCACGCGCCCAAGCGCGTCGGTCTGGCTGAGCCGGTTGCTGACCGCGTCGTAGGTGAAGCGCGTCACGCCGCCTTCGGCATCCGTGACCTGGATCTCACGGTTCAGCGCGTCGAACGCATAGCTCGTCGCGTGCCCGTTGCCGTCGGTGGTTTGCGTGCGGTTGTAGACCTGGTCGTACACATGCCGCGTGACGTTGCCCTCGGCGCCGGTGACCGAGCGCAGGTTGTTCTGCGCGTCGTACTCGAACGTGGTGGTCTCGGCGAGCGGCGTGCCGAACGCGGTCGTCTGCGTGATGCGGTTGCCGCGCACGTCGTAGGTGAAGCGGGTGCTGCGGCCTTCGGCGTCGGTGGTCTGGATGTAGCGGTTGCCCGCGTCGTAGAGCAGGCGCTGGACCCCGCCCCTCGCATCGACGACCGTGATGCGGTTGCCTACGCCGTCGTACTCGAACCTCGTCTGGAACGCGAGCGGATCAATGATCTTGATGTTGCGGTTGAGCGCGTCGTAGACGTACTGGGTGGCGTTGCCGCGCGCGTCGGTCACCTTGAGGCGGTTGCCCAACGCGTCGTACTCGTAGGCCTGGGCATGGCCCTCCGGGTCGGTCTGGCGGACGAGCCGGTTGTTCAGGTCGTAGACATAGGTCGTGCTTCTCGCCTCCGCCGTTCCATTCGCCCGCGTCTGCGCGGTGAGGTTGCCGAAAGTGTCGTAATCGCGATGCGTCACCACGCCGAGCGCATCGGTCGTGTCGACGATCCGGTTCACCGCGTCGTAGGTGTGGGTCGTGACGCGGCCGAGCGCGTCGGTGTCCTTCACGCGGTTGCCGTCGCCATCGTAGGCAGAACGCGTGATCCCGTTGAGCGCGTCGGTGCGGCTCACCTGCCGGTTCATCGTGTCGTAGGCGAACGAGGTGCTGCGGCCAAGGTGGTCGGTGGTCTGGGTGTAGTTACCCACCTTGTCGTAGGCATAACGCTCGGTGAACTTGTCCTTGAGCGCCTGCTTCTCGCCGGCCGTCAGCTGCGCGACGAGCTTGCCCTGCCCCGTCGCATCGACGAAGCCCAGGGACCTGCGCAATTCCCGGTAAAGCGTGCTGTCGGAGGTGACGAGGGCATTGCCCACGCCGTCTGTGGTGGCGATGCGCTGGTTGAACTCGTCGTAGGTATGCGTCGTGACCTGCGCGTTCTCGGTGGAATCCACGACGACATGCCGCGTGGCGGTGTCGAAGTGGGCCAGCACGCCGATCTGGACGCTGGTGCGGTTGTGTCGGCTGTCGTAGGTGTAGACGGTCTTGATGCCGTTGGCGTCCTCGACCATCACCATGCGGTTGTCGCGGTCGAAAGAGAACTTGGTGACGTGGCCGTTCTCGTCGGTGGTCGCGATCTCGTTGCCGTTGGCGTCGTACTGGTGCTGGACCGTGTAGCGCACCGGCAGGCCGCTCACCGGGTCGGTGACCGCGGGCCGCGTCTCGCGCAGGAGGCGGTTGTTGCGGTCGTAGGTGAAGTCCGTGACGCGGCCCAGCGCATCCGTCGTCGAGATCCGGTTGCCGGGCGCGTCGTAGGCCTGGCGCGCGACGTTGCCGAGCGCGTCGGTCTGAGAAACGAGCTGGTCTTCCTCGTCGTAGCTGAAGCGCAGCACCTGGCGCTGCGCCGGCGCGAGCTGCGCCCCCATCACTACCATCACGCGGTTGAGGTTGGCGTCGAAGCTGTACTGGGTGACCTGGCCGATCGCGTCGGTGGTGCGCACCAGCAGGTTGTCGGGATCGTAGACGTACTGCGTGAGGTTGCCGTTGTTGTCCCGCACGCTGATGCGGTTGCCCACGCCATCGTAAGCGTAGGTCGTTGTGTACTTCACGCTCTGCCCCGCTGCATTCGGCACGGAGGGCGTGGTTACGGCGACCAGCCGGTTGTCTTCGCGGAAGGTATAGGTCGTGGTGTTGCCGTTGGCGTCGGTCGCGCTGGTGCGGTTGCCGACGACGTCATAGGTGTTCCGGCTGACGCGGTCCTTGGCGGTATTGCCGTCGGCGGATGGATCGGTGACCGTAATGAGCAGGTTGTTGCGGCTGTACACGTAGACGACGGTGTGACCGTTTGCATCGCGCACGGAGATGCGGTTACCGACCGAGTCGTAGGCGCTGGCGGTGACGAAGCCCTCGGGGTCGGTGACCGTCAGGAGCCGGTTGTCGTTGTCGTAGGTGTAGGTCGTGACGCCGCCGTTCGCGTCGGTGAAGGTGCTGCGGTTGCCGAAGTGGTCGTACGAGGCGAACGTGGTGTTGCCCTCGGCGTCGATGGTCTTGATGTTCTGGCCGAAGGCGTCGTAGAAGTACTGGGTGACCTGCTGCTTCGCCGGCGTGACCAGATCGCTCGCATCGAGGAACACCGTCTTCTTCGTCAGGTTGCCGAAGGCGTCGTAGGCGAAGCGCGTGAGGTCGCCGCCCGGGCTCTTCAGCTCGATCAGGTTCTGCTTCGCGTCGTAGCTGTAGAACGTGGTGAAGAGGTTGAGCAGCGCCTGCTTGTCCGCGGTGCTAAGGTTCGCCACAAGGGCGGCGTAGCCGAGCTCGGTCCTCTTGGCCTGATAGAAGGCGTCGTCGCGCGTCACCAGCGCGTTGCCCATCGCCGCCGTCTGGCTCGAGAGCTTGTTGAAGCTCGTGTACGTGAAGGTGGTGACGTTGTCGTCGTTGTCGGTGCGCTTGACGAGGTTGCCGTTGCCGTCGTATTCGAAGTGGGTGGTGAAGCGCTCCTTCAGAGCGGCGACCTCGGCCGCCGTGAGCTCCGACACCAGCTTGCCCTGCCCGGTGAGCGGGTTGACGTAGCCGAAGTCGCGGCGCAGGTCGCGGAAGTACTGGTCGTCGCTGCGCGTGATCGCGTCGGCGTTGGCGTCGGCGACGGTGATCAGGTTCTCGTTGGCGTCATAGGCATAGCTCGCCGTGAAGCCGCGCGGCTCGGTGACCGTGAGGAGCTGGCCGTGCGCGTCGTAGGTGAAGAGCGTGGTGTGCCGCGTGCGGATGTCGTCGGCCTGCGCCCGGAAGGCGGCGTCGGTGGTGTAGCGGCCCGCGTCCCAGGTCTGGTAGTACCCGTTGTCCAGGCGCCACTGCACGAACTCGGCGTCGTTCGACTCGGTGCGCTTCACGCCGAGGGCGTTCACCATCCACGTGGTGCCGCCCACGTACTGGCTGAAGTTGTTGCGGTTGAAGGCGTACTTGAAGGTGGTGCGGTTGCCCTCGGCGTCGATGATCTCGCTCACCGTGCGCGTCTTGCCCGAGGTGTCGGTCGTGTCGGCCGTGTAGGAGAACTGGATCTGGCGTACCGCCTCCGTGCCCGACTGTGGCAGCGTGACGCGGAAGATCGTGCCGTCGGTGTTGTAGAGGTACCGCGTGACGTGCCCGGCACGGTCGGTCACCTGCCCCAGCAGCCCGCTGCCGTAGACATAGCTCACCAGCACGGCGCCGGTCTCGTCGGTGATCTGCGAAAGGTTGGAGCCGCTGTAGATGTAGTTGGTGACGTGGCCGGTGTCGTCCTTCACCTGCGTGAGCTTGCCGGCCTTGCGCACATAGGTGATGAGGTTGCCGTTGGTGTCCTGGCTCTGGATCAGGTCGCCGTTGACGTCGAACGTGAGGACGGTCTGGTCCGAGCGCGTCAGGGTCCATTGCTTCGTCGTCTTGTTCTGGACGATGGTCTCGTAGGCCCCCGAGCCGTCGGTCGAGCGGAACACCGTCCCCGAGGTGTCGCCGAAGAACAGGAACTGGCTCGAGTCGGGGTTGACGAGCGTGATCTTGTTCGCCGTGATCTGCGAAAGGTTGAGCACGATCGTGTTGATCGCCCAGCCCTGGCCGTTGTTGGCGTTCCAGCTCCCCCGGCTGTTGTAGGTGCGCATCACCAGCGTGTCTTCGCCCTGCGAAGGCAGGAAGGCGTCGACCTGCCGGATCATCAGGTTGCCGTTGGAGACGTTGACGTAGAACTCCTCCTCGTGCCCCTCGACGCCGGCTCGCGTGCGGTCGTTGCGGTTCAGCAGGAAAAGCGAGGTGTCGGCGAGCCCGGTGTCGAAGCCGCCAATGATCGTTGCCATGGTGCCCCCTGTTTTTCTCGATCCGGACGGTTGTCCGGAAAACGGGCGCCCGGTTTAGGGGCGGGAGCGAATCCGTGACGGGCGCCACGGCGCTGACCGGTCCTGACATCGGCCGGGCGCGCGCTTATCGATTTATCCGGCTCGCTCAAGCTTTCTGACCCACCGGCGGCGGCGCGCGGGTTAGGGTACGCGCCGAAGCTCAACCAAGGGGGGCAGCACGTATGTCCAAGAAATCACTGATGTTTTGCCTGCTGATCGGTTCGGCCGTCGGCGCCCAGGGGGCCTATGCCGCAGAACATGTGCGCACGCACGTGCCGCTCGGCAACGCGATTATCAAGACCGACGAAAACGCGGCCAAGAACCCGCAGGCGCCGGGCCCGCGGAACGCCAATGAGAAGCAGCGCGCGAACCAGGCGCGGTTCGTGGAGAAGCATTTCGGACCTGATGCGCCTCAGCGCGTCGAGAAGGTGGAGCGGGTAGAGCGCGCGGAGCGGCCCGAGCGTGTGGAGCGGCCCGAGCGCGTGGAACGCGTCGAGCGCGTCGAGCGCGTGGAGCGGCCTGAGCGCGTCGAGAAGGTCGAACGCGTGGAACGGTTCGAGCGTCCCGGGATGGGCAAGGGCCGCTAAAGAATTCCCTTCGGGGTCATCCCGCAGCCGCTCTTCGGAGCGGCTTTTTTTTGCCCGCTGCGTCAGCGCGCGTAGGCCGAAAGCGCGGCCCTGAACTGGCGCTCGAGCTCGGGCTTGCCGTCGATCGCCCGCTCGATGCGCTCGATCAGCTCGAGGGTCTTCGGATCGTTGTGCAGCGCTTCGCCGAACTCCAGGCTCAGCACCGTCTCGATGAAGGCGCGCCGGCTCTTGCGGTCGCGCTGCGGATCGGCGGCGTCGATCGCCTTCAGGCGCTCGGCAACGCGCTGGCGCAGGCTCTCGGCGCGCCCCGGCTCGCGCGCCGAGGGCGCCCCACCGGCTCGCTGCGCCCCGCCCTTCCCGCTCGAATCCAGCCGCTGCGCGTGCTCCGCCAGGCGCTGGCGCAGAACCTCCAGCGCCGGGTTGAGCCGGCTGATCGGGTCGGTCATGCCAGAAGGGCCGCGCTACTTCTTGCGGCTCTCCTCATCGCCGCGGTTGTCGCGGTACGCCGAGAGCACCCGTGCGGCGGACGGCAGCGGGCGCACGCCGTCGCCCTGCGGCGCGGCGGGCTGCTTGCCGAGGCGCTCCTGCACGTCGTGGAGCACCCGGCGCATGTCGTTGTTGAGCGCCTCGTTGAAGGTGTTGGCCTTGAGGCCGCGCTCGAGGCAGTCTGCGCTCTCCTTGAACTGGTCGCGCACGAGATGCAGCATGCCGCTCTTGAAGAGGTGCAGGAAGTGGCCCTCGCCGAGCTTGTCGAGGGGCCGCCAGGCCGCCTCGGCCTCGGCCACCCGGCCGCTCGTGACGTGCAGCAGCCCGAGCTGGAAGTGGGCCGTGACGAGCGACGGATCGAGCTCGACCGCCTTCGCCATCTCCTCCGCCGCGCGGTCGAAAAGCCCCATTTGCGCGTGCTCGGCCGCGAGCATGTAGTGCAGCCGGCCCTCCTTCGGCTTCAGCTCCAGCGCGCGCTTGAGGTAGGTGATCGACTGCTCGTGGCCGTTCTCGCCCGAGGCCTTCAGCGCCAGGTGCAGCAGCTCCTCGGCGTCCAGCCTCTCCACGGCGGATTTCTCCATAAGTGCTCCTCTCGCCTGCATTTTAAGCTTCCCCGGTCGGGTCGAACGAATGCGCCATTTATCCGCCAATCCGAAAATGAGTTTATGGGGGCGCGGCCGTGTAATCTGCTGCCTGATGCGAAGCGCAGCCCTCTTCGCGGCACTGCTCCTCCTCGCGGGCTGCGGCGGCGGGTTTCGCTACGAATGGGTCACCTCCGGGGTCACGCCCGCGACTCAGGAGGTCGACTGGCTCACCACCGAACCGGCCAGGCCCTACACCGTGATCGGGAAGTTTCGCGGCACGGAGACCGCGCTCTGCCCGCCGTCGCGGCCGAACTGCTCGCTGTACGACGAAGCCATGAAGCAAGGTGCCGACGCGATCTGGGTGCAGCGCCGGGACGTGTCGGTGCGGGAGGAGCAGTGGGTCGTGATCGAGGGCCAGACCCGGCGCATCCCGCCCCAGCGCTACGAGCAGCTCGAAGGCGTGCTGATCCGCTACCGGTAAGACCTAGCGCGGCTCTTCGTTCCAGCGATCCGAGCCGCGCTTCAGATACCAGATGCCGGCGCCGACTGACGCAAGCGCCGGGAGGACAAAGTACCAGGGGTATCCGTTCTGGTAGGCCGCGATCGCAAAGCCGCCGGCGAGAATCAGCGCAAGCAGCGCGCGGTGGAACAGCGCGTGGTGCGGCAGCCCTTTCTCAGGTCCGCCGGCCATCGGCCCCCCCGGGCGGCGGCGGCGTCTTCGGCAGGTGCTTCACGCCGTAGGTGCGCAGCTGCTCGATCAGGGGCTTCGAGTCGGGCGTGGGCGCCTGCTGCAGGAGCTCGGCGAGCAGCTCGGTCGCGGCCTCGGTCTTGCCGCGGACCTTGAAAAGCACCGATTGCGCGAAGCGGCCGCCGAAGTTCATGCGGTCCAGGCCGCTCGCGAGCTTCGCCTCGTGCTGCGCCTCGTCGGCGCGCCCCTGGAGCGCGAGCGCCGAGGCGAGCCCGCCGTGCGCCTCGGCGAAGTTGCGGTCGACCTCGACCGCTTGGCGGAAGGTCCTCTCGGCCGCGCGCGCGTCGCGTCCGGCGAGCTTGGCCCAGCCCAGCGCGACGATGGTCCCGGAATTGTCGGGCATCAGGCGCACCGCCTCGTCGAGCGCCGTGATCGCATCGGCGTGCTTCTGCTGATAGAGGCGCACCAGGCCCATCCCGAGCCAGGCGCGGCCGTTCTGCGGCTGGCGCTCCAGGATGCGGCCGAAGAACCGCTCGGCGGCCTCCATGTCCTGCTGCTCGACCGAATACGATCCCGCGACCGCGCTCGCGTGCAGGTTCTCGGGGTCGCGCGCGAGCACGTCCTGCGCCAGCTCCTGCGCGCGCGCCATGTTGCCGTCGTCCATCTCGAGGAGCGCCAGGTAGGCCCGCGCGTCGTCGCCGGGCGCCTGCGCGAGCCACTGCTCGCAGGACCCGATCGCCTCGCGCGTCTTGCCGAGGTGATGGAGGCTGCGCGTGAGGTAGGCGAGGTTGTCGCGGGTCTTCAGCCCGAGCGCCAGCGCCCGATCGAAGCTCGCCTGCGCCTCGCGCCACTTGTCCTGGTAGAACTGCGTGAGCCCGAGGTTGTAGAGGAGCGCGGCGCTGTCCGGCTGCGCCCCCGCGAGCTCGCGCAGAATCGACTCGGCCTCGGCGAAGCGGTGCTGCGAGATGCGCACCGACGCGATCCGGCTCTTCGCCGCCGGGCTCTCAGGAGCCTCGAGCTGGCTGCGCTCGAACGACGCGAGCGCCTCCTCCAGCCGCCCCGCGCGATGGTAGAGGTCGCCCATCGCCACCCACAGCAGCGCGTTGTGCGGGTCGGCCTTGATGTAGGACTCGTGCTTCTCGATCGAGGTCTGAAGGGAGGATTCCATGGGCAGAGCTTACTTTTTCCGTACTCGAACAGCCAGTTATCCGGAAAACAAGATAACTGTTTAGGGCTGCGGCGCGGATCAGCGGCGCCGGCGCGCGGCGTGGCGGGGGCCGCATCGCCGCCGGATCCGAGCAGCACCTTCGCGAGCTGACCCGACTTGCCCCGCCCCGCGCAGGATCTCGATGACTGCGGGCGCGCCGTGCGTTTCGCCGAAAGTGCGGTCGATCTCGTAAGCCTTGCGAAAGCTCGCCTCCGCGCCGTCCAGGTCGCGCCGCCCGAGGGATGCTCCGGTGACGGTCGCGGCCGGATACGGGTTTAGGGGTGGCGGTGGAACGCTGTCGCCGACCGGTGACGCAGGACTACGCCCGAAGGTAGACATGTCTCGGAACGGATTGGAAATTCCCGACCATGAAGCTCGCTCGATTCCTCGTGCTTGGCCTCTCCCTCTTCACGGCCGATGCAGTGGCGGCCCGTTTCGAGATTCCCTTGCGCGTGCCGCTCGAGCCGTTGCGCCAGGCGCTCGCCGCGCAACTCGCCGCCTCCAAGGCGACGCCCAACGTGATCTATAGAGAGGGCCGCTGCCGCTACCTCAACCTGGAGTCGCCCAAGCTGGAAGCCGTCGACGGGAACCTGCGCCTCACGGGCCCCGGGTCTGGCGCGCTCGGCATCGAGCTTCTCGGCAACTGCCAGAACGCTGCGAACTGGAAAGGCACGATGGAGTTCACGCTCGCGCCGCAGATCGACAGCGCGGGGCGCCTGCGCGTGCGCATCGTCGATTCGAAGCTCACCGACGATGGCGGGAGCTCGGCGCTCGGCTTCATCTGGGAGCTTTCCAAGCGCTACGTGAATCCGCGCCTCGAGCGCTTCAGCTACGACCTCGGCGCCTCGCGCAACGCTCTCGCGTCGATCGTGCGCGGCGCGGCGCCGCCGCAGCACGCGGCCGAGCTCGAGGCCGCGGTGAAGCAGCTCCAAGTGCAGCCGCTGCGCGTCGAATCCGCCGCGGTCGTCGTGCCGATCGCGCTCGAATTGCCCGATGCATGGCTCGCCGCGCCCGCAGCGCCGGTCGTCGCCGCGGTGCCGGCAGCGCCGCTCAGCGAGGCGGAGCTCGAGGCGCTGGAGAAGGCGCTCGAGCCCTGGGACGCCTTCCTCCTCTACGCGGTCAAGCAGCTCGCGCTCGACAGCGAGAGCAGCGCGCTGCGCAAGCGCCTGTTCACGCTGCTCCTCGAGAGCCGCTATCGGCTGACCGAGATCCTCTCGGGCGACGTTCCCGCGGCCGGCGACCCGCTGCGCGAGCTCTTCGTCGACACCTGGGAGGAGCTGCGCACGATCCTCGCCGACGGCGAGCGCGAAGGCGTCCTCGACGCGTCGCTCCTTCGCTATGCCGCGTTCATCGACGCCGGCGACGCGCTGCTCGCGCTCGATCGCGCCGCGCCGGGCCTCGGCATGACACTCTCGGCCGACGGCCTGCGCCAGCTCGCGCGCAGCCTGCGGCCGGGCGCCGCGGGCGACCCGCTCGCCTACGACTGGGCAGTCGATCCGCAGCTGCGGCGCTTGTTCGATGTGGAAGAGGTTCCCGACTCCGAGCCGCCGTCGGCGCCGCGCGAGAGGAGCTGGCTCGATCTCTTCATCGCCCGCGCGTACGCCGAGGGCGACAGCGCCAAAGCGCTCGACCGGTGGGTGCCGCGGCGCGACGAGCTCGACGCGTACGAACAGCGCATCGGCACGCTGCTTCAGAAGACGGCCGCGGTCGAGCTGCAGCGCGGCGCCCTCGCCGCACCCTACGACAAGATCTATCGCAACATGGTGCCGACCACCGCGTTGATCGAAAGCTGCTGGCGCCAGTACGTCGTGCGCGGCGGCAAGGTGAGCTACCTGCGCTCGGGCAGCGGCAGCATCGGCATCATGCAGATCAACCAGATCGTGTGGCGCGGCTTCTACCAGCTCGAGCGTCTGCGCTGGGACACCGCCTACAACGCTCGCGCCGGCGCGCAGATCCTGATGCGCTACGTGAAGGACTACGCCATCCCCTACGCCGAGAAAAGCGGCGATCCGAACCACGTTCCGCGCGCGGCCTACGCGGTGTACAACGCCGGCCCGCGCGCGGTCGGACGCTTCGATAAGGCCAAGAAGCACCCGCGCGAGGAACGCGTCGACGAGCGCCTGTGGACTCTCTACCAGGGCATCGCGGCGGGCGGGCAGGCCGACCTGCGAAGCTGCGACGTGAGCACCGCCGCGGCTTCGCGGTAGATAGGCCACAGGCGCGCGTCAGGCGAGCCGGCGAATCGGCGAAGCGTCGGGCCGCCGCGCCAGAGCAGCGATGCGGCGCAGGACTTCCGCCGGCGGGTACGACTTTCCCTCCGCCCAGCGGCGCAGGTCGTCGACGCTCACGTTGAGGATCACCGCGAGCGTTCCATAGCCTTCGAAGAACTCGACCGCGCTCGAGATCGCCCTGGAGTAGTGCTCTCTGTCCATGCTTGCCTCGCGCACCAAGCCTACGTCGCCGCGCCGGCCGAGCGCCAATTTGCGGCGCGGATTCTTGCGCTGGCGCCTCACGCTGTGGCGTGGAGAACACACATCGTGCCCGCGTGTAGCGGTGCGCGCGACACACGTCTCAGCCCGCGCGACAGGGTCAGCCGGGAATGAGCCGAACGATCACACCCTCGTCGCCGCGCAGCTCGAGCATGCCTTCGACGCGTTCGCCATTGCGGTCGAGGTGCGTGGAGAGCGCGACGACCCGGTTCCCTTCTGCCTCCGGCAAAGGCACGCGGCGGTGCCGCGTGCCGAAATTCAACGCGATGAAAAACCCGCTCTCGCGGTTCGGCGAGCCGCGCACGTAGGCGAGGACCTCCGTTGGCGTGTCCGCGAGCGCGAATGAGCCGGTTTCGAGCGCCGCCTCGGAGCGGCGCAAGCCGATGAGCCGTCGATACAGCGCGAGCATCGAACGTGCGTCGCCGTCCTGAGTCTCGACGTTGACTTCGCGGTAGTCCGCAGCGATCGGAAGCCACGGCGCAGCGCGAGTGAAGCCCGCCTGCGCCTCCGCGCTCCACTGCATCGGCGTGCGCTCGGGATCGCGGCCGAGCCCGCGGCCCGGGACATTGCGTTCGAACGGGTCGCGCACGAGGGCCGCCGGAATCTCCACGTCGCGCATCCCGATCTCGTCGCCGTAATACAGCGTGGGCGTTCCGCGCAGCGTGAACAGAAGCATCGCCGCGACCCGCGCCTGCGCACGGCCGACGCGCGAAGCGATGCGATGCTGGTCGTGGTTGCCGAGGACCCAGTTCGGCCATGCGCCCTCGGGAAGCGCCCGCTCGTATTCCTCGATCAGGCGTGCGATATGCGCGGCATCCCATGGCGCCTGCACGAGCTGGAAGTTGAACGGCAGATGCGCGCCCTCCAGGCGGGCGCCGTAGTACTTCACCAGCCGCTCGATCGGCAGGTAGATCTCCCCGATCAGCACCCGGTCGCGATACTCGTCGAGCAGCCGGCGCATCCGCGCAACGATGTCCTGCACCTCCGGAAGGTCGGTGGTGTGCAGCGGCACGAGCGCCTGGTAAGGGTCCATGCCGGCGCGCCAGGCCGGGTTCGGCGGGTTGTCGGGAAAATCGGCGTGCTTGACGAGGTGCCAGAGCACGTCGACGCGGAAGCCGTCGACGCCGCGCTCGAGCCAGAAGCGCAGCACGCCGAGCATCGCCTCGGCGAGCTGCGGATTGCGCCAGTTGAGGTCGGGCTGCCCGGGGAGGAACGCGTGATAGTAGTACTGCGCGGTGTGTGGGTCGTAGGTCCACGCGCTGCCGCCGAAGCAGGACAGCCAGTTGTTCGGCGGGCCGCCGTCCGGCGCCGGGTCGCGCCAAAGGTACCAATCGCGCTTCGGATCGTCCCTGGAGCGGCGCGCGGCCTTGAACCACGGGTGCTCGTCCGAGCTGTGGTTCGGGACGAAGTCGAGGATCAGCTTGAGGCTGCGCGCATGCGCAGCGCGCACCAGGCGGTCGAAATCCTCCAGCGTGCCGAAGAGGGGGTCAACGGCGGTGTAGTCCGCGACGTCGTAGCCGAAATCCTTCATCGGCGAGGGATAGATCGGCGAGAGCCACAGCGCGTCGACGCCGAGCGCGCTCAGGTAATCGAGCCGCGACAGCACGCCCGGCAGGTCGCCCACGCCGTCGCCGCTCGCGTCCATGAACGATCGTGGGTAGACCTGGTAGATGATGCCGCGCTGCCACCAGAGGCTCATGCGGCTGCGGTAGCAAACGCTACGCCCGCTATGCAAGAGTTTCCGCATGATCAACGACCTCTGGTACAAGAACGCCGTCGTCTACTGCCTGAACGTCGGCACCTACATGGACTCGAACGCCGACGGCATCGGCGACTTCCAGGGTCTGATGCGCCGGCTGGATTACCTGCATGGCCTCGGCGTGACCGCCTTGTGGCTCATGCCGTTCCAGAAATCGCCGTGCCGTGACGACGGCTACGACATCTCGGACTATTACGCCGTCGATCCGCGCTACGGGACGCTCGGCGACTTCGTCGAGTTCACGCACGGCGCCAGGCAGCGCGGCATGCGGGTGCTGATCGACCTCGTGGTCAACCACACTTCGAACGAGCACGCGTGGTTCCAGGACGCGCGCCGCGACCCCCAATCGAAGTACCGCGACTGGTACCTCTGGTCGAAGAAGAAGCCGCCGCACGCGAACCAGGGCATGGTGTTTCCGGGCGTGCAGAAGACCACTTGGTCCTACGACAAGGAGGCGCGGCTCTATTACTTCCACCGCTTCTACGATTTCCAGCCCGACCTCAACACCTCCCATCCGCTGGTGCTCGCCGAGATCCTGAAGATCATGGGGTTCTGGATCCAGCTCGGCGTGTCCGGCTTCCGCATGGACGCGGTGCCCTTCGTCATCGGTACGAAGGGCCCGCAGGTGCGAAAGCCGGTCGAGCAGTTCGACATGCTGCGCGACCTGCGCGAGTTCCTGCAATGGCGCCAGGGCGACTCCATCATCCTCGCCGAGGCCAACGTGTTGCCGAAGACCGACCTGGACTATTTCGGCGACGAAGGCGAGCGCATGCAGATGATGTTCAACTTCCAGGTGAACCAGCATCTCTTCTACGCCCTGGCGGCGGCCGATTGCCGGCCGCTGGTCAAGGCGATGAAGCAGACCAAGCCCCGGCCATCGACCGCGCAGTGGGGCACGTTCCTGCGCAACCACGACGAGCTCGACCTCGGGCGCCTCACCGACGAGCAGCGCGAGAGCGTGTTCAAGGCGTTCGGGCCCGAAAAGAACATGCAGCTCTACGACCGCGGCATCCGGCGGCGCCTCGCGCCGATGCTCGAGGGCGACCGCCGCCGCATCGAGCTCGCCTACAGCCTGATGTTCACGCTGCCCGGCACGCCGGTGCTGCGCTACGGCGACGAGCTCGGCATGGGAGACAACCTCGAATTGCCCGAGCGCAACTGCGCGCGCACCCCGATGCAGTGGTCCACCGAGCCGCACGCCGGCTTCACCAAGAGCGACAAGCCGATTCTCCCTGTCATCGACAAGGGGCCTTACGGCTACGAGCACGTCAACGCCGCCGAGCAGCGGCGCGACGCCAACTCCATGCTCAACTGGACCGAGCGCATCATCCGCATGCGCAAGGAAGTGCCCGAGGTCGGCTGGGGCGACTTCGAGGTGCTCGACACCGGCACCCATTCGGTCCTCGGCATGCGCTACGACTGGCGCAACAACTCGGTGCTGTTCCTGCACAACCTGGACGCGCGGCCGCGCGAGATCTCGTTTTCCGTCGGCCTCAAGGACGACCAGGGCAAGCTGTTGGTGAACCTCCTCACGGAGGACCATAGCCGCGCCGACGAGCGCGGGCGCCACGACGTGTTGCTCGAGCCCTACGGCTACCGCTGGTACCGCGTCGGCGGGCTCGACTACCTGCTCAAGCGCAGCGAGATCGAGGTCGACCCGCGCGCCCGGCGCAGCAGCCGCCGACGGCGATCCGCCAGGGGATGACGCTCAGGCCTTCTGCACCGCCTTCTTGTAGACCAGCTCGATATTGCCGCCGATGCGATCGCGGTACTGGCCGAGCGGATGCTTCGACATGCGGCTCTCGTACTTGGGCGCGAGGCGCTCGGCGAGCGTCTTCTTCATCTCGTCGAGGCTCGCGCCTTCCTTGGCGGCGGCCTTCACCCCGGAGATGAGCTCGCTGAGGTAGCCGCGGAAGAACGCGAGCTGATCCCTCGGCACGACGTCGCCGTGGCCCGGAATGATCCGGTCGAACTGGAAGCGCTCGAGTGCGTCGAGCGTCTTCACCCAGTCCTCGGGATAGCCGTCGTTCAGGAACGGCATCCAGTCGATGAGCGCATCGCCGCTGGCGAGCACCTTCTCCTTCGGCAGGTAGATGAACACGTCGCCGTCGGTGTGCGCGCGGCCGAGGAGCAGGAGCTGGATCTCGCGGCCGCCCTCCTTCAGCGTCACCGATTTCGTGAGCGTGCGCGTGGGCAGCGGCGGCTTGATGTTCTTCAGCTCCTCGTAGTACGCCTCGGCCTGGCGCAGGTTTCCTTCGAGCCGCTTCTTCTGCTCGGGGTCCGTGGCGCGCACCACGTCCTCCTTCAGCTTCTCGATCTCCTTCGGCACCGCCGCGAGCTGCTTCTCGATGTAGCCGTAGCCGCCGACCCCCGCGTCGGCGCTGGCGAGATTGGCGCGCGTGCGCTCCGAAGCGATGATCTCGACCCTGGGATTCGCCTGCGCGTAGGCCTGGTTGCCCTGCGTGTGATCCCAGTGGAAGTGCGTGTTGATGATCTTGCGCACCGGCATCTTCGTGATCGACTGGATCTCGCGCTGCAGGGCCGCCGCCGCCGAGGGCTTGGAGTGAGAGTCGACCACGATCACGCCGTCATTGGTGAGTATCACTGCGGCGTTGCAGTTCACCTTGTAGCGCGGCGCCGCGATCGCGGCGTACACGCCGTCGCCCACCTTCTTCAGCTCGAACAGATCCTTCCCCGACGTATCCGCGTCCGCGGCCAGCGCGCAACACGGACCGAAGTGATCGATCGTTTCGACGGCGGCGAGCGCCATTCCGGCGTTCGTCAGGAACCTGCGACGGCCGAGCGACGTGGGCATGGGGAGCCTCCTCCCGCGCAATTTACTCCTGTGATGGCTTCGGCGGCGCTCCGCCGGACGAGGCGATAAACGCCTCGACCATCTTCACGCGCTCCTCGTTCGCCGGATGCGTGGATAGGAACGCCGGCACGGAAGACGATCCGCCCGCGGAAAGCGCCTTGAATAACCGCAGCATTCCTTGAGGATCGTAGCCTGCCGCGACCATCCATTTGAGGCCGACCTCGTCCGCTTCGGCTTCCTGCGGCCTGGTGTAGGAACCGAAGACGGCGTTCTGCGCCGCCGTTCCGGCAAGGGTTCCCCCGATGAGGCCGCCCACACCGGGAATCGCGTACGAGACGACGTTGGCCAGGACATTGCCCGTGACGGCCGCGGTGGTCGCCGCGCCCTGGCGAGCTTCGCTGTGGCGCTTCACGTGATGCGCGATCTCGTGGCCCAGCAGGCCGGCCCACGCGGCTTCATCCGGGCCGATCGTCGTCAGCATCCCGAGCGTCACCGCGGCGACCGGCTTTCCCGACTTGTCGCGAGTCGCGAACGCGTTCGGCGTCTCGACGTCGGCGATGTAGATACGCGTCAGCTGAAACCCCGCCTGCGCCTGGATCTTCTCCGCCGCGGAGCGCAGAGCGACGCAACTCGCGCGCGGAACGGATGCAGCCTTGGTACCGTCCGAGCGATTCAGGTCGACCGTCTCGGAGGGCGCATCGGCGCATTGCCCGAGATTCCAGCCGCGCCCGTTCGCGGCCTGGTTCGTCGCGCACCCGATCGAGGCGCCCAGCGCCAAGACCACGATCGCCGCCACGGCCGGACGCATCGACCCTCCCGAAACGCATCATACCTTCGCAGTTGCAGACCGACACACGGACTGCCAGACTCCCGTCCGATAACGACGAGGAGGAGCGATGAAGCGGTCCGTTCTCGGCCTGCTGAGCATGGTGTCGGCCGTTCTGGTTGGAGCCCCGTCCGCGTGGGCGCAGCAAGAAAAAGGAGCGCCTGCGAAGCAGGCTCAGGGCGCGCCCGTGGAGGTCGCCGTCGGCTACTTCCCGTCGTGGAACGGCGGGTGGTCGGGCACCGTGATCAAGAAGAAGGAGCTGTGGAAGAAATACCTTCCGGCGGGGAGCACGGTGCGCTGGGAGGTGACGCTCGTCGGCTTCCCGGTCTTCAACGCGATGCTGGCGAACCGGCTCCAGGTCGGCTATATCGGCGATGCGCCGGCGATGGTGGCGACCACGAAGCGCGACGTGGCCGATATCCGCATCGTGTCGCTGCACCACCAGTCGCCCGGAAACATCTGCGCGATCGTCCTGGTGCGCCCCGATGCGCCGGACCTGAAGACGCCCGACGAGTGGCTGAAGTGGCTGAACGGGAAGCGCTTCGGCGTCGCCGGGCGCGCTTCGTGCGGCGATCGCTTCACCTCGTTTCTCGAGACCCGGCTCGGGGTCAAGTTCGGCGACAAGGCCTACCTCGGCCCGGAGGTGATCCGGACCCAGCTCCAGGCCGGCACGATCGACGCCGCCCAGCAGTTCGAGCCCAACGTCTCGCAGATCGTGGCGAGCGGCATCGCGAAAATCGCCTTTACCGGGAACGCATGGAACTGGACCGAAGGCTCGGCCCTGATCATGCGCAAGGACTTCATCGACAAGCATTACGACGTGGCCAAGGGCTGGATGAAGGCCGACCTCGAGGGGCTGAAGTACATCATTGATCATCCCGACGAGGTGGCGAAGATGGTGGCCGAGGAGCTTCCGGGCTGGACGCCGGCAATGGTGCGCACGGCCCTGGACGGGCGTTTTCCAGCCCACGCCGGCGCGAAAGACGTGAACGAGGTGCTCGGCGCCCCCTTCGACAAGCAGATGATGACCTACTTCAGCGAGGCCTACCGGTTCTGGCACAGCGTGAAGGCGGTTCCCTCGCCGGACATCCCGGAAGGCGCGATCTATACGAAGCTCCTGGAAGAAGCGGCTGCGGAGCTCGGAATGAAGCTGCCGGTGGGCGTGATCAAGGGGACCGGCGCGCAAAAGGGGACGGCGAAGTAGCTCAGTCCGAAAAAAAATCCGGAGGCGTGGCGCGCTGGGTCCTGAGCCCGCGCCCTTATCAGCTGCTGCTGGGCTTCGCGATCTTCCTCGCCGCCTGGCACTTGGCCACGGCGGTCCTCAAGGTTCCGGTCTTTCAGAAGATCCCGCCTCCGGCGGTGGTGTTGAGGGAATGGTTCAACCCGGAGCCGTTCTTCGGCGTATCCGTATACACGTCGCTTTACTACTCGCACATCGCGTACAGCGTCTATCGGGCGTACACGGCATTCGCCCTCGCGGTGCTCCTCGGCGTGCCGCTCGGCATCCTCATAGGCTGGAACCGCACGTTCAAGGAGTACGCCTTTCCGTTGGTCGAGATCTTCCGGCCGATCCCGCCGCTTTCCTGGGTGCCGCTCGCGATCCTCATGCTCCCGGGCACCGAGCCGCCGGTCATTTTCGTCACCTTCATCGCGGCGTTCTTTGCGACGGTGCTCAATACGCTGCTCGGGGTCCAGTCGATCGACCGGGGCTATTTCCGCGCGGCGCAGTGCCTGGGCTTCAGCCGCAAGGACACTCTTTTCCACGTCGTCATCCCCGGCGCCATGCCGCACGTGTTCATCGGCCTCCAGATCGCCATGGGGCTGTCGTGGGTGGCGCTCGTGGCGGGAGAGATGATCGCCGGCAAACGCGGCTTGGGGTACATGATCTACGATGCCTACTCGATGGTGCAGATCCCGACCATCATCATGGGGATGCTGACCCTCGGGTTCCTCGGTTTCTTCAGCAGCGCGCTGGTGCGCTACCTGGGGCGCAGGCTCATGGCCTGGCGCTCGTACTGATGTTCCGCGTCGTTTTTTCCACCGCGTTGTGGCGAGGCGCTGGCGGGATCGCCGTCTTTGTCGCGCTCTGGGAAGCCGCGAGCCTGCTGAAGCTCCCATTTCTGCGCTTCGTGCCCGCGCCCCACATTCTGTTCGCGAGCGTGGTCGAGACCATCCAGACGCAGGCTTACTGGTCGGCGGTGCTCATCAGCGCGAGGCGGGTCGTGATCGGATACGTGATCGGCGTCGCCCTCGGCGTGCCGATCGGCCTCGCCTTCGGCGTGAGCCGCGTGTTCAAGGGCCTGTTCTTCCCCGTTTTCGAGACGCTGCGGCCGATTCCGCCGCTGGCATGGGTACCGCTCTCCATTCTGCTGTGGCCGACCATGGAGCAGACGGTCATCTCGGTCATCTTTCTCGGCTCCTACTTCACGGTGGTGATCAACGTCCTCGGCGGGGTCGAGACCATCGACATCCGCTACGTGCGGGCCGCGCTCTCGATGGGCGCGACGCGGTGGCAGGTGTTCTGGAAAGTCGTGCTGCCCGCGACCTCGCCCTCGATCTTCACGGGAATGGCCATCGCCATGGGATTGACCTGGGAAATCGTGGTCGCCGCCGAGATGGTGAGCAGCATCGGCTCGGGCCAGACCGGCCTCGGCGCCATGATGTGGCAGGCCTATGTGGGCGGCGTGATTCCGCTCATCATCACCGCCATGGTGAGCATCGGCCTGGCGGGGCTGCTCTTCAGCGCGCTCATCTGGCAGATCGGCGCCTTCGCCACGCGGTGGCGCCGGGTAATGTGATGAGTCCGCACGGGGGCCTGCGCATCAAGGAGGTCGGCAAGGTGTACGACCCGGAGGGCATCCACGTCGTCGCCCTGCAGGAGATCTCGTTCGACATTTCCCCTGGCGAGTTCTGCGTCGTCGTCGGCCCGTCGGGCTGCGGGAAAACGACGCTGCTCAACATCATCGCGGGCTTCGACACCCTGACCTCGGGCGAGATCGTCATGGACGGAAGCACCCTGACCGCGCCCGGCAAGCGCCTCTCGCCGGGCGCCGACCGGATGGTGGTTTTCCAGCACGGCGCCCTCTTTCCGTGGAAGACGGTGCTCTGGAACGTGACCTGCGGCCCGGTGCTGCA
>Ga0075424_100000964_pt1 | contig 24269 bp, 27 predicted proteins | sample SoiMethybrSBSTD3_FD_75301 | JGI IMG/M metagenome (GOLD analysis project Ga0075424, IMG submission 75301) | Bulk soil microbial communities from a Populus tree surrounding site in Tennessee, USA - Soil MetaG P. TD hybrid SBSTD3 | ecosystem: Environmental > Terrestrial > Soil > Tree plantation... | reverse complement strand
GTCCCGCGCGGCGTGTCGAGCGCGATGGCGCCGCCCGCGAGGATCGCGATCCGGTCGGCGACAGCGAGCTCGCGGCCGAAGCTGTGCGTGGTCATGAGGATCGCGCCGCCACCGGCCTTGAACGCGGCGAGGTGCTCCTCGAGCCACTTCTTCGCCCGCTGATCGAGGCCGGTGAAGGGCTCGTCGAGGAGCAGCACGCGCGGCCGGGCCAGGACGAAGCGAGCCAGCGAAAGCCGCCGCTTCATCCCCGCAGAGAACGTGCGCACGCGCGCGTCGGCGGCGCGCTCGAGCTCGACCGAGGCGAGGGCACCGGCGCGGTCGACCGCCGTGGATTTGAGCCCGGCGAGCGTCGCCCAGAACGTCAGGTTCTCGGCGGCGGTCAGGTCCTCGTACACATGGGAGCTGTGCGCGACGAGCCCGATCTCGCGGCGCACGAGCTCCGGATCCTTCGCGCAATCGTGACCGGCGACCCGCGCCGTGCCGCGCGTCGGGCGCACGAGCGTTGCCAGGACCTTGAGCAGGGTGGTCTTGCCGGCGCCGTTGGCGCCGAGCACGGCCACCGCCTCGCCAGCGCCGACGTCGAGATCGAGCCCGTCGAGCACGCGATGGTTGCCGAAGGTCTTGCGAAGACCGGCCACTCGGATGAGTGCCTCGGAGGCCATAGCTGAAACCGCCCAATTCTCGCCTAGCGGCCGGGAAGGGTCAAGGAAGCGGGAACTTGACTCGATCGGCCAACCTCCTGCCAAATAGGAGCGGTCGAGCCGACCGTGCGACCGCCGGAGGATCTGGTTGTTCCAATTCGCGCTGGCGCGTGTTTTGTGGTTGGTGCCCACTTTGCTGGCGATGGCGCTGGTGACGTTCCTGGTGATGCACGCCACGCCCGGAAGCCCGCTCGACCCGGTGGCGGAGGGCGCGAACCCGCTGTCGCCGGATGCGCAGAAGAATCTCGCCGCCCACTACGGCCTCGATCGCCCGCTCTACGAGCAGTTCGCCATCTTCATCGGGAAGGCGGTGCAAGGTGATTTCGGTAACTCGTTCGTCTACAAGACGCGGACGGTGCGCGAGATCATCGTCGCCACATTTCCGATCTCGCTCCTGCTCGGCTCGATGGCGCTGGCCCTCGCGATCGTCGTCGGCCTGACGCTCGGCATTCTCGCCGCCCTCTACCAGAACCGCGCCTGGGACTATGTGTCGGTCACCCTGGCGACCTTCGGTGTCGCTGTGCCGAACTTCGTCCTCGCGGTGTTCCTCATCATCATGTTCTCGTTCGTCGTGCCGCTCTTCCCGACCGGCGGCTGGGACTCGCCGAAGAACTGGGTGTTGCCGACGATCGCGCTGGCGTTGGCGCCGATGGGCATCATCGCGCGCTTCACGCGGGCGAGCATGCTCGAAGTCATCCGCGCCGACTACACGCTCACCGCGCGGGCCAAGGGTCTGGGGGAGCTGCCCGTCATCTTCAAGCACGCGCTCAAGAACGCCTTCATCCCGGTGGTGACCTTGCTCGGTCCGATGTTCGCCGCGGTCGGGACGGGCTCGTTCTTCGTCGAGTCGATCTTCCGCGTGCCCGGCATGGGGCGTTTCTTCGTGCTCTCGATGACCGGGCGGGACTACCCGATGATCATGGCGGTCGTGCTGACCTACGGCGTCTTCCTCGCGGTCATGAATCTCGTGGTCGACCTGCTCTACGGGGTCCTCGACCCCAGGATCCGGTACTGAGATGAGCCGCGCCGCGATCGCGGTGGCCGTACCCGTCGAGGAAACGCGGGTCCGTTCGTCGAGCCTCTGGCGTGACGGCGTGCGTCGCCTCAAGCGCAACAAGCTGGCGGTGGCCGGCGGCATCGTGATCGCCGTGCTCTGCTTCGTCGCGATCTTCGCGGACTTTCTCGCGCCGCTGCCGTACACGAAATCGAACTTCGGCCGCCTGAACGAGGCGCCCTCGCGGGAGTATCCGCTGGGCACCGACCAGCTCGGCCGGGATCTCCTGTCGCGGATGATCTACGGCGCGCGGGTGTCGATGCTGGTGGGGCTCGGCGCCCAGGTGATCGTCGTGCTGATCGGTGTGCCGATAGGCGCCCTGTCGGGCTATATCGGCGGCCGGACGGACATGTTCCTCACCCGGTTCATCGACGTCATGTACGCGTTCCCGCGCCTGCTGTTCGTCATTTTGCTGATGTCGATGCTCGGCGCCGGGCTGACGAACATCTTCATCGCGATCGGGCTGACCGGATGGGTGGGCATCGCGCGGCAGACGCGCGCGCAGGTGCTCGCGCTCAAGGAAAAGGAGTTCGTCGACGGGGCCAGGGCGCTCGGCGCCGGGTTCAATCGTCTGCTCGGGCGCCACATCCTCCCCAACGCGCTCACCCCGATCGTGGTGGCGGTGACGTTCGGGATTCCGGAGGCGATTTTCACCGAGGCGGCGCTCTCGTTCATCGGCGTCGGGATCAACCCGCCGACCCCGTCGTGGGGCCAGATGGTGGGGGAGGGGCAGCAGTACATCCGGTCCTACTGGCACCTGTGTGTTTTCCCGTCCATCGCGATCGCAATTACCATGCTTTCGTTCACATTCTTCGGTGACGGCGTCAGGGATGCGCTGGATCCCAAACTGAAATAGCAAGGAGACCGCTGATGCGAGTTCCTCATATTTCCGACAGCCAGTTCGAGCTACTAGCCGAGCGCCTGGCCGCGATCGGCGTCGGGCGGCGTGATTTCTTGACGGTCGCCGCCGGACTGGCCGCGATGGGCGCGGTCGGCTTCAACGCGCGACCGACCTCGGCGGCGCCCAAGCTCGCCCCCGGCGAGAAGCTCGCCAAGGAACAGCACTTACGCTACGGCGGCGGCAGCTGGTACGAGCAGGATCCTTCGAGCCACGACTACAACAAGGACCTGTATTGTGGCGGTACCCAGCAGCTCTTCGCCGGGCTGATGAAGTTCAACGTGAACTTCGAGGCGGTGCCCTACGTGGCCGAGAAGGTCACCCCGAACAAGGACGGCTCGGTGTGGACGTTCTCGATCCGCAAGGATTCGAAGTGGTCCGACGGGTCGCCCTGCACGGCGAAAGATTTCGAGTACTCGTTCAAACGCCAGCTCGACCCGGCGACCGCGGCGCCCTACGCCTCGTTCCTCTACGACATCAAGAACGGCGAGGCCTTCAACAAGAAACAGATCACCGACGCGAGCCAGGTCGGCGTCCGCGCCAAGGACGACTGGACGCTCGAGGTCACGCTGGAGGGCCCGCGCGGCTACTTCGCGGTGCTCTCGGCCTACTCGGCCGCGCTCCCCGGGCACAAGGCCTCGATCGAGAAGTACGGCGACAAGTGGACCGAGGCCGGCAACATCGTCGGCAACGGGCCCTTCGTACTCGATGTGTGGGAGCACAACAAGGTCATCGTCCTGAAGAAGAACAAACACTTCTTCGGCGCCAAGGACATCACCCTCGAGAAGGTGACGATCCCGATCATCCCGATCGCGTCGGGCGTGCTCCCGTACGAGAACAACGAGATCGACCTCACGCGTCTGCAGACCGCCGACCTCAAGCGCTTCCAGGGCGACCCGAGGACCGCAAAGGAGGTCTTCCGGTTCCCGTACCCCGGGACCTGGTATCTCCTTCCTCAAGTCACCAAGCCGCCCTTCGACAATTTGAAAGTCCGCAAAGCCGTGGCGCACGCGATCGATCGCGAGAACATCGTCAAGGTCAGCCAGGGCTTTGCGATCCCGGCCCACGCGATGATCCCGCCGGGGTTCCCGGGTGCGCTCGACGACAAGAAGACGCGCGATCTGCAGCGCTTCGACCCGAAGCTCGCGATGTCGATGCTCAAGGGCACGCCGTTCGAGGGCGGGAAGAACTGGCCGAAGATCACGCTCTCGCTCCGCGACGAGGCGCTGGGCTCCAAGCCTCTGGCCGAGGCGGTCCAGTCCGTTCTGCTGGAAAACCTGAACATGAAGACCGAGCTCGAGGTGCTCGAGCAACGGGTGTTCCGCGAGCGGCTCTGGAAGCAAGATCTGCAGTTCGTTTGGATCCGTTGGTTCATGGACTACCCGGACCCGCACAACGAATACTTCGACACCTTCTACGGCAAGAAGACGACCGGTAAGCGCCAGGCCTGGTCCAACGACGCCTTCGACAAGGAGCTGGAAGCCGGCCGCGATACCAGCGACCCCAAGAAGCGTCTGGTGAACTACGCGAAGGCCGAGGAGATCATGCAGAACGACGTCGGCTATGTGCCGGTCGCCTGGGTGGTTCGCTACGCGACCGCGAAGCCGACGGTCAAAGGCATCGAGAAGAACCGCCAGGGCGAGCTCGTCATCGACGGCAACATCTACGTCGACATGCTCTCGCACATCTACATGGTCGACCGAGCCTGAACACCGCAGCGCGCCGGGGGAGACCCCGGCGCGCTCGCATCACGGGAGCCGCGCGCTAGACCTTCATGCTGCGCAGACGCGCGATCCTCTCCTCCAGCGGTGGGTGAGTCGAGAACAGCCGCATCAACGTCTGGCCGCTCAGCGGATTGACGATGAAGAGATGCGCGGTCGCCGGCGTGGCGTCCGCCATCGGCATCTGCTGGTTGGCCATCTGCAGCTTCTCCAGCGCCTTCATCAGCCCCCAGGACTTCCCGGCCACCTTCGCGCCGGTCGCGTCGGCCTGAAACTCGCGCGAGCGCGAGACCGCCATCTGCACCAGCATCGCGGCGATCGGCGCCAGGATCGCCAGCAGGATCATCGCGAACGGGTTCGATCCGCCTTCCTCATCGTCTCGCCGGCCGCCGAACATCGCGCCCCACTGCGCCATGTGCGCCAGATAGGTGATGGCGCCGGCGAGCGTCGCCGCGACCGTCGAGATCAGCATGTCGCGGTTCTTGACGTGCGAGAGCTCGTGGGCGAGAACGCCTTCCAGCTCTTCCTCGTCCAGGATCCGCATGATCCCCTCGGTGACGGCGACGACCGCGTGCTCAGGGTTGCGCCCCGTCGCGAACGCGTTCGGCGTCTCGCTGGGAATCAGGTAGATCCTCGGCATTGGAATCCCGGCACGCGTGGCCAGACGGTGCACGATCGCGTAGAGCCGGGGCGCCGACGCCTCCTCGATCGGCTGTGCCCCATAGGCGGCGAGCACCATCTTGTCCGAGAACCAATAGCTGACGAAGTTCATCACCAGAGCCACAAAAAAGGCGATCAGCATCCCCTGGCGGCCGCCTACGGCGCCGCCGATGAGCACGAGCATCACTGTCAGGACAGCCAACAGCAGCCCGGTCTTGAACACGTTTGACATGGTCGAAGCTTAGCAGACGCCCCAAGTGCGGGCAAATCACGCCCTATTGTGGTCAAATGCCTTGACTTGCAGGCATAACGGCCGATATACTGGCCCGACTTGAGTAAAAACTCGTTTGTTGACGAAGATTTAGCAGGCATGATCGTTCGAGTTCCAGATATACCCGTCGAGGGGCTGAGCATCACGGACACGTCCGCGCTGGGGTCGGTTTACCGCGACCCCACGTGGCGGCTCCTGGATGTGAGCTTGAGGCTCGAGCGCGACGGCTCGGACGTCTTCGTGACCGGCGAGGTCCACGCCGCGGTCTCCCAGGCCTGCGGCCGGTGCCTCGAGCCCTCCCCCGGCGAGGTGACGGCCACCCTGGACGTGCGGCTGGTGCCGCGCCCCGCCACCGCCGACAACGTGGAGCTCGCCGCCGACGACCTCGACGTGGATTTCTACGACAAGGACGAGATCGACGTCGGCGCCCTGATCGAGGCCGAGACGACGCTCGCGCTCCCCATGAAGCCGCTCTGCCGCGAGGGCTGTCTTGGGCTCTGTCGGGTTTGCGGTGGCAACCGAAATGTGGTCCAGTGCGAGTGCCGAGAGCGCCCGCCTGATCCCCGGCTGGCCGCCCTCAAAGACCTGGCTTCGCGGCTTTCGCACTAGGAGAATCCGATGCCTCTTCCCAAACGACGCCATTCGAAGACGCGCGGCCGAAAGCGCCGCACGCACTACAAGCTCGCGACGCCCACGCGTTCGGTGTGTCCACAGTGCCGTGAGACCAAGTTGCCGCATCGCGTCTGCCCGCACTGCGGGTACTACAAGGGGCGCGAGATCGTAGCCGTCGAGGGCACCTAGCCGGGTCGGTACGACACCGACCACATGGTGATGACCAACGGAGACGGCGCGCCGTCCCGACTGAAAGTCGCCGTGGACGCGATGGGAGGCGATCACGGCCCTCGCGTCGTCGTCGAGGGTGCCGTCGCCGCGGTCCGCGAGTTCGGAGCCTCTGTCATCCTCGTCGGTGATCGCTCGGCGATCCACCGCGAGGTCGTCCGCCTCGAAGCCGAGAGCCTGGCCCTCGAGATCCGTCACGCCTCCCAGGTCGTCGGCATGGCCGAGAGCCCCTCGCAGGCGCTCCGGCGCAAGCGCGACTCGTCCCTGCGCGTCGCCGCCGAGCTGGTGAAGGAAGGCAAGGCTGCCGCGTTCATCTCGGCGGGGAACACCGGCGCCGCGATGGCGATCGCGATGTTCGTCATCGGCGTGCTGCCCGGCGTCGACCGGCCGGCGATCGCGGCGGTGCTGCCGAATCTGCGGAAGTTCACGATCCTGCTCGACGCGGGCGCGAACGTCGATCCGAAGGCCGAGCACCTCTTGCAGTTCGCGGTCATGGGCCACGTCTACGCCCGCGACATCCTCGGGCTCGATAGCCCGCGCGTGGGGCTCCTGTCGGTCGGCGAAGAAGAGGGCAAGGGCAACGAGCTCACCAAGGAGACGTACGAGCAGCTGCGCGAGTCGTCGCTGAACTTCGTCGGCAACGTGGAGGGACGCGACATCTACAACGGCCGGTGCGACGTGGTCGTCACCGACGGCTTCACCGGCAACGTCGCGCTGAAGATCTCCGAAAGCCTGGCCGAGATGCTCGGCTCGATGATCAAGGAAGAGCTGATGCGCGACGCCCGGTCGAAGATCGGCGCCAAGCTCGCCATGCCGGCCTTCGAGCGGTTCCGGCGTCGGATCGACTACACGGAGATGGGCGGCGCGCCGATGCTCGGCATTGACGGGGCTGCCATCATCTGTCACGGTGCATCCCCGGTGAAAGCCATCAAGAACGCGGTGCGCGTGGCGCAGGAGTGGGCGAGCGCCGGACTGAACGAGCACATCAAGGCCGCGCTCGAGGCCGAGGTGGCGCGCCGAGAAGGGGGACGCGAATGACGCGAGCGAGAATCACGGGGGTCGGCGCATTCCTCCCCAAGCGGATTCTGACGAACGCCGATCTCGAGAAGATGGTCGAGACGAACGACGAATGGATCGTCCAGCGGACGGGCATCCGTGAGCGGCGTATCGTCGACGAGAACGAGGCCACCTCCGACCTGGCCGTGCGCGCCGCCCAGCAGGCGCTCGAGCGGGCGAACCTGGTGCCGGAGGACGTCGAGTTCATCGCGGTCGGGACCACGTCGCCGGACATGATCTTCCCGACGGTCGGCAACATCGTCCAGCATCGTCTGGGCTGCCGGCGCGCCGGCTCCGTCGACATGCTGGCGGCCTGCGCCGGGTCGATCTACAGCCTGTCGATCGGCTCGCAGTTCATCCAGACCAACAAGTACAAGCGCGTCCTGTGCATCGGCGCCGAGACCCTCTCGCGCATCACCGATTTCACCGATCGCGGCACGTGCGTGCTGCTCGCCGACGCCGCGGGCGCCGCGGTGCTCGAGCCCTCGGACGACGACCGCGGGATCATCGACTTCGATCTCTACTCCGATGGCCAGTACTGGGACCTGCTCTACATGCCCGGAGGCGGCTCGCGCAATCCGGCGACGCGCGAAACGGTCGACGCGCGAATGCACTTCGCCAAGATGAAGGGCAACGAGGTCTTCAAGGTCGCGGTGCGCCTGTTCGTCGACTGCGCCGAGCGCATCCTGGAGCGCAACGGGTTCACCGCCAAGGACGTGAACCTGTTCATCCCGCACCAGGCCAATCTGCGCATCATCGAGGCCGCCGCCAAACGCGTCGACCTGCCGATGGACCGCGTGTTCGTCAACGTCGACCGCTACGGCAACACGGGTGCCGCGTCGGTCTACGTCGCGCTCGAGGAAGCCATCGCCGCGGGCCGGCTCAAGCGCGGCGACCTGGTGCTGATCGTCGCCCTCGGCGGTGGCTTTGCCTGGGGCGCCGCGTTGATCCGCTGGTGAGACGCCGACGCGGAGGCGGGTCAAAAGGGATGAGATCGGGCGTATCGTCGAGGTCCCCGCTCCAATGACCACGGCGTTTCTGTTCCCCGGGCAAGGGTCGCAGGCGGTCGGGATGGGCAAGGGCTTCTACGAGAGCTCGACCGGCGCCAAGGCGATCTTCGAGGAGGCCAACGACGCACTCGGCTTCGACCTCGCCCGGCTCGTGTTCGAGGGCCCGGAGACCGAGCTCGCGCTGACCGCGAACACCCAGCCCGCCGTCCTGACCGCCTCGGTGGCGGCGGCGGCCGCCTGCGCCGAGCGAGGGCTCAAGCCCGCGCTGGCCGCCGGGCACAGCCTCGGTGAGTACAGCGCGCTGGTCGTCGCCGGCGCGCTCCGCTTCGCCGATGCCGTGCGGCTCGTCAGGAAGCGCGGCGAGTTCATGCAGGAAGCCGTGCCGGTAGGCACCGGGGCGATGGCCGCGATCATGGGGATCGAGCTGCCGGCGGTGGAGCAGGTGTGTTCCGAAGCCGGTAAAGGCGAGGTGGTGGAGATCGCCAACGTGAACTCGGCGATGCAGATCGTGATCGCCGGTCACCGCACGGCCGTCGAGCGCGCCGTCGCGCTCGCCACCGAGCGCGGCGGGAAGATGAGCGTGATGCTGCCGGTGAGCGCGCCGTTCCATTGCTCGTTGATGGCGCCGGCGGGCGCGCGGCTGGCCCCCGAGCTCGAGGCGGCGCAGGTCAGCGATCCGAAGGTGCCGGTCGTCCGCAACGTCGACGCCGGCGTCACCCGCAAGGCCGAAGACGTCCGCGCGTTCCTGCTCAAGCAGGTCGCCAGCCCCGTGCGCTGGACCGAATGCGTGCAACGGCTGGCCTCGGAAGGCGCGACCGCGTTCGTCGAGGTCGGCCCCGGGCGCGTGCTCTCGGGGCTACTCCGCCGCATCGTGAAGGACGCGCGCGGGCAGTCGATCGAGGATCCGGCCGGTCTCGAGAAGGCGCTCGCCGCCGCCAAGGCGTCATGAAGGGTCCGCTCGACGGCAAGGTCGCGATCGTCACCGGAGGCAGCCGCGGAATCGGCGCGGAAGTCGGCGGGCGGCTGGCCGAGGACGGCGCGGCCGTGGTAGTCTCGGGTCGCGACGGCGAGCGTTTACAGCGCACCGTGCGCGAGTGGGAAGCGCAGGGTCGCGCGGTGCTTGGCGTCGTCGCCGACGCGGCCAACCGCGAGGACTGCGAGCGGCTCGTCAGCACGGCGAAACAGCATTTTGGACGGATCGACATCCTCGTCAACAACGCCGGCGTCACGCGCGATCAACTGCTCGTGCGTATGACCGACGAGGACTGGGACCGGGTCGTCGAGGTCAACCTCCGCAGCGCGTTTCTGATGACGCGCGCGGTGAGCAAGGCGCTGGTCAGACAGAAGAGCGGCGGACGCGTCATCAACATCACGTCGACCTCCGGCGCGATGGGCAACGCCGGTCAGGTGAACTACTCCGCCGCGAAGGCCGGGCTCATCGGGTTCACCAAGGCGGCGGCCCGCGAGCTCGCGCACTGGTCCATCCTCGTCAACGCGGTGGCTCCCGGGCTCATCGAAACCGACATGACCGCGAACCTGTCAGCGACCGCCCGCGAAGCGCTGCTCGCGCAGGTGCCACTCAAGCGCAGCGGGACGGCCCGCGAAGTGGCCGAGATGGTACGATTTCTCGCCGGAGACGGGGCGACCTATGTCACGGGTCAGGTCTTCCACGTCAACGGCGGACTTTACATGTAACTCATCCTTTTCGTGGAGGTGACGGGTTCATGGCGAAGTCAGTCGATGAGAGGGTGAAGGAGATCATCGTCGAGCAGCTCGGGGTGGAGGAGGACGACGTCACTCCGACGGCGAAGTTCATCGAAGATCTGGGCGCCGATTCCCTCGATACGGTCGAGCTGGTGATGGCCCTCGAGGAGCACTTCGACATCCAGATCCCCGACGAGGACGCCGAGAAGATCGTGACCGTGGGTGACGCGGTCCAGTACATCAAGGACAATTCGTAGACGGTGAGTACCCGAAGGGTCGTCGTCACGGGGCTCGGGGCCCTCTCCCCGATCGGCAACACCGCGGATGAGTTGTGGTCCTCGCTGCTGCAGGGACGCTCGGGCGTGGGGCCGATCACGAAGTTCGACACCGAAGGCTATCCGACCCGGATCGCCGGCGAGGTCCGCGACTTCGATCCTTTGAACTTCGTCGACAAGAAGGATGCGCGCCGGCTCGATCCGTATCTGCAGTACGCGGTCGCCGCCTCGGCCCTGGCCGTCCAGGACGCCGCGCTCGACACCGGCAAGGTCGACAGCAGCCGGTTCGGTGTCCTCATCGGTTCCGGCATCGGCGGCATCACGACGCTCCTCGATTCGCATCGGAATCTCCTGGAGAAGGGCCCCGATCGGGTCTCGCCCTTCTTCATTCCGATGCTCATCATCAACATGGCCTCGGGCCTCGTGTCGATGCGCTTCGGCGCCAAGGGGCCGAACTCGTCGGTGGTCACGGCCTGCGCGACCGGTAACCACGCGATCGGCGACTCCTTCAAGATCATGCAGCGCGGCGACGCCGACGTGATGATCGCGGGGGGCGCCGAGGCGATCATCGTCCCGCTCACCATCGCCGGCTTCTGCGCGATGAAGGCGATGTCCACGCGCAACGACGAGCCGACCAAGGCGATGCGCCCGTTCGACGCCACTCGCGACGGCTTCGTGTGCGGGGAGGGCGCCGGCATCGTGGTGCTCGAGACGCTCGAGCACGCGCTCGCGCGGGACGCGAAGATCTACGCCGAGATCGTCGGCTACGGGATGACCGGCGACGCTCATCACCTGACGGCGCCCGACCCCGAGGGCGACGGCGCGGCGCGGGCGATGTCGGCGGCGATCCGCGACGCGGGGCTCGAGCCGACCGCGGTCGGCTACATCAACGCGCACGGAACGTCCACGCCGTACAACGACAAGTTCGAGACGCTCGCCATCAAGCGGGTGTTTGGCGAGCACGCGCGGCGGCTGGCCGTGTCCTCGACCAAGTCGATGACGGGGCACTTGCTGGGCGCGGCCGGCGGCGTCGAGGCGATCGCGACGGTGCTGGCGCTCCACCACGGCGTGCTGCCGCCGACGATCAACTACGAGACGCCCGATCCCGAGTGCGATCTGGACTACATCCCCAACCAGGCGCGCAAGCAGAACGTCGAGGTCGCGATCTCGAACGCGTTCGGCTTCGGCGGCACGAACGCGACGCTGGCCTTCCGCACCTACCTCGGGTAGGTGAACCGGGCTCACGTCGCCGAGCTCGAGCGCCGGCTCGGCTACCGGTTCCGCGATCCGTTGCTTCTCGAAGAGGCGTTGACGCACGCCTCGTTCGCCAATGAGCATCCGCCCGCGCTGGATCACGCTCGCCTGGCGTTCCTCGGTGACGCCGCGCTCGGCCTCGTCGTCGCCGATCGCCTGAGCGCCGACGATCCGGCGGCCACGGTGGGCGAGCTCACCGCGCGCCGGGCCGAGCTGGTGACCGGCGCGCGCCTGGCTCGGTGGGCCGTCGCGCTCGAGCTTCCCGCCTTGCTCCGCCTGGGTCGGGGCGAGGACCAGTCGGGTGGGCGCGCCCGTGACTCGATCCTGGCCTCGGCGCTCGAGGCCTTGCTGGGCGCGATCTATCGCGAGGGCGGGCTCGACGAGGTGCGTCTGGTCATCGCCCGCCTCGCCGCATGGTAGCCTGAGGCATGCGCTGGTGGCCGACCCGCGCGCGGCGCTTCGCGCCGCCGCCTCCGCCCGACGAGATGCTCGTCACCGAAGATCGGCTACGGCGCAACGTCGAGGATATCCTGGCCGTGCGCGACCGGCAGGTTCAGGGCGCGGTCGTCGTGTTCCGCGGCGAGCTCATGACCGAGCCGGCCCGGGCACTCGACCTGCTCGTCGATCGCTTTCGGCACGTCGGCTACACGCCGTACCTGCGCGACGAGGGCGATTTCGTCGCGGTCCAGGCAGTCCCGCGGATCGAGGTGGTCGTGCAGTCGCGCACTCGATCCAACATCGTCCTGTTCTCGCTGACCTGCATCACCATGCTGCTGGCCGGCCTCGGCTACGTCGGCGCGCCGATGTTCGACGCGCTCCGAACCGCGCCGTCGCTCGCGTTGCGGTTCTTCGCCGGCGTGCCGTTCGCCGCGACCTTGCTCGCCGTGCTGGTGGTGCATGAGTTCGGTCATTACTTCGCGGCCCGCTATCACGGCGCGTCGGTCAGCTTGCCCTATTTCGTTCCGGCGCCGCCGCCCGCGCTCCTGTACCTCCTGGTCGGTCTGCCGATCGGGATCCCGTTCGGCACGCTCGGCGCGATCATCTTGATGCGCTCGCCGGCGCGCGATCGGAATTCGCTCTTCGACATCGCCGCGGCGGGACCGCTGGCCGGCCTGGCCGTGGCGTTCCCGGCGATCGTGCTGGGCCTGGCATGGTCCAGCGTCGTCCCGCTACCGCCCGAAGGCTACTCAGGGTTCGGCGACTCGCTGCTCACCTGGGGGCTCGCGTACCTGCGCTTCGGCCCCATCCCGCCGGGCTACATGGTCTTCACGCATCCGATGGTCGACGCGGCGTGGGCGGGACTTCTCGTCACCGCGATCAATCTGATTCCGGCCGGCCAGCTCGACGGCGGCCGTATCGTCTACGCGCTCTTCGGGCGCCGCCACCGGAGCGTCGGCAAGGCCGCGATGCTCGCGCTGATCGCCCTCGGCGTCGCCGCGTTCGTCTGGACACTGCATACCTCCCAGGGCGATGTCATGCTGTCGATCGGGTCCTCGGCGAACTGGTTCATGTGGGCGGGCCTCATCTCGCTGCTCGTCGGCCTGCACCACAGTCCGCCGCTCGACGATCTCTCGCCGCTCTCGTGGGGGCGGCGCGCGATCGGGATCGCCTGCTTGATCTTGCTGGTCCTGATGATTCCGCCGGTCCTCATCCACATCAAAACGTAGCCATTCCGCGGGCCTCGAGCCGCGGCGCGCTTCGTGACACGAGGCGAGCCGGTACGCTACTATCCATTTCATGCCGGGACGGCTGGATCGCAGGCGACTCGCCCAGCTCATCGAGAAGGGTGACGTCGACACGGTCCTGACGGTCTTCCCCGACGCGTTCGGCCGCCTCATGGGAAAGCGGGTGGTAGGACGCTACTTCCTCGATCACGTCGTCGACGACGGCGCCCACGCGTGCATCTACCTCTTCACCGTCGACATGGAGATGGAGCCGCTGCCGGGCTTCAAGCTCACCTCGTGGGAGCGCGGGTACGGGGACATGAAGATGGTCCCCGACCTCTCGACCGCGCGGATCATCCCCTGGCTGCCCAAGACCGCGCTCGTGTTCTGCGACGTCTTCACGGAGGAGGGCGAGCCGATCGAGGAGGCGCCGCGCTGGATCTTGAAGCGCCAGATCGAGCGGGCGGCGGCGCTCGGGTACGTCGTCAAGACCGCGGCCGAGCTCGAGCTCTACTGCTTCAAGGAGTCGTTCGAGGAGGCGCGGCGCAAGCGCCACCACGACCTCACGCCGGTGTCGGGCTATCTCGAGGATTACCATATATTACAAACCTCGAAGGAAGAGCCGCTGATCCGCGCGATCCGCAACGGCATGGAAGGCGCCGACATCCCGGTCGAGACCTCGAAGGGCGAGTGGGGACGGGGGCAGGAGGAGATCAATCTCCGCTACGCCGAAGCGCTGGAGATGGCCGATCGCACCGCGCTCTACAAGCACGGCGCCAAGGAGATCGCGCATCAGCACGGCTCCGCCATCACGTTCATGGCCAAGTACGACATGACCGCCGCGGGCTCGTCGTTTCACCTGCACTCCTCGCTCTGGGATAAAGCCGGCCGCAAGCCCTTGTTCGCGGCCGCCGGGCGCGGCGCCAAGACCACCAGCACGCCGCTCTTCGGGCAGTGGCTCGCCGGCCAGATGGCGATGGCCCGCGAGTTCTCGTGCTTCTACGCGCCCGGTGTCAACTCGTACAAGCGCTACCAGTCCGGCTCGTTCGCGCCGACGCGTATCGCCGCGGGATGGGACAACCGCACGTGCGGCTTCCGGCTCTGCGGCGAGGGCGGCGGCTTTCGCGTCGAGAACCGGATTCCTGGCGCCGACGCCAATCCCTATCTGGCGTTCGCGGCGACGATCGCCGCGGGGCTCCACGGCCTCGCGAGCCATCTGAAGCCGCCCAAGCCCTACGAAGGCAACGCGTACGAGGACGCGACCCTGCCGCAGGTGCCCAAGACCCTGCGCGAGGCGATCGCCGAGCTCGAGCGCTCGAAGGTCGCGCGCGCCGCCTTCGGTGACCGGGTCGTCGATCACTACCTGCACACCGCGCGGCTCGAGCAGCAGGCGTTCGACCAGGTCGTCACGGACTGGGAGCTGGCGCGCAACTTCGAGAGGATCTAATGGGCGTGAACGAGCGAGAGTGGATCCTGCTCAATCCGGGACCGGCCAACACCAGCCGCGAGGTTCGCGAGGCGCTGGTAATGCCCGACCTATGCCATCGCGAGCCGGAATTCTTCGAGGTGATGCGGGACTGCCGCGAGCGGCTCGTACGGCTGGCCGACGGCGGCGAGGAGTTCGCGGCGGTGCTGTTCACCGGCTCGGGCACTGCGGCGGTCGAGGCGGCCGTCTGCTCCGCGGTGCCGGCGGACGGCGGCCTGGTCGTGATCGACAACGGCGTCTACGGCGACCGCCTGCTGAAGATCTCGCGCGCTCACGGAATCCCGACGCGCGCCGTGTCCTACGACGTGGCCACGGCGGCGCGGCCGGACGACGTGCGTGCGGCGCTCCGCGCCGAGCCCCGCCTGACCCACGTCGCGGTCGTGCACCACGAGACGACGACGGGCGTGCTCAATCCGGTCGCCGAGATCGTGCGCGCCGCCGCCGCGGAGGGACGCCGCGTGCTGGTCGATGCGATGAGCTCGCTCTTCGGCGAGCGTCTCGACATCGCGCAGGACGGCATCGACTTCGTCATGGCGAGCGCGAACAAGTGCCTGCAGGGCGTGCCGGGTATCTCGTTCGTACTGGCGCGCCGGACGGCGCTCGAGGCGCTTCGGGGCCGGCCGCCGCGCAGCGTCTATCTCGATCTCCTCAATCACTTCGTCACGCAGGAACAGGACAATACCCCGTTCACGCCGGCGGTGCAGGTGCTGCACGCGATGCGGCAGGCGCTGCGGGAGCTCGAGAAAGAGGGCGTGGGCCAGCGGATTGCGCGCTACGTGGAGAACGCGCGGGTGCTGCGCCAGGGCATGGGCGCGCTCGGCTTCGAGATCCTGGTGCCCGAAGGCGCGCGCTCGAGCATCCTGACGACGTTCAAGCTGCCGGCCGGCATCGCCTACGATCCGCTGCACGACGCGATGAAGCGGCGAGGCTACATCATCTACGCGGGGCAGGGCGACATCCGGAAGTACGCGTTCCGCGTCTCCAACATGGGCACGCTCACGCCCGCCGACATGCGCGGCGTCGTGGACGCCTTCGCGGCGAGCCTCGCCGAGGTTCGTCCGACCGGCGGCCGCCGATGAGCAACCGGCTCGCGGGCAAGGTCGCGCTGATCACCGGCGCCGGCATGGGCATGGGGCGCGAGACCGCGGCGCTCTTCGCCGAGGAGGGCGCGCGGATCGTCGTGGCCGACATCGACGCGGACGCGGCGAAGGGCACGGTGGCGCGCGTGGAGAAAGCCGGCGGTCAGGCCGTCGCGGTGGTCGGCGACGTGGCGATCGAGGCGGACGTGCAGCGGATGACCGAGGAGGGCGTGCGCCGCTTCGGCGCGCTCCACATTCTGCACAACAACGCCGGCGTGCTCTGGAAGGACCGCGACCGCTCCGTGCTCGAGACCGACGATCGCTGGTGGGATCGCGTGATGGCGATCAACCTCAAGTCGGTCTTCTGGGTGACGAAGTACGGGATCCCGCACCTGCAGCGCGCCGGCGGGGGCTCGATCATCAACATGGGCTCGGTCTCGGCGCTGGCCGGCTTCGCCCGGGCGCAGGACGCCTACACCGCCGCGAAGGGCGGCTTGATCTCGCTGACCAAATCGCTAGCGATCCAGTTCGCTCGCGACAAGATCCGCTGCAACGTGATCCACCCGGGCATCGTCGACACCCCGCTCCAGGCGCCGTATCTCACCGACGCGATCCGCAAGGAGTTCGAGACCGGCATTCCGCTCGGCCGGATCGCTCAGCCGCGCGAGATCGCCTACGTCGCGCTGTTCCTGGCGAGCGACGAATCGTCGTTCATGACGGGCGCCGAGCTGGTCGTCGACGGCGGATTCACGGCCGGATAGCGAGCCGCCGCCCATCGATCCCGCCCGCGTCGTCATCATCGGCGGCGGCGTCGCCGGCTGCAGCATCGCGTACCACCTGGCGTTCGCGGGCTGTCGCGACGTCCTCCTGCTCGATCGCGGCGAGCTGACCGGCGGGTCGACGTTTCACTCGGCGGGGCTCGTCGGTCAGCTCCGCTCCACGATCGCGCTCACCCGTATCAACATGGCAAGCGTCGAGCTCTATCGTCGGCTCCGCGAGGACACCGAGGTCGATCCGGGCTGGCGGCAAGTCGGCAGCCTGCGCCTGGCCTCGTCGAAGGCACGGATGCTCGAGCTCCGGCGCCAGGTCGGCTGGGCGAGCACGTTCGGCCTGCCGCTCACCTTGCTCTCGGCCGCCGACGCGCGCGATCTGTTCCCGCTGATGAGCATCGCGGGTGTCGAAGGCGCGGCGTATCTACCGACCGATGGCCGCATCGATCCGGCGTCACTGGCGGCGTCGCTGGCGGCCGGCGCCCGGAAGCGCGGCGTCAAGACGCGCACCGGGCTGAACGTGCGCGGCGTCAAGGTCGAGAACGACCGCGTCGCCGGCGTCGAGACCGACGAGGGAACCGTGCGCTGCGAGGTCGTCGTCAATGCCGGCGGGATCTGGGCGCACGAGATCGGCGCCATGGTCGGGCTCGCCGTGCCGGTGGTGCCGATGGCGCACCAGTACCTGGTCACCAAGCCGATCGACGGCGTGACCCGCGACATCCCGACGATGCGCGATCCCGACCGCCTCGTGTACTTCCGCGAAGAAGTCGGCGGCCTGCTCATGGGCGGCTACGAGCGCGGGCCCGCGCCCTGGGGCCTCGACGGGATTCCGCGAGACTTTACGCATAAGCTCCTGGCACCCGACTGGGAGCGCTTCGCCGACATGATGGAGCAGGCGACCGCGCGCGTACCCGAGATCGGCCGGGCCGAAGTGATCACGTTGATCAACGGCCCCGAGGCGTTCACGCCCGACGGCGAGTTCATCCTGGGCGAGGCGCCCGACGTCCGCGGCTTCTTCGTCGCCGCGGGATTTTGCGCTCACGGCATCGCGGGCGCGGGCGGCGTCGGCCAGGTCATGGCCGAGTGGATCCTCGAGGGACGCCCGTCGATCGACGTCTGGCGGATGGATCTGCGCCGCTTCGGCGCCCACTACGCCGATCGCGGCCACGCCCGCGCGCAGGCGGTGGAGACGTACTCGACGTACTACGACATCCACTATCCGGGCGAGGAGCGCAAGGCCGGACGTGGGTTCAAGCGCTCGCCGGCGCACGTGCGGGTCGAGGCGCTCGGCGCCGCCTTCGGCGAGAAAGCCGGCTGGGAGCGGCCGAACTGGCTCGAGTCGAACGCGGCGTGCTCGCCGCGCACATGGGCCCCGCGCGGCTGGTCGGCGCGTCACTGGTCGACCGCGATCGAGGCCGAGCACCGCGCCGCGCGCGAGGGCGCCGCGCTCTTCGACGAGACCTCGTTCAGCAAGCTCGAGGTGTCGGGCGGCGGCGCGCTCGGCTTGCTTCAGCGGCTGGCCGACAACGACGTCGACAAGCCGGTGGGCTCGGTCACCTACACGCAGCTCCTCAACGAGCGCGGCGGCATCGAGTGCGACCTGACCGTCACGCGGCTGGGCCAGGACCGCTTCATGCTCGTGACCGGCAGCGCCTTCGGGCTTCACGATCTGGCGTGGATCCGGTCGCACGCCATCGACGCGGGCGACGTGAAGATCGACGACCTCACCCAGCTCTACGCGTGCTTCGGGCTCTTCGGCCCCAAGGCGCGCGAGATCCTCGCGCGCGCAACGGGCGAGGACGTGTCCGATGGCGCGTTTCCGTACCTGACCGCGCGCCGTCTGGGGATTCGCACCGCGAGCGTCCTCGCGCTTCGCGTCACCTACGTCGGCGAGCTCGGCTGGGAGCTCTACGCGCCGATGGCCGACGGGCTCGCGGTGTGGGATGCGCTCTGGGCCGCCGGAAGCCCGGCCGGTATGCTGGCCGCGGGCTATCGGGCGATCGACTCCTTGCGGCTCGAGAAGGGCTATCGCTACTGGAGCGCCGAGGTGACGCCGGAGCGCACGCCATGGGAGGCGGGTCTCGGATTCTGCGTCAGGCTGGACAAGGGCGACTTCATCGGTCGCGACGCTCTCGTGAAGCAGAAGGCCGACGGGCTCGCCGAGAAGCTCGTCTGCCTCACCCTGGCGGATCCGGCGTCGGTGGTCATCGGCGGGGAGCCGATCCTCGGCGAGAGCGGCACGATTGGCCGCGTCACGAGCGGCGGCTACGGCTACACGGTGGGCGCGTCGATCGCCTACGGCTATGTCCCGGTGGCGTCGTCCGCGCCCGGCACCCGCCTGGCGGTCGAGCTCTTCGGCGACGCGGTCGCGGCCACGGTGAGCCGCGAGCCGCTGTACGATCCGCGCGGGCAGAGGGTGAAGGGAGGTGGCTGAGATGCGGATCGAAACCGTCGCGATCCATGCCGGCTCGCAGGTCGATCCCGGAACCGGCGCGGTGACCCAGGCGATCCATCCGTCGACGACGTTCGAGCGCGACATCGACGGGTCGTATCCGCGCGGCTTCCTGTACTCGCGCAACGACAATCCCAATCGCCACGCGCTCGAGGAATGCCTGGCCGCGCTCGAGGGCGGCGCGGCGGCGGCCGCTTTCGCCTCGGCGTCGGCGGCGACGTCGGCCATCCTGCTGTCGCTCGAGCCGGGCGACCACGTCGTGGCGCCGATGGACGCCTATCACGGCACCATCCGGCTCCTACGTGAGACGTTCACGCGCTGGAAGCTCGAGACCACGTTCGTCGACATGACCGACGCCGACGCGGTGCGGGCGGCGGTGCGAGCCAACACGCGGCTGATCTGGGTGGAGACGCCGTCGAATCCCTTGTGGAAGATCACGGACATCACGGCGGTTGGCGAGATCGCGCGGCAAGCCCGGGCGCTCTTCGTTTGCGACAACACGACCGCGACCCCGATTCTCCAGTCGCCGCTTCGACTCGGCGCCGACCTGGTGCTGCACGCGACCACGAAATACCTCGGCGGCCACGGTGACGTGCTCGGCGGCGCGGTGGTGGCGCGAGTCGCCGACGAGCTGTTCGATCGGATTCGCGCCGTGCAGGCCTCCGGCGGCGCGGTGCCCTCGCCGTTCGATTGCTGGCTCGTGCGGCGGGGTATTCGCACCTTGCCATACCGTGTGCGGGCCCACTCGCAGAACGCGCTGCAGATCGCCACGGTTCTGCACGGTCACGCGCGGGTCGAGGCCGTGCACTATCCAGGCTTGCCGACCCATGCGGCGCACGACGTGGCGCGGCGCCAGATGACGGCGTTCGGCGGCATGATGTCGGTGCAGGTGCGGGGAGACCGGGCGCGAGCGATGGACGTCGCGGCCAAGCTCCGCGTCTTCACGCGGGCGACCAGCTTCGGCGGCACCGAGAGCCTGGTCGAGCACCGCGCGTCGATCGAGGGCGCGGGCACGCGGACCCCCGAGAACTTGCTGCGCCTGTCGATCGGCCTCGAGCATCCGGACGACCTGATCGACGATCTCGATCGAGCGCTGTCGTGATGTCGGTCGGCGCTAGCGCGGCGGATCGCTCCGTGATCGCCCATCGCACGTAGATCAAGGAGAAACGAATGAGTCTCGACGGACGCGTCGCGCTGGTAACGGGAGGGGCCCGCGGCATCGGGCTGGCGATCACTCGGCGGCTCGTGGCCGACGGCGCGCGCGTCGCGCTCGTCGATCTGGACAAGACGGCGGTCGAGGCCGTCGCCGCTGACATCGGCGGCTCGGCGATCGCGCTCGTCGCGGACGTCACACGCACGAGCGACGTCGAGCGCGCCGTCGCGGCCGCCCACGCGCGCTGGGGCCGGCTCGACATCGTCGTGAACAACGCCGGCATCACCGGCGGCTCTAAGCTCACGTGGGAGCTCACCGACGAGGACTGGAACCAGGTCATCGCCTGCGATCTGACCAGCGTCTTCCTGGTCTCGCGCGCGGCCGTGAAGCTGATGCTGCCGCAGCGGAGCGGCCGCATCGTCAACATCGCGTCGATCGCCGGCAAGGAGGGCAACCCGACGCTCGTGCCCTATTCGACCGCCAAGGCCGGCGTGATCGGCTTTACCAAGGCGCTCGCCAAGGAAGTCGCGAGCCAAGGGATTCTCGTGAACGCGGTTGCCCCGGCCGTCATCGGGACCGACATGGTGAAACAGATGTCGAAGGAGACGGTGGACTACCTGATCGCGAAGATTCCGATGGGCCGGGTCGGGCGCCCCGAGGAAGTCGCGGCGCTCGTCGCCTGGCTGGTCTCGGACGAATGCACCTTTTCGACCGGTGCGGTCTACGACCTCTCGGGCGGGCGCGCGACGTACTGAAGCAAGGTCATCTTCGAGACCGACTCGGCGATGTCGCCTCCGACGGCCATGCGGATCGCCTCCTCGAGCGGCACCACGCGGCGCTCGAGAAACTCATCGTGGTCGGCGGGCAGGGGATCCGGCGTCAGTCCGTAGGCGGCATAGCAGTAGGCGACCTCGTCTAGATACGCGTTGGACGGATAGAAGCGTGTCAAGAACTCGAGCCGCTCGGCCCGATAGCCGCCCTCCTCGCGGAGCTCGCGCTGAGCGGCCGTCATGGGATCTTCGCCGGGCTGGGCGCCGCCGCCCGGGAGCTCCCACGACACCTCGCCTTGGAGATGGCGATACTGCCGGATCAGCAGCACGCGTCTGGGCTCGACGAACGGGAGCACGCCGACGGTCACCCCGACGGCGAGGACCGGGTAGATGACCTCCTGACCGTCCGGCAGTCGCCACGCGTCTTCGCGCAAGGTGAGCTTGCCGCGCGTGTAGAGCGCCGCCGAGGACAAGCGCGTCCAGGCTTCGTTCACGGGGCCCTATGATATCGTAGGGATGCGATGGCCCGGGACCGGCAAATCGACGCGCTCCTGAAGAAGCTCCTGCAGACGATCGAGGCCTCACTGGCGGCCGCCGACGCGGCCCGCGACGCGGTCCAGGAAATCCTCCGCCGCGGCGCCGACACCGGCATCTTCTTCGCCGGCAGCAAGAAAGGCGTCACGGTCTCGTCGGAGCTGACGACGCAGGACAAAGAGTTCCTCCGGGCGGTGTCGATCAAGCCCGATCGCTGAGTCGTATGCGGCTTCTCCCGATCCTCCTGTTTCTGATTGTGGCCGTCGTGCTGCTGCTCCCGCTCGTGCGCCGGATCAGCTTGCCCGCCGCGGCGCCCCGCCCGCGCTTGCCCGACGAGCTCGTCAAGGACCCGGTCTGCCAGACGTACATCGTGAAGTCGCGCGCGATTCGCCGCGCCGACGCCGGCCGGATACGCTACTTTTGCAGCGAGCAGTGCGCGCGGCTCGACACCGGCAGCTGACGCGCGCGACGTGAGCCCGCGCGGCTCCCAGCGAACGGCCCTCGCGAGTCGCCGGGCACGGCCGGCGCGAGGACATCCCGATCCGTGGCGCGACGCCGACGGCCAGACCAACCTCGACGAGATGGCGAAGAGCCTCGAGGCGCGGGGACGTACGCCCGCTCAGGCGCGGCTCCGCCGGCGCTTTCTCGAATTCGTTCCGATCGAGTCGGGCGCGCGGGTGCTGGAGGTCGGCTGCGGCACCGGTGTGGTCGTGCGTGATCTGGCCAAGCGCGTCGGGCCCCGGGGCCAGGTCGCGGGCGTCGACGCGAGCCGCCGGCTGCTCGAGCGGGCGCGCGTCCTGTGCCGGGACACCGCGCGCGCGACGCGCCTTTCGCTCCGCGTCGCCGACGGCGCCAGTCTTCCGTTCACGGCCGGCCGCTTCGACGCCGCGCTGGCCATCACGGTGATCCTCCACGTCGCCGATCCGCTGCGGGTGGTGCGTGAGATGGCGCGGGTGACGCGGGCGGGCGGACGGCTCGGCCTGCAAGATCAAGACTTCGGCGTGGTCGCAGTCACGCACCCGGATCGAGCGCTGACCGAACAGATCATGCGGGGTGTGGCCGAGCGCGTCTACGAGGAGCCCCACAGCGGTCGGCGTCTGCCGGGGCTCCTGCGCGCCGCCGGGCTCGTGGACGTGCGCCTTCTGACCGACGTCTACCAGGACACGACGCTCGAGCCGTGGACGAAGACGTTTCTCGAGCGCCGTGCCGAGCGCGCCGTGCGCTTCGGCATCGTCGACGCGCCGACCGCCGAGCGATGGCTCGACGGCTTCACGGAGGTCGTCGCGGCCGAAGCGTTCGTGCTGACGTTGAACTACTACGGCGCCGTCGGGACCAAGCCGGCATGAGCTTCGCGCGCGCGCGTCTCGTGCTCGTGGCGGCGCTGCTGGCCGGGGTCGCGCTGGCAGCCCCGGTGTCGCCGCATGTTGTCGCGGCTCAGAACGCGCAGGTCCAACGCCTGCCGCCGGTGTTCGACGGCGCCGCGGCCTTGCATCACGTCGAACGGCTGGTCGCGATCGGCCCGCGCCCGGCGGGGTCGCCCGCGGCGGCGCGCGCGCGGACGTACATTCTCGACGAGCTCAAGAAGGCGCGCGTCTCGGCCAAAGTCGAGGCGTTCGATGCGGTGACGCCGCATGGCCGGCTTCCGATGGGCAACGTCATCGCGGTGATCCCCGGGCGCCGGCCGGACGCGATCCTGATCGCCGGCCATTACGACACGAAATGGTTCCGCGACATTACGTTCGTGGGCGCGAACGACGGCGGCTCGAGCGCCGGGCTCTTGATCGAGATCGCCCGGCGCCTGCGCGAGCGGCCGCGCGAGTACACGTACTGGGTGGCCTGGTTCGACGGTGAGGAGGCCCGTGAGAACTGGACGGCGACCGACAGCCTCTACGGCTCGCGCCGCATGGCGGCCGAGCTCGGGAAATCACGGCGACTGCCGAGCGCCGTGATCGTGGCCGACATGATCGGCGACCGCGATCTCGGCATCCGCCGCGAGGCCGGCTCGACCTCGTGGCTGACCGACGTCATCTGGGCGAGCGCCGCGCGGCTCGGCTACGTGACGCAGTTCATGCAGGAGGCGCTCGCCGTCGAGGACGACCACGCGCCGTTCCTGCGCCTGGGCGTTCCGGCGACCTTGCTGATCGACTTCGACTTTCCACCCTGGCACACCGCGGAGGACACCCTCGACAAGATCTCGGCCACGAGCCTCGAGATCGTGGGCAAGGTGATCTTGGACGCGTTGCCGGCCATCGAGGACGGGCTGAATCGGTCGCGCGACCGGAAGCCGTGAGCGCGCCCGAGGGTATAATCGCGCCATGCCACGCGTGAGAGAGGTCGACGACCCGGGCGACGATCCTATCCTCAAGGACACGTTCGCGAAGGAGACCGACACCTTCGGCTTCGTCTTGAACACGACGAAGATCCAGGCCCACACGCCGGGGATCATGCGCGCCGCCAAGCAGCTCGGTGCCGCCGTCGAGCGCTCCGGCCTCCTCGCCCCGCAGCTCCTGGCGCTGATCTACCTCCGCGTCGCGCTGATCAACGGCTGTCCGTTCTGAATCGACATCAACGCATCCAGGGGGATGCAAGCGGGCGCATCGGAGGCGAAGATCGGTGAGATCACCACGGCGCGCGCCAGCGATCTCTTCGACGAGAGCGAGAAGGTGGCGGTCGAGTACGCCGAGGCGATCACGTTCACCGATCGCAAGGTCACCGAGGAGCTGTTCGCTCGCCTGCGCACGCACTACTCAGAGCCGCAGATCGTCGAGCTGACAGCGGCGATCGCGCTCGAGAACTTCCGCTCGAAGTTCAACGTGGCCCTCGGCATCGAGGCGCAGGGCTTCTGCATGATCCGCCCACACGCGTAGGGCGAGAGCAAATAGCGCTTCGGAGCAAGGCGGGCCGTACCCCACGCGGG
>Ga0075424_100000963_pt1 | contig 24278 bp, 27 predicted proteins | sample SoiMethybrSBSTD3_FD_75301 | JGI IMG/M metagenome (GOLD analysis project Ga0075424, IMG submission 75301) | Bulk soil microbial communities from a Populus tree surrounding site in Tennessee, USA - Soil MetaG P. TD hybrid SBSTD3 | ecosystem: Environmental > Terrestrial > Soil > Tree plantation... | reverse complement strand
CCCGTGCTTGGCGAGCAGTGGGCTCAGGTGGTGCGCGGTGTAATCGCCGGCGGTGAGCTTCAGGATCGCTTTGCCCGTGCGCTCGGCGAGCCAGACGACGGCTCGTTCGGTGGTCGCCGGCCCCCATTCGACCGGGCCCAGGAGCCACGGCGTCTTGAAGCGCGTGAGCTCGGCCGCCGACGGCTGGTCCAGGTACACCACGGCGTTAGCGTGACCCTGCAGGTAGGTCGCCGCCACGTCGGGGGACGCTTCGCCTTCGACGGCCCGCTGCACCACTGCCGCCTTGTGCTCACCGGTGGCGATCAGGGCGATCTCCCTCGCGCCCAGGATGGTGGCGACGCCCATGGTGATCGCTTCGCGCGGCACGTTGTCCTCACCGAAGAAATCCGCGGCGGCCGCCTTCCGGGTCAGCGTGTCCAGCGTGACGAGCCGCGTACGGGAATCGGCGGAGGAGCCGGGCTCGTTGAAGCCGATGTGCCCGCTCTGGCCGATACCGAGCACCTGAAAGTCGATGCCCCCGGCGTCGGCAATAGCGCGCTCGTAGGCGGCGCAGACCTCCGCCAGGCGTTCGCGCGGCGTATCGCCGGGCGGGATGTGGACCTGCTCGGGCCGCATGTTCACCTGGGCGAAGAAGTTTTCCCACATGTAGCGCCGGTAGCCGTGCGGACTGTCCGGCGCCATCGGGTAATACTCGTCGAGGTTGAACGTGACGACCTTGGCAAAGTCGATTTCGCCGAGCTGATGGCGGCGGATCAGCTCCCGATAAATACCGATCGGCGTACTGCCGGTGGCGAGGCCGAGCACGCAGCGACCGCGCGCGGCGGTGCAGCGCTGGATGGTGTCGACGATGCGGGCGGCGAGCAGGATGGCCAGATCATCGTGATCGGCGACGACCACCGTCCGCAGACGCTCCATGTCGCGTGGGCCGTCCAGGATCCTGGGGACCGCGCTCGCGGCGGCGGTAGCCATCCTACAGCTTCACTTCGATCGCGGCTCCGCGCTTGTAGCGGACGTACAACCAGGCCATCGGCACGATCAGGAGCCCGGCGGCCAGAATGGTCAGGGCCAGGAGGACGGCGGCGAGCAGGACGCCCTGCTGCGAGGTTTCCGCGGCTTCGAACAGGGTCGCGTCCTGGCGCGCCAGCAACACGATCATCGCCTGGCGGGCCTTGTTGGTGGTCTGGTAGTCGGTCGAGGCGAGTCCCTCGAGCACCTGCTGCACGAGATCCTTCTCCTGCTGGGACGGCAGGCCGTTCCCGAACCGCGACAGCTCGAGCTGCAGGTCGTTGCGCAAACTGTCGCGCTGCGCTTGCGCCTCAGGCCGCTGGAACATCGGATCGGTCGAGGTCGCCATGCCGCGCCACACCTCGTAGCGCGCGTTGTAGCGGTGCAGCAATTCGCTGGCGCGGGCGCCCCGGTCGACGGTCGCCGACGCGTGGGCCAGCGATTTGATGAGCAGCACGCCGATCATGAGGGCGGCGACCAGCGTCGCGGCGCTGATAGTGATGGCGATGCCCGGCCGGATGAAGGTGTAGTCCTTCATCGCGATCGCGAACGACGACCGCGGCATCGACCCGCGGGGTGGAGGCGTGGTCATAGGGACCCACGGTATCCGGCGTCCCAGGGGGTGTCAACCCGAGCGCCGCTCACTTAAGGATTGCGGTGAGCGCGTCGGCCGCTCGCTGAACCTGATCGGCGTACCGCGTCACCGCCGCCGCGACGCGCGCGGCCTGCGCCTGCGCTTCATCGAGGTGACGCGCCTCGAGCGCTTCCCGGATGCCCGGCATCGTTTTGACGCCGTATCCCGTGTAGGCACCGGGCGCGTACACCAGATGCTGGAACCAGGGACGCCGCGGCAACCCACCCGAATCGACCAGCGCCTGCTCGCTGGATGCCAGCAGACGGTTCACGGCGGTCAGCGCCGCGCCGCGCCGGTCGAGGTCGGAAGCAGCCGCGATTCGGGCGCTGGCTCGATCCCAGGCGGCGGCCGCGCTGTCGAGCCGGGTGAGCGCCGTCCGCAGCGCCGTCAGATCCAGTGCTTTGATCGTGTCGTTGTCCGCCGCCAGTTTGGCGAGCTGGTCGGCGTACTTGCGATAGGTGCGGGCCGGCGCCAGGAACTCGAACGGCAGCACGGGCGCGTCGGCCATCCTGAGCACCGCCGTGGACATGGTCTGGGCTTCGGTTACGCCGTACACGTAGCCGGTGTCGAGGAATCGCTCGTAGAACGTGTAGCTGTCGTAGATCGAGTGATAGATCCCGCTGTGCGCCGCGCCGCCGTAGGACACGTTCACCGCGGCCACGCCCACGTGGTCGAGGAACGCGGTGTAATCCGACCCCGAGCCGAGCGCGTCGAGCGTGAACGTGGTGTCGGACGACGTGTCCTTGGGGGCGCGTTGCGAGCGATCGTGGGCGAGTGTGGCGGCGAGCACGCTCTGACCGGTCTTCGGGTCGGTGACGTCGCGCGCGATCTCGGTGACGAACTGCTCCAGCGAGTGGGAGCCCGAGGCATCGATCCACCCGGCCTCGTTGGTATCCGAGTTGTAGTAGACGACGGCTTTGGCGCGCAGCTCGGCGGCGTGCGCCTCCGCCCATTCGGTCGAGCCCAGGAGACCCCATTCCTCTCCGTCCCAGGCCGCGAACACCAGGGTGCGCGCCGGCCGCCATCCGGTCTTGAGCAACGCCGCCACGGCCCGCGCGGTCTCTCCCAGCGCGGCCTGACCCGAGATCGGATCCTCGGCGCCGTTCACCCACGCGTCGTGGTGGTTGCCGTACACCACCCATTGATCCGGGAATCGGGCGCCGCGCACCGTCGCGATCACGTCGTAGAGCGGACGGCTGCGCCACTCGAAGCGCAGCGCCAGATGCACGGCCGCCGGGCCGGGTCCGATGTGGTAGGTGATCGGCAACGCGCCGCGCCAGGAATCCGGCGCGACCGGCCCCTTCATGGCCTTGAGTAGCGGCAGGGCATCGTCGTACCCGATGGGGAGCACGGGGACCTTGAGCAGGGTGACGGCTTCCGCCGCGGCGAGCTTCCGCCCCCCGGCAACCGATGCCCAGCCCGGGGTGAGGGGATCACCGGGATACACCGGCATGTCCATCACGCTGCCGCGTTGCACGCCCGTCCCCGGCCGCATCGGGCCGGTGGGATAGACGTCGTCCACGAAGAAGCCGTCGTCTTTCGGATCAGAATAGATGATGCACCCGATGGCGCCGTGCTCGGCCGCCACCTTCGGCTTGATGCCGCGCCACGACTGCCCGTAGCGGGCGATCACGATCTTGCCGCGCACGCTGATTCCCAGGCTGTCGAGCACGTGGTAGTCGTCGGGACGCCCGTAATTCACGTAGACCAGCTCGCCCGTCACGTCGCCGTCGGCCGAGTAGGCGTTGAAGGTGGGCAGCTGCGTAGTCTGCCCGGTGGTCGGATCCTCGGGCAGGGTCGGCTCGCGCAACCTGGCCGTGTACCGCTCCGGCGCCACCATCTCGAGCGAGCGCGACACCGGTCGAGGCATCCAGGCTTCGAATTGCTCGATGCGGGCGTCGAATCCCAGCGCCTTGAATCGTGCCAGCAGGAACTCCGCGACGTGCAGCGAGCGATCGGTCCCCGCCTCGTGCGGCACGGCCGCCATCCTGCGCACCAAGGCGCGCACCGTATCGCGGTTGGGGACGGCCCGGGCCTGCGCTTCGCGGCGGGCTTGCGCGGCGAGCTGGCTCGAAGGAAACCCGCGGATCGGAGCGGGGGCGGCTGGCTGAGATGGCTGCTGGGCGGCGAGCGGAGTGATACCCAGCGCCAGGATGGCGCAAAGGGAGCGGAGCACGCGGGTTCCTGGGAAGAAGATCGGGGGGAAATCTGGTGAAGAAACGCGCGGGTGGCGAGGGAGGTCTCTCGCCACCCACGTTTCGAGCGGAGCTACTGGACCACGATCACACCGAACATGCCGCTGCCCGCGGCGCCGTGATGGCTACAGTGATATCCGTACGTTCCTAGCAGCGTCGGCCGTGCGATGTAGGTAGCCCCCGCCGCGCTGAGATCCGTCGAGGGCGTAGGGCGGGGCATGGGGCCGCTGTCCCAGATGACGTTATGGACTGAGCCACCCGCCCACACGAACTTCACGAAGGTGCCGGCTGCGACGGTGTCGTGTTGGGGGTTGAAGAAGTCGTTTCCAACCGAAATCGTTGCCAGGGCGCCCGCGGTGTCGGTGAACACGATCGGTGAGCCGCCCAAGGTTCCCCCGGGACCGGTTGCGGAAGCCGTGTCCGTATGCACTCCGGCCGCGGGCCCGAGCGTCCTGACGACCGAGGCGATCCCGGTGGCGGCGGTGGTCGTGCCCCCCATAGGGCTGATCGATCCCCCGCCCAGGCCCACGACCCACGCCACGGCGTGGTTGATCACGGGATTCCCGTGGGAGTCCAGCACCACCACGGCATGCGGAATGGGGAGCGCCGTGCTCACCGGTCCCGCCTGGTTGTTGCCGGCGTCCAGCACCATCGAAACGGCATTCCCCGCCTTGGCATTGTCGGTGAACGTGACGGGTGAGCCGACCAATCCGGTTACCGCTGCTTGAACTGAGTGGGGAACCGCGTTTTGGGTAAGTGTCAGGTTGACGGTGCTGATTCCGCCACCATCGGTCGTGTCGACGAGCTGACTCAACCCGCCGCCGCCCGCTGTCACCGTCCAGTTCACGATCACGTTGCCAACCGCGGTGTTGTTCTGATCCCGCACCACTGCCGAAAATTGCACCGTGCTGAGAACGGAGTCTGACTTCGTGGTGGCTCCGCTGGCGGCGATCTGCGTCGCTCCCTGGATCTGCGCTACATGGTTGAACGTGACCGCAGTGGCACCCGTCACGCTGGCCGAAGTGGTCTGGGCTCCGGCGCCGGAACCCAGGGTCCTGACGGTGGTCGCCTTTCCGTCCGCCCCCGTGACGGAGGTGGGAGGGCTGACCGACCCGCCGCCGCTCGCCGCCGACCAGGTAACCGTGAGCCCCGACAGAGCCGCGCCCGAGCCGTCCTTGACCGTGACTTCGAGGGCGCCGAGGGCCTGCCCGGCCGGGCCAACCTGGTTGTCCCCCCCCGTCTTCGTGATCACCGGCGTCGGTCCGGGGCCCGGCCCCCCCCCGCCACCGCCGCAACCGACCAGCGCCAACGCGCCGAGCATCGTAACTGTCCGACGAAGTGTTGACATGAGAACAAGCTCTCCGTGCTGAGAGTCACCGAGATTGTACCCTTTGCGGAGCATTGTTGCTACTTTAGGTGCGCGTTAGAAGTCCCCGGCAGATTGCCCGATCAAAAAAGTGTGGTGGGGGTGTCGACGGAAACCTTCCGTGGCAATGCCGGGGAGATCCTCCGGCAGGCGAGCGTGGCACTCGAGGGCCGGCCCGTGACGTTGTGGGAGCTTGGGGACGGTCCTTCATTGATTCCAAAGGCCTCGACCAATCCCGAACCACGACATCAGCAGATCGATTTCGATTCCACATTGAAGCGCTGGGGCATCCCGATTCGCAGCGGCAGCCGTTACGTCGGATGCCGGGTGTCCGACGATGGCCCCTGGGTCGTCGCTCCCGTGCGACTGCGCCCCGCCGCGGGACCGCCGGGTGGCCGCGAGCGCCGCAGCCCGACGCGACTCACGCTCGAGCTCGCCGGCCTTTGCCTCGGCCTCTCCGATCGGCGTGACACCGGTGAAGTCGAGCGCCTGCCCGCCATCACGGTCGATCCGCTCAAGGACCTGCTCACGCTGCCGTCGGTCGTCGCCCACGAAGCCAAGAATCCGCTGACCGGTGCGCGCGCCGGGTTGCAGCTGACCATGGATTCCCTCGGCCGCATGGAAGACCTCCCGGTGCTGCGGCGCCTCGAGCTGCTGGAAGAGCTGGGAGAGGTCCTCGAGGCCCTCACCCGGGCGCTCGATTTCCTGCAGGCGGTGCAGGATCGCGCGCGCGGCACGGTCCGCGGCCGCGAGCGCTTCGAGGTGGTGAGTGTGGTCCGATCCGTCGTGGCGCTGGAGGGACGCGTGCTGCGCCAGGAGGGGATCGAGGTGGAGTTGCTGTCGAAGCTGGAGACGGTCCACCTGAATGGCGATCCCAATCTATTGTATGAGCTGTTGATCAACCTGGTCCGGAACGCCGCCGAGGCGTCGAAGGAGCGGCGCGCACCGATCACGGTGCGCCTGGAGCGCGACGGAGAAACGCTGCGGCTGTCGGTCACCGATCGGGGCGTGGGAATCGCGGCGCATCTGGTCGACCGGGTGTTCGAGCCCGGGTTCACGACCAAGGCGCCCGGCGAGGGAGGGGCGGGCCTCATGGTCGTGCGGAAAATCGCCCAGGAAGTGTTCGGGGGGACGGTCGCGGTCAAATCCACGGAGGGCACGGGCACGACGTTCGCCGTGTCGCTTCCCATCCCGGTCCAACGCGGGGCATTGCCACCCTTCTTTACGACTGATAGTTAAGTAGTTCCCACCGGGCCGTCAGCCATTACAAGAGGTAGGCAGCGTATGCGAATGAATCGAATGCGCGTCGTGTCGCTGTTGGCCGCCGTCGTTTCCGCTCGAGCAGTCTCGGCCCAACAGCCCCCCACCCAGGCGTTGACGGTCGACACCGCCGGCGTGGGCGCGCTGATGGACGAGGGGATGAACCGCTCCGAGGCCATGAAGAACCTCCAGTACCTGACCGATGTGATCGGGCCGCGACTCACGGGATCTCCCGCCGCTCGCGCCGCGAACGACTGGACGGCCAAGCGGTTTCAGGAGTACGGGCTTTCGGCTCACCTCGAGCAGTGGAACTTCGGCGGGACGTGGACGCGAGGGGCCATGTGGGCGCGGTTGGTGGTCCCGCGGGTGCACGACCTGGTCGCGGCGAGCTGGGCGTGGTCGCCCGGTACCGGCGGCAAGCCCGTGCGGGGGCCTGTGGTCCGCATCAACGCCAGCACGCCCGAAAGCCTGGTGGCGTATTCGGCCCGCGTCCGGGGGGCGTGGGTGATGCTGACCGCGCCGGCCTTTGTCTGGAACAACGACGGTCCCGCGATGACCGCCGCGGATTCGCAGCGGCAGCGGGATTTCTTCCGCGCGGCGTTCCAGCAGCAACCTGGCCTGGATTCAGCACGCCGCGCCCAGCTGCAGCAGTTTCAGAACGACCTGCCCTTCATTCTGAAGAACCTGGGCGCGCTGGGCCAGCTCGTGGACGCCGCCAAGGAGCAGGACCTCCTGAACATGAGCGGGTCGCCCAACCGGATCTATCCGCACCCGCGCATCGTCATCGCGCATGAGGACTACGCGATGCTGGATCGCCTGCTGGCCTCGGGCTCTACCCCTCAGGTCGAGGCGAGCGTGACCAACGCCATGACCACCGATTCCGTCCCCCAGTGGAATACGGTGGCTGAGATCGCCGGCACGGAGCACCCGGGCCAGGTGGTGATCGTCGGAGCACACCTCGATTCCTGGGATCTGGGCACGGGGGCCTCGGACAACGGCACGGGATCGATCGCGACCCTCGAGGCGGCGCGGATCATCTCGCGCTCCGGCCTGAAGCCCAAGCGGACGATCCGTTTCATTCTGTTCACGGGTGAGGAGCAGGGCCTGATCGGCTCCCGGAAGTACGCCGAGGCTCACGCGGCCGAAGCCGACTCGATTCAAGCGGTCATCGTGCTCGACAACGGCGTGGGTGCGATCACCGGGCAGGCGTTGCAGGGCCGGCCCGACCTGTACGGGCTGTGGCGGTCCCTGCTCGCCCCGGTTCGCTCGTTGAACGCGGACACCGTCACCGACGCGAACAAAGGCGGAACCGACCATCTCTCGTTCCTGCCCTACGGCGTGCCCGGGTTCAACTTCAATCAGATCACCCGGGGCTACAACCACACACATCACTCGCAGTCCGACACCTGGGACAAGGCCATCGACTGGGATCTGCGGCAGGCGTCCACCGTGATCGCCGTGACCGCCCTCGAGCTCGCCAACCTGAACGGGATGATCTCCCGCGGCTCCACGCGGCCGGTCAGTCCGATGACCGCGACGAAGGTCTCCGACAGTCTCATGGTGAAAGGCCGTCGTTAGATTTCCGCCATGTTCAAGATCCCCGTCCCCCAGAATGAGCCCGTGCGAGGCCACGCGCCGGGAAGCCCCGAGCGCGAAGAGCTGAAACGGACGCTCAAGGACTTGTCGGCCCGCCCGATCGAGATTCCCGTCATCGTCGGTGGAAAAGAGCTGCGGACCGGCAAGACCGTCGACGCCGTGATGCCCCATTGTCATCAGCACGTGCTCGCCAAGGTGCACCAGGCCGGGCCCAAGGAGATCGACGCCGCGATCCAGGCGGCGCGCGCCGGGTGGTCCGACTGGGCCCGGACGACGCTCGAGCAACGCGCGGCGGTATTCCTCAAGGCCGCTGACCTCCTGGCGGGGAAGTACCGGGCCACGGTCAACGCCGCGACCATGCTGGGGCAGAGCAAGACCTCGCATCAGGCGGAGATCGACGCCGCGTGCGAGCTGATCGATTTCTTCCGCTTCAACGCGCACTTCGCCGAGCGGATTCACGCCGAGCAACCGCTGTCCGCGCCCGGCACGTGGAACGTGCTCGACTACCGGCCGCTGGAAGGATTCGTCTACGCCATCAGTCCCTTCAACTTCACGTCCATCGGAGGAAACCTCTGCTCCGCTCCGGCGCTGATGGGGACGACAGTCATATGGAAGCCGGCGGGCACGGCCGTGTATTCGAACTACTTCCTGATGAAGCTGATGGTGGAAGCCGGTCTTCCTCCCGGCGTGATCAATTTCGTTCCCGGCCCGGCGTCCGCCATCTCCGACGCGTTGCTCTCCGACCGGCATCTGGGAGGAATTCATTTTACGGGATCGACCGAGGTGTTCCAGTCGTTGTGGGACACGGTCGCCAAGAATCTGCGGCACTACGCCGATTATCCCCGGCTGGTGGGTGAGACGGGCGGCAAGGACTTCATCGCCGCTCACGCCAGCGCCGATCCCGACGAGCTGGCCACGGCGATCGTGCGCGGCGCGTTCGAGTACCAGGGACAGAAATGCTCGGCGGCTTCCCGCGCCTATGTCCCCGACAGTCTCTGGCCGGCGGTGCGCGAGCGCGTGGTCGGGATGCTGGAGCGCATCCGGGTGGGCGACCCCGCCGATTTCCGCAACTTCATGGGCGCGGTGATCGACCGGAAGGCGTTCGACAAGATCAAGAGCTACATCGAAGAGGCGAAGCGGGCACCGGGCGTCACGGTGCTGTTCGGTGGCGGCTGCAACGACGGCGACGGCTACTTCATCCAGCCGACCGTCCTGGTGGTGGATGATCCGCTGTATCGCACCATGTGCGAGGAGATCTTCGGCCCGGTGCTGACGTTGCACGTCTACAAGGAGCGCCAGTGGAAGGACACGCTGGAGCTCGTGAACACCACGTCACCCTACGCGCTCACCGGCGCGGTGTTCGCCCGCGATCGCGGCGCGGTGAACGATGCCCAGGTCGCCCTGCGGTACGCGGCGGGCAACTTCTATGTGAACGACAAGCCGACCGGGGCGGTGGTCGGGCAACAGCCGTTCGGCGGAGCACGCGCCAGCGGGACCAACGACAAGGCGGGAAGCCTGTTCAACCTGATCCGGTGGGTGTCGCCGAGGGTAATCAAGGAGAACTTCGCTCCGCCGGTGGATTTCGCCTATCCATTCATGGCCGAGCAATAGAGAAAAAAAACGGGGACCGTGAGGTCCCCGCCGTCATCATTTATCGTTTTCGGCCGTTCTACTTGGGCGGCAGAATCTTGAACATCCCCGTGCCACACACGGGGCAAACACCCTTCAGGGCGGGACGGCCGTTGGCCATTTTCACTTCCTGGGCATTCGAGATCTTCCGCTTCGTCTTGCACTTCACACAGTAGCCTTCGTCGGCCGCCATCGGGACCTTTCCAGCCTTCGCCATGCTCGTCTCCTCCAAGGTCGGGGCAGGGTAGGGCCTCACGGGCCCGGGACCGGCACCAACTATAACACCCCTCCCTACAGGCTGTTGAGCCAGGGCCCCGGTCCCGGGGGCCACCGTCCCACAGGACAACGACTTGCGCCACCCGCCCGGATCGTGCCGATGCGGCGCGCGGGCACCTTGATCCCCGCTTGAGACGGGATGCCCAACGTCCTAGGGTCCTCCACCGGAGACCGTCATGCGTCCCATGCTCCCGTTTGCCGTGTTGACCCTCGCCCTGGCGCCGGTTGCGCTCGCCGCGCAATCCAGCGTCAGTCTCCAGGCAGGCGCCACGACCAGTGCAGACCTGAACGCCTTCGAAGTCGGCGTACGGTTCAGTCCCTCCCGGGCCAATAGCATCGGCGTGGGATTCTCGTTCGATGCGCTGCCGCAGGCGTTTTCGGCCGGAGCGTTCATCGCGTTGGCGGACCTTTCCCTCGCTGGAAACGTCGCGCTGGCGCCGCAGGCGCGCCTCGAGCTCCGGGCCGGCGGCAGCGCGCTGGCGGGTGTCGGTGGCGGCGGGGGCGGGGCGATCGGCGGATACCACGTCGGGGCTGGTCTCCTGGTCGGGGGCGTTGGCCCGATGGGGGTGCGCCTGGATTACACCTACCGCCGTCTCATGGTCGAGGGGGAGAGCTACCCCGTGCCGAGCTTCACGATCGGGCTCATTCTGCACCGTTAGCGCTCCCGGCCGGACCGCAGCCCGCGCGGGCGGGTATTGTACATTGCCCCCTCGTATGCCTGCTCGCGCGCCAACGGTCATCTCCCTCGTTTCACTCTCTCTCGCCTGCGCGAGCGAGCATGGCGCGCTGGTCAATCAAATGGCACACACCGCCACGCCGTACCTGGCGCGCGCCGCCCGCCAGCCGGTGAGCTGGCAACCGTGGAGCCGGGAGGTGTTCGCGCTCGCGGCGCGACTCGATCGTCCCGTGCTGCTGTACGTCGGCGCCGAAGACTGTCGCTGGTGCACAGTGATGGACCGCGAGGTCTATTCCGATCCCGGACTGGGCGCCTTGATCGATTCGCTGTTCGTGCCGGTGCGAGTCGATCGGGACGAGCGGCCCGACGTGGCGCAGCGCTATCAGGCCGCCATCCTCGCGCTCTCCGGATTGCGCGGCTACCCGCTCACGGTGTTTCTGACGCCCGACGGCGCTCCCTTCTTCGGGGGCACGTATTTCCCCGCCAACGATCCGGTGACCGGCCGGGGGCTGAAGCAGCTGCTTCCCGACATCGCGCGCGACTTCCGCGAGCGGCGCGAATTCCTGCTGCGGCACGCGGCCGTCGTGCGACAGCTCGCCCTGTCGCGCGGGCTCGGGGCGCACGGCGTGCTCCGGCCGCAGGCCCTGGCGTTCGAGATCGGCAGCGTCCGCGCCGCGCTGGAGACCGCGCGGCAAGCCGGCCGCCCACTGCGCGGTCTGGCCCCCACCCAGGCGACGGTGCTGCTGCTCACGGAGTTCAGCCGCACCGGTGACAGCGCGTCGCGCGCGACCGCGACCCGCGCGTTGGACGCGTTGCTCGACTCCGGCGACGTCGCGGCGGCGGTGCTGGATGAGCCGCCGGAGCTGGTGCGGGCGTCGCTGGCGCGGGCGCTTTCGCTGGCGTGGGTGTTCACCGCCGAGCCGCGCTATCGGGATGCGAGCCGGGATCAGCTGAACGCGCTGTTGCGGTCCGTCACGTTCGGCGACGGGCGCGCGCTGTTCGCGGACCGCGACGGGTTCGCGCTCGCCTCGGCCATCACGACGGCGGACGCGTTGCGCGACTCGGTCAGCCAGCGCCGGGCCATCGCCGCTCTCGACACGTTGCTGCGGCGCGTGTACGCCCACGGCTCGGGAGTGCGTCACGCCGGTGCCGGCGCCCTGACCGGCCTGTTGCAGGATCAGGTGCAGGTGGCGGACGCCTGCGTCGCCGCGTACAACGCGACGGGAAAGATCCGGTACCTGGACATCGCCCGCGATCTGGTCGCGGTGATGGACCGCGATTTCGCGGATCTCTCCGGCGGGTATTACGACGTGGCCGCGCGCGACGATCCGGCGGCGCCCGTGGACGATCGTGTGAAGCCGGTGCTCGATGATCTGCTGCCGGGCGCAAACGCGTGGGCGGCTCACATGCTGCTCGGTCTGTCGGCGGCGACCGGCGATCCGGACTACCGCCGCCGCGCCGAGGCCACACTCGAAGCCTTCGCCGGCGCGGTGGCCGGGGAAGGCGTCCGCGCGTCGAGCTTCCTGCTCGTGGCGCGGGACGCCCTGGCGGTGCCGCGCGAACGGTGACCGGTTGAATCCCAGCGAGGTCTTGTCGTCAGCGGCGCGGGGGGGAGAGCCTTCCGACGCCGATATCATCGCCCGCGTTCTCGGGGGTGATGCGGAGGCGTTCGGGCTCATCATCCGCCGCTACGAGGGTGGGCTGCTGCGTTATGCGACCCGGATGCTCGGCAGCGCGGACGCCGCGGCCGACGCGGTGGCGGAAGGTCTCGTTCGCGCGTACCGGCATCTGGCCGGTTGCCGCGACCCGAGCCGCCTGAAGAGCTGGTTGTACCGCATCGTCGGGAATCGGTGTCGTAGCCACCTCGCGCGCCGCTCGTCGAGCGATGTGTCCCTCGAGGATGCGCCGCCGATCGTGGACGGCCGCGACAGCGAAGCCGAGACCGAGCGAGCGGATCAGCTGGAGCGCGTGGAGCGGGCGCTACAGACATTGTCCCCCGAAAAGCGTGAGGCGTTTCTGTTGAAGCACGTGGAAGGATTGAGCTACGAAGAAATGGCCGCGGCAACGGGCGAGCGGATTCCGACGCTCAAGATGCGGGTGCATCGGGCCCGGGCGGCATTGCTCGAGGTCTTGAAAGCAGAGCCATGAAGCCGATCGATCCCCTGGTGAACCGGGTCCTGGACGGAGAGCTGCCGCCGGAGGTGCTGACGCCCGCGCAGCGAGCCGAGCTGGCCCGGCTCGATCGCGTCGCCACCCTCCTGGCGGAGGTGCCGCCGGCGAGTGTGGCGAACCGGGTGATGGCCGAAGTCCGCCGACCGCTCCCGGGCGTGGTCGAGCGGCTGGTGCGCTGGTTCGGGGAACGCCACACCGTGACGATCAGCGTTCGTCCGGCTTGGAGCCTGGCCGTAGCGGCGGTGCTGGCGGCGCTGGCGATCATTCCCGGCCGGGCGCCGGCGCCGGTGCTCGGTTCCCAGGAGGGCATCGCGCAGTTCGTGGGCCGGTTCCCAGGGGCCAAGTCGGTGGAAGTCGTGGGCTCGTTCACCGACTGGCGTCCCGGCGCCGTGGTTCTGCGCGACGACGATCACGATGGCGTCTGGCGCGCGGCCGTGGTCCTGCCCGTGGGCCAGCACGAATACATGTTCGTCGTGGACGGGGAGCAGTGGGTGACCGATCCGCTCGCCGGCCGGTTCGTGGACGACGGGTTCGGGCGACAGAACTCTCTGCTCATCGTGCGTCCGGTGTCCCGGTGAACGCCGCAGCACGGCTCGCCCTGATCGGGCTGTTCGCCGTGGGGGCCCTCCAGGGACAGGAGCCGCGTACGCGCCTGGCCGGTCGCGTTCCTCCGGCCGCCCTCTCGGCCCTGGACTCCATCGTCTTACTGGCGGACCACGAAGGGATTCCCACCGAGCCGCTGATTCAGAAAGCCCTCGAGGGTGGAGCGAAGGGTGCTCCCCCCGCGACGATCGTGGCTGCGGTCGGCGAGTCGGCATCCCAGCTGCGCAGCGCTCTCGCGTTGCTGCGGCAAGGAGGGGAGTCGCAACCGTCCAGCGCCGCCGAGGTGACGGCCGTCGCCGCGGCGCTCGCGCGCGGCGTCTCGCCGGACCAGGTCGGGAACCTGTCGGCCGTGTTACCCGGCGAGCCGACCGGACCGGCGTTGCACGCGGTCGCCGACCTGGTGGGCCATGGCTTCACCGAGGACTCCTCCGTGGATCTGATCGTGGAGGCCGCCCGCCAGGGGCTGCGCGGCCTCCGGTTGCTGGACGTCGCCGCCGCCGCCGTGCTGGAGCTGCAGCGGGGGCAGAACCGCGCCATAGCCTTCGCGCGCGTGCGCGACATGTTGCCGAACGTTCCGCCGCCGCCCCGGCCGGCCCCCGCCACCGTCTCCAAGGCTCGGCGGCTGACGCCTCCCACCCAACGCCCCTGAGGGTGTGACGACCCCGCGTAGCGCGGGGTCTCACGGCCGACGCGGGTCCACGGTGGACCCCGTGCCCAACCTCGGAGGCAATCGTATGCGGAAGATGTTGCTCACCCTGGCGCTCATTGCCGCGCCGGCCATCGCCGTCGCCCAGCAGCCCGCGCACGCGTCGCAGACGCCGGCGGCGTCACGTGATACCACGAAGGCGAAGCCCAAGACGGCGACGCATCGTCGCAAACGCCAGAGTTCGATGGCGCACGACACGACCAAGGCGAAGCCGGCCACGCCCGCCGCGCAGGACACGACGAAGAAGCCGTAACGGTAGGTCCCAGGCATCGGGTGTCAGGTGTCAGGGTACCTCCCGTTCCTGATGCCTGGCACCTGACACCTGGCACCTGCTCTCCGCTTGTGCAACTCCCGCTCCTGTCTTATCATAGCCCAACCTTCCAAGGGGTCCCATTCGAATGACTGGGGAACCGTTCCTCAGCTCCGACGAATACGACGACCGCGCACACCAGTTCTACAACGAAGGACAATACGACGACGCCGTCGAAGTGCTCCGCGATGGGTTGAGCCTGTACCCCAACGCCGTGGAGCTCCACGTCGGCATGGGGTACGCGCGACTCGCCCGTGAGGAGTACGCCTGGGCCCGCCGGGCCTTCGACGAGGCATTGAGTCTCGATGCCGATCACGAGGATGCGCTCGCCGGTCTGGGTGAAGTGCTGCTGAAGTTCGGCGACCGGGCTGCCGCCGTGGCCTGCTTCGAGCGGATCCTGAGCCTCGGTTTCCAGGAAGACCACGACCTGATGCTCCAGGTGGGACGCGCCCTGTTTCGCGAAGGGGTGCTCGACCAGGCTCGCCGGTTCTTCGAGGTGGCGCTCACCGCCCATGGGAACTCGGCCGAAGCGGCCGCCTGCGTCGGCTATGCGGCGCACCGGCTGGGGGACGAGGGTGGCGCGTTGTACTGGCTGCGGCGCGGGCTGGAAATCGACGCGGGCCAGTCGGAGGCCCGCATCTACCTCGCGAATCTGCTCTACGATCGCGGCGAGTACGAGGCCGCCCTGTTCCACCTCGAGCGGACCGAGCCCGACGATCATGTCGATACTCTCGCGATCTGGCGGCTGCTGGAGCTGAAGCGAAGCGTGTACCGGCTGCCGGAGAACGATCCCGAGCTGGGGCCGTGGCAACGGCGGCTCAACGAGCTGACCGCCGAAACGGCACCGGAAGACCTGTTGCTGGCGGAGATCGAGGCCATCGGGTCCGACGGGCAGGTACGCGACCCGCGCCAGCTGGAGCTGTTCGGGACGCTGTTGACCGAGCTCCAGGGCATGAAAAAAGGAGTGGCGGGCGACATCCAACGCGTGCGTACGCGGGCGGGTGCCGTCTTTGTCGGCACCTGGGAAGAAATCGTGCGGCAAATGAAAGACGCCGCCGCCCAGTGGGCCGGTGGGTCGGTCGAGGACTACATGGCGGAGAGCGCGCGGCAGGGACACCAGGAGACCGGCGTCATGATTCCCGTCACCGACGCCGAGAGCTTCATCCGCGGCAGCGCCGAAGCCGGCCTGCTCCGCATCCTCCCCTGAGCGAGCGGGGTGGAAGGGGGAGCTAGTCGCTCCCCTTTTTCAGCGTCAGGCCGATCGATAGCGGACCATCCCCCAGCGCCACGAGCGCCAGGGATCCGGCGAGCAGCATGCCTTCCAGCTCGGGTATCTGGCCGTGCGGCAGCAGCACCGTCATGATCGCCACCGACATGTCGATTGCCATCATCAGGGCCCAGACTCGGGTCAGGATTCCCAGGATCACGCAGGCGGCGCCGAGCGTTTCGACGGCCGTGAGGATCCCCGCGAACACGGTGGCGAACGGGAACCCGATGCCATGCACCATCCCGGTCACCATGGCGAAGTCGTGCAGCTTCATCCATCCATGGTGCAGGAAGACGGCGCCCACGGCCAGTCGCAGCACGACGGCGGCATACGGCGAAAACCGGTTCAGGCTCAGCATGGGCCCTCCAGTTTTACGGAGTCGTCACACCGGCTCACAGCGATCGAGGGTCGGGATCAGCGGGGCGACGAACGTGCCGCGGATCGGCAGGGCGCCGAGCGGATCGAAGTACATATCGAGGCGTTGCCCGGTGAACGCGAAGCGGCCCGAGATCGCGAGCCCGTGCGCGATCGGGACCACGCGCGTGATCGTGATCTCGCCCCCCTGGCGGGACAGGGCGTCGAGTCGCGGAACGGTCGCGATCGTCGACCAGGTGCCCCAGTTCCGATTGGGCCGGCACACCGGGTCAGCGGCGCCGCCCGCTTCGGTCGGCGACAGGGAATCGATCGGGAAGCTCACCGGCGCCGCCACGGAATCGCGCGCGGTCACGACGATGGCCTCGACCGTTCGCGAGCCCTGCAGGATGAACGCGCGGACCCGGAAGGTCAGCGAATCCCCGCGGCGGGGATAATTCGTCGCCCGGGCCTGGGTCCGCACACTGCGGATTACCGTCCCGAACATGGTGTAGCCGGCCTTGCCGCCGATCGTATCCGTGAGGCTCACGACCTCGACCGTGCCCGAATCGGCGACGGTGTCCGCCCCGAGTGCGGCATGCGCGACAAAGCGGACCGGCCCGCCCGGCGCGGTCGCGGTTTCCCGGCCGGTGGCCGAATCGATCGTGAACACGGCGTTCGCCGTCGCCGAGAACCACACCGTGGGGGATCCGGGCGCCTGATGCGCGACGTGCACCGGGACCGTCATCGTATCGCCGGTCATCAGAAACAGCGAGTCCAGCAATACGGTGATCTGCAGCGGGGGCAGGACCACGGCGAGGGCACTTCCCTCGATGCCTTGGGCGGCGGCGATCGCGCGGGCGAAGCCGCCGCGCCGGCCGTGGACGACGCCGCTCGTGCTGTCGACTTGCAGCACGCTCGTGTCACTCGACGACCAGTGCACGATGCCGGGATTCTGCTGCACGCCATTGGCGTCGTAGTAGAAGACCTGGCGCGCCGCCAGGGAGTCGCCCACGAACAGGGAATCGAGTACCGGGGCGACGATCATGTGCGGCACCCCAGGCGTCTCGGTGCCGAGATGGCATCCGGCGACCGCAGCCGCCAGGGCGAGGGGGGTCAGCCCGATCCGTCGCATGCGATTGTGAGTGAGGCGGGGTGGAAGGTCAGAACATCGACATGGCCAGGAACGACCGCAGATTGTCGTTCGTGACCCTGAGCCGCGACGACAGCAGTCGCACCACCGACCAGAGCACCTTGTAGGCGATATCGCGGTTGAAGTCGAGCAGCAGCTCGAAATCCGAGCGGGAGATCGTAATCAACGTGCACGCAATGTTGGCGATGGCGTCGGTGGACCGCTCGGAGCGGTCGAAAATCGCCATCTCGCCGAAATTCGCGCCCGGTTTCAGGATGGCCAGGGCCTCTTCGCCCGATCCGGGAATGGTCCGGGAGATCCGCACTTCTCCTTCGGCGATGATGAAGAGGCGGTTGCCCGGCTCGCCTTCCTTGAACACGTACTGGCCGACGGTGAACTTCTGCTCGCGGCAGACTTCCGAAACACGCGCCAGCTCCCCTTCGTCGAGGTCCTGGAAGATGGCGGCGTGCTTCAACAGATTGAGGTCCACGCGCTGAAGCTATGGGTCGGAGCATGCAGACACAAGTGAAACCACGATTGGGTCCGGCGGACATTTTCACGCTGCTGCGCTTCCCCCTGGCCGCGTTGTTCCCGTTCGTCCCGGGTCCGCTGGCGCGACTGGCGATCGTGGCGGTGGCCGCCGCGACGGACGTCGCCGACGGGCTCATCGCCCGGTGGACCGGCGGCTCGCGCTGGGGGCCGGTGATCGATCCGGTGGCGGACAAAGTCTTCATGGTCACCGCGTTTATTACCCTGGCCGGCGGCGGAGTGCTGCATCCGCTGGAGATCGCCGCGGCGCTGCTGCGGGACGCCGTCGCCGTGATCGCGTTCCTCGGGGTCACCATCCTGCGGCGGCCGGTCGCCCTGCCGGCCCGTGCCGGCGGCAAAGCGGTGACGGTGTGCCAGATCCTGACCCTCCTGGCGCTGCTCGCGGGCTCGCCGCTGGCGCGCCCGCTGGCCTGGGCTACCGGTGCGGTGTCGGTGTATGCCATCTGGGATTACGGGCGGGTCGCCACGCGGTCCGCCGACTCGCCACCATCAGCCTGATCGGGAGACCAACGGTGCCCATCACAACGCACGGGGTAGTTCGGTGGCGCGAGCAGCTCGTCTTCGAGGGCGGCGGCCCGGGGAAACCGCCCATTCTCATCGACGGGGACTCCCGCGCCGGCAGCTCACCGGTCGAGCTGTTCCTCGTAGCCGGGGCGAGCTGCACCGCGGCCGACATCGTCAGCATCCTCGAAAAGATGCGCGTGCGGTTGGAGTCCCTCGATATCGCGGTGGCGGGGACGCGCCGCGACGAGCACCCGCGCCGCGTCACCGCGATCCACTACCGGTTCACCGTGCGGGGCGAAGGCGCGGACGAAACGAAGGTGCGACGGGCGGTGGATCTGTCGCTGGAAAAGTACTGCTCGGTGCATGCCTCGCTCGCGACCGACATCCGCATCGATTACGACGTCGTCATTGCGTAGCGGCATCGCGGCCCTGGGATTGGCGCTCGTGGCACGCGCCGCCGCCGCCCAGGGGTTGAGTGCGACCGAGATCGATCTCGGGCCACTGGCCACCTGGGCGCGGAGCGATTTCTATGGACTCTCGCTTGGCGCCGCGCGCCGGCCTACTGGTCAGGGGCGTGCCGCGTTGACCGTGTCCGGGGGCACGCTCGACGGTGAGCGCGCGTTCCGCGTCGAGCTGTCCGGGCAATTCCTGGTGCTGCCGGAGGCGAAGCAGGGCGTGTCGGCGTATGCGGGAATCGGGCTCGGCTACATGGGGGCGCGCCACTACCGGGGCACGGGTGTGCTCCTGGCGCTGCTCGGGATCGAATCGGCCGCGGGGCGCCGACACGGATGGTTTATCGAAGCGGGGGCCGGCGGCGGCATCCGGTTCCGCGCGGGCTACCGGTGGCGGCGTCTGCCGCCATGGTGGACCTGAAGACCTTTTAGCTCTCCGCTCCCGCTCCGACGGCGGCCGGCCTCGCGACCACCGGCCGGCAGTATCGCTCGCCCAGCGTCCGCAGCTGCTCCATATCCGGCTCCGGAAGATCCGGATAGCGATCGCCCAGATACAGCATCGTGTCGTCGAACCATTCCTTCTGGTGTTCGGGAGCGGCTTCCAGCACGCCGCAGCGGAGAATATGGGAGAACAACTCATCACGGGCTTGTTCGAAGGCCGACGGGGTCGCCGTCTTACGTGGCTCACGTTTCTTTGTCATTCGTTTGCTGCTCCTTCCCGAGTCGGGGGCTGGTAATGGGGGCGGAATTTAACGAGGCCCCCTACCCCAGGCAAACCCGGTGCCTGGGACGCTGTTCCCGCGCCGCATGTGGTATACTCAGGTGTGGATACGCACGATCAGGTCTATGGTCCCGAGCGCGCCGCACGGCTGGTCGCGCTCCTCCGTGCGTTGGTCGTCCGCATTCAAGATTTGGACCATCAGGGACGGCTGTTGGAGGCCGCGCCGGAGCTGCAGCGGCTGCTCGGCGATGCGCGCAGCGAGCTGTTCCACTATGAAGTGCGGCAGACGTACGACACACCGGAAATCGCCGAGAGCCGCCGCATTGTGGACGAATCCGAGCGCCGGCTTCGTGACGAGCTGTTCGACGAGCCGGACGACGATGAACCCTGGCGCAAAGGATCCGATGCATGAGTCGGTTTTACGCCGTGCTGGTCGCCGTGGCGCTGATCGCGGGTGTGCTCATCTGGAAAGGCTCGCGGGCGGGAGCGAGTGAAGCCGCGACGTCCAATGCGCCGCCGGTGCCCATCAATGCGGCCGACAGCGCGTTCCCGGGCTATGTCCTGGGCAGCGACACGGCGCCGGTAGAAGTCGTGGAGTATGCCGACCTGCAATGCCCCCATTGTGGTGAGTTCTCGGTAGTGCAGTTTCCCACCATCCGGGAGCAGCTCATCAACACCGGCCGCCTGCGGTGGCGGTTCCGCGATTTCCCGCTGCAGTTCCCGTGGTCGCGCCTGTCCGCCCTCGCCGGGCAATGCGCGGGCGAGCAGGGCAAGTTCTGGGAAATGGCGGATGCGCTGTATCAGGCGCAGGCGGACTGGGGCCGGAGCAGCCGCAATCCCTCGAGCCGCTTCCGGGACATGGCGCGGCAGATCGGGCTCGACGGGAGCCGCTTCGATGCCTGCCTGGATTCCCGCCGCTACGAGGGCCGCATCGAGGCGAGCCGCCTCCAGGGTGAGGCCAAGGGGGTGAGCGGCACGCCGACGTTCTTCGTCAACGGGCGGCTGCACGATTTCCCGGGCGGCGCCACCTCCGATGCCGTCCAGAAAGTGGTCGACAGCGTCTCCGCTGCCCGGCACTGATGCGCCACCGGCAGGCGATCGCCCTGCTGTCCACCGTCGGGTTTTTCGTCGCGTTGTATCTCTGGCTCTACAAGATCGGCGTGATCGGCTCGCTCCAATGCGGCACGGGCGAGTGCGAATACGTGCAGTCGAGCCGCTACGCCTGGCTGTTCGGGCAGCCGGTCGCCGTGTACGGGGTAGCGGGCTACCTGGTCCTGCTCGTGGTTGCGCTGGTGGGCCTCCAACCGCGATTCCTGCCGAGCCGTGTCCCCACCCGTCTGCTGGCGGCGCTCGCGGGTGTGGGCTTCGCGTTTACCCTCTACCTCACCGCCATCGAGCTGTTCGTGCTACATGCGATCTGCCGCTGGTGCGTGGTCAGCGCGGCGATCATGACGGCGATTACCGTCGTCGCGATCGTGGCGCTTCGTTCTAGCTCTCCTGCGCCTCGTACTGGTCCTTGAGCCGCGCCACGACCGCGGGGTCGGCGAGGGTCGTCGTGTCTCCGAGCGTGCGTCCCTCCGCGATGTCCTTGAGCAGCCGGCGCATGATCTTGCCGCTGCGCGTCTTCGGCAGATCCGCGCTGAACAGGATATCGTCGGGTCGGGCCAGGGCGCCGATCTTCTTGGCGACGTGCGCTTTGAGCTCCTCCACTAACGCGGGACTCGCGGTGCGCCCTTCCTTGAGGGTGACGAACGCGGCGAGGGCCTGACCCTTCAGCTCGTGCGTGCGCCCGACGACGGCGGCTTCGGCCACCGCGGGGTGGTCCACGAGCGCGCTTTCCACTTCCATGGTTCCGATCCGGTGCCCGGCCACGTTCAACACGTCATCGACTCGGCCCAGCAGCCAGAAGTATCCCTGCTCGTCACGTTTCGCCCCGTCGCCCGCGAAATACGTGTTGGGCCATTTGCGCCAGTACACGTCGCGGTAACGCTCGTCGTCCCCCCATATGGTCCGCAGCATGCCCGGCCATGGGCTCGTGATCACCAGGTAGCCGCCGCCCACCTGGACAGGCTTGCCCTCGCCATCGAATAGCTGGGCCTCGATCCCGGGGAAGGGGATCGTCGCCGAGCCGGGCTTGGTGGTCGTGAGACCGGGCAGGGGGGTGATCATGATGCCCCCCGTCTCGGTTTGCCACCACGTATCCACGATGGGGCAGCGCCCGCCGCCGATATGCCGTTGATACCAGATCCACGCCTCGGGATTGATCGGCTCACCGACGGTGCCCAGTAACCGGAGCTTCGAGAGGTCGTGCTTGGCAGGCAGCTCGGGTCCCCACTTCATGAAGGCGCGAATCGCCGTCGGCGCCGTGTAGAACACGGTCACGCCGTGACGGGCGCAGATATCCCAGAAGCGATCCTTGCCCGGATGATCCGGCGCACCCTCGTACATGACCTCGGTGACGCCGAGCGCGAGCGGTCCGTACACGACATAGGAATGGCCGGTCACCCACCCGACGTCGGCCGTGCACCAGAACACGTCCTGGTCGGTCAGATCGAACACCCACTTCGTGGTGGCGTAGACGTGGGTCAGGTATCCGCCCGTGGTGTGCAGGATGCCCTTGGGCTTCCCCGTCGTGCCGGATGTATAGAGGATGTACAGCGGATCTTCCGCGTCCATGGCCTCGGGCGCGCATTCCGGCGCCGCCTTGGCCATCAGCGCCTCCCACCAGTGATCGCGGCCGGACTGCATCGGAACTTCCTGGCCGGTCCGTTTCACCACCACCACATGCTGGATGCTCGGCGTGCCGCTGACTGCCTCGTCCGAGTTCTGTTTCAGGGGCACCACGCTGCCGCGCCGGTAGCCGCCGTCGGCGGTGATCAGGACCGTCGCCGCCGCATCGTTGATGCGATCGCGCAACGACTCGGCGGAGAAGCCGCCGAAGACGACCGTGTGAGGAGCGCCGATGCGCGCACAGGCGAGCATGGCGACCACGACTTCGGGAATGAGCGGCAGGTAGATCGCGACGCGATCGCCGCGCTTGACGCCAAGCCCCTTCAGCACATTGGCGAATCGGTTGACATCGTGCAGCAGGTCGGCGTAGGTGAGGGTCCGCGTGTCCCCCGGCTCGCCCTCCCAGATGAGCGCCCGGCGCGCACCACGCCCCGCCTTCACGTGCCGATCGAGGCAGTTCACCGAGGCATTGAGCCGGCCCCCCACGAACCACTTGGCGTGGGGCGGGGTCCATTCGAGCACCCGATCCCACGGCCGTATCCATTCGAGCTGCCTGGCCCAATCGGCCCAGTAGCCCTCCCGGTCGTTGCGCGCCCGCTCGTAGATGCCGGGATCCCTGGCGTGAGCGTGCTTGGTGAACTCCGCCGTTGGGGCGAACGTGCGCTGTTCGTCGAGGAGCGTTTCGATTCGGTCGGTCATTGTCCCGAGAGGCGATGGGGGTGCTAAGGTATGGCCGCGGAGGGCGGCCCGGTCAAGCCGGGTTGCAGCATGCCCCGGGCCATGCGTCCTGCCACGCGGTTGGCGAGTGTGTCCCGGAGCACACGCGCGGCAACTCCTTTGAGATCAGCGGGTTGGAAATCTCCTCGGGACTGGCACCGAAGTGGCTTTAGAGACCCGCAAATGATGACTGCTCAGCCTACTGATCGAACTCTGACGGCGCCCGAGGCACTCGGCCTCGACTCGCGCGTGACCTTTCGCCGTTCTGCCTCGGCGCTGTTGGACGAACTCCCGGAGGGCTCCGGCCGGCTCGTGATCGACCTGTCCGCCACCAAACAGGTGGACAGTGCGGGCCTGGGAGCGCTCATGATGATTCAACGCAAGGCGGCGGAGCGTCGCCAGACCGTCTGCCTGCGTGGACCCAACGAAGAGCTGCGATTCCTGCTCGTGTTGACCAAGCTCGATGACCTGTTCGAACTGGAGGCGGTCAACCGCTAAATCGTTGCGCTCGTAGCCGAGCGTTCCCCCACAGGTATATTGCCCCGGGCCATGGCCGCCACCGGTCAAAAACGCCGGGTGTTGTTTGTCGAGGACGAAGCCGCCCTGCAAACATCCTACGCCCGCTACTTCGTTTCACGCTACGAGATGGCGTTCGCCCGCACCGGGGCGGAGGCCATGCAACAGCTCGAGAGCTTCGAACCCGAAGTGCTGGTGTTGGACCTGCGCCTTCCGGATACGGACGGCATCGCGTTGCTCCAGCGCATCCGCCAGAAGCGGGCGACCCTTCCCGTCGTCGTCACCACCGCCTACGTGAGCATGGAGCCCCTGATGCACGTGCTCGACCTCGGCCACAGTGCGTATCTCGTCAAACCCTTCGACCTGAACGAGCTCGGCGCGCGCATCGATGCTGTGGGCGCGTGACCTCGCGCACGCGTTCGGCGCCGTGCAGGTGCTGGACGGCATCACCTTTTCCCTCGATCGCGGTCAAACCCTCGTCATCTTCGGTCCCAACGGAGCCGGCAAGACGACGCTGTTGCGCGTCATCGCCGGGTTGATCCGGCCGCGGCGCGGCAGCGCCGAGGTGAAGGGCGGGCGCCGGGCGATTGGCTGGATCGGCCATCAGTCGCAGCTGTATGGGCAGCTGACGGTGATCGAGAATCTGCGGTTCTGGGCGTCGTTGTACGATGTGCCGGCCGGCACGGTGCAGGAGCGCGCGACCGCGCTGATCGCCCGCCTCGGTCTCGAGCGGCAGACGCAGCAGCCGGTGCGAACCCTGTCGCGTGGCCAGGCGCAGCGCGCATCGATCGCGCGTGCGCTGATCCACGACCCCGCCGTGCTGCTGCTCGACGAGCCGTTCACCGGGCTGGACCGGCTCGCCGCCGAGGAGCTGCGGACCCTGCTCGGCGAGCTGGCGGCCGACGGGCGGG
>Ga0075424_100000962_pt1 | contig 24280 bp, 19 predicted proteins | sample SoiMethybrSBSTD3_FD_75301 | JGI IMG/M metagenome (GOLD analysis project Ga0075424, IMG submission 75301) | Bulk soil microbial communities from a Populus tree surrounding site in Tennessee, USA - Soil MetaG P. TD hybrid SBSTD3 | ecosystem: Environmental > Terrestrial > Soil > Tree plantation... | reverse complement strand
CTCGGCGAGGGGCTCGAGCCCCACAAGGTCCGCTGGGTCTACATCCACGGCTCGGCGCAGGCGGACACCTTCATCGACATCGCGGACGTGCTCGACCTGAAGATCGCGGCCCTCAAGGAGCACAAGACGCAGATGGGGCCGTGGGATCCCACGGAGATGATCACGGGGTGGGCGCGCGAGCAGGGCGCCCGGCGCAAGCTGAAGGCCGCCGAGGCCTTCCGGCTCATGTGCTTCCACGAGGGCTAGCCCGCGCCGGCGCGCGGCCGGCTATATGTTGCCGGCCAGACATCGCCCGTCGGCGGTGAGGACCCCGCCCACGATGTCGCAGGCCTGCTGCGGATTGTAGGGCGTCTGCGACCATCCCGCACACCCACCCGCGAGCGCCGCCGCCAGGAGCAGCCCTCCCGCCAGCCATCGCATGCCTGTTCTCCTCCCGGGCGAGACTAGAGGACGGCAGACTTGAGGGAGCGGCTGGGCTTGAAGCGAGGGACGCGCGTGGCGGGAATCCGGATGACCTTGCCCGTGCGCGGGTTGCGTCCGTCGCGGGCGATGCGCTTGCTCACCATGAACGTGCCGAAGCCGCCGATGGTCACCCGCCGCCCCTTCTTGAGCGCATCGAACACGCTCACGAAGAAGGCGTCGAGGGCGCGCTCCGCGGACACCTTGCTGCCGCCCGCGGCCTTGGCCATGGCGGCGACGAGATCGGCCTTGATCATGACGCTTCCGATTTACTCGATGGGCGCACGGGAAGTCAAGACGGTGACGCGCTCCAGCGCGGCGAAGAGGCTGTCCGCGGTGAAGGGCTTCTCGAGCACGGGCGCCTGCACCTCGTCCACGAACTGCCACGGGGAGGGATTGGCGGTGTCGCCCGTCATGAACACGAAGCGCTGGGCCAGTCCGGGCTGATCGATGACGGCGGCACGATAGAAGTCCTCGCCGCTGCCGTCGGGCATGCGGATGTCCGATAGGACGACGTCGAAGCGCGTGGAGCGCACCCGCTCCAGGGCGGAGCGCCCGGTGGCGGCTACCTCGACCTGCCAGCCCGAGTCCCTCAAGAGCGTGGTTACCAGCTCCACCATGCCCGGCTCGTCGTCCACCACGAGCGCGCGCCGGCCGAGGCCGTAGACGCCGGCGGGCACCGCGGCGGGCCCGCTCTCCGCCGGCTCCGCCGCCGCTGTGGTGGGCAGCTCGATGGTGAAGACCGTCCGCCTTGGCACGCTCTCGCCGGTGAGACGTCCTCCATGCTGCTGCACGATCCCGTAGGAGACGGACAGCCCGAGCCCCGTGCCCTCGCCCACCTTCTTGGTGGTGAAGAAGGGCTCGAAGATGCGTGGCATCACCTCGGCGGGGATGCCGGGGCCGTTGTCCTCGAACTCGACCACGACCCAGCGGCGGCCGCCCTCCACGCGCGCGGAGGCGCGCACGCGGATGGTGTCGCCGCGGCCCGCGGCGAGGATGGCGTGCTCGGCATTCAGGAGGAGATTGAGGATCACCTGCTGGAGCTGATGCACGTCACCTTCGGCGGGCGGCAGGTCGGGCGCGTACTCGGTGATCACGCGGATGCCCGAGAGGCGCAGGCGGGTCGTGCGGAGCGCCACCGTCTGCTCGATGACCGCGGGCAGGTCCACCGGCGCGCGCTCGGGCTTGCGCTGGCGCGAGAAAAGGAGCAGGCCCTGGACGATCTTGGCCATCCGCTCGCCCTGGGACACGATCAGGTCGATGGGGCCCCGCAGCTCCGGGGGCAAGGCCTTGCCCTTGAGGAGCTGGCCGTACCCGATGACCACGGAGAGCGGATTGTTCAGCTCGTGGGCCACCCCGGACACGAGCTGGCCGACGGCGGAGAGCTTGCCCGCCTGCACGAGCTGCACCTGCGTCTCCTGGAGCTGGCGCACGCGCGCGGCGAGCTCGTCGAAGAGACGGCTGTGCTCGATGGCGAGCGCGGCGGGGGCGGCGAGGGTGGCAAGCCGATCGAGGTCCTCGGGAACGAAGCGGCGATCCTTGTCGCCCATGTAGGCGACGGAGAGCGCGCCGATGGCTTCGCCGCGGATGAGGAGTGGATAGGCGAGGGTGGCCCGCACCGGCTCCACCCGCTCGGTGTTCAGCACGCGCCGCACGCGCCCAGGCCACGTCGCGTAGTCGTTGACGAGCACGCCTTCCTTGGTCGAGGCGGCGATGCCCAGCGCGCCCTCGCCCAGCTCCACGGTGTGTCCGAGCTCGCCCGCCACCAGGTGATGGCCGGCGCGCACGACGATCTGATCCGATCCCTCGCGCAGGCCGACCAGGGCGCGGTCGGCGTCGAAGAGCTCGGCGGCCTTGCACGCGATCAGGTTGAGCCGCTCCTCGAGGCTCAGGGGCACGAGCACCTGCTCCACCACCTCGCGGATCGACTCCACATGGCGCAGGCGCTGTCGCGTCTGCGCGTAGAGCCGCGTGTGGTCGAGGGCGAGCGCGGCCTGGTCGGCGAACGTCTGGAGGAGGGCCGTCTCCACCTCGGTGAACTGACGGCCCGTGATGTCTCCCACGGACAGGGCGCCGATGACCTGGTCGCGCAGGCGGAGGGGAACGGAGAGATAGGCGCCGACCTTCGTCTCCTCCGCACTCCGGCGCATCTCCGCGGTGAGGAGGATGTGAGGATCGTTCAGCACGTCCGCGCTCACTACGGGGCGTCCCTCCGCCACCACGCGCCCGGAGATGCCGTAGCCCGGCGGCACCACGTGGCCCGGGATGCCGGTGATCCCGCTCGCCTGCGTCTGGGCGATGACGCGGAGGGAGCCGTCGGGCTGGAGGAGGCGGAAGCCCAGGGATAGGGCGCGGAGCACGGGGAGCACGCTCGCCACGATCCGCTGGGCGATGTCGTCCTCGTCGAGGCTGCCCGTGAGCGTCTGGGCCACACGCGCGATCTCCTCCGACTCGCGCTGGCGGCGCGTGGCGTCGCCGTAGAGCCGCGCGTTCTGCATGGCCAGCGCGGCCTGGTCGGCAAAGGCCTGGAGCAGATTGGCCTCGTCCTCGCTGAAGTCGTGAACGTTGCGCGAGGCCACGGCGAGGACGCCGATCAGCTCGCCCTTGGCGCGGAGCGGCGCGGCGAGGAGGGCGCGGGTGCCCGATTCAACGAGTCGCGTGCGCAGATCGTCGGTCAGCGTGACCTTCAGGTCGTCGAAGACGTCGCGCGTGTAGACCGCGCGCCCCTCGGTGACGGCGCGGGCGACCAGTCCGTCCCCCGGTCCCAGCATGTGCCCCGGCTGAAAGTAGCCGATGGCCGAGCCGGCCCACGCAATGGCCTCCAACTGGCCGTTGGGGCGCATCAGCCGGAGGCCGGCCGCGTCCACCCCGAAGATGGGCAGCACGCTGCGCACCACGCGATCGGCGACCTCGTGGATGTCGAGGCTCTCCGTGAGCATGCGCGCGACCTGGGCGAGCTCCTCGGCTTCCCGGCGCCGCTGCATCGCCTCCGCGAAGAGGCGCGCGTTGCGCACGGCCACCGCGGCCTGGGAGGCGAAGGAGGTGAGGAGCTCCCGATCGTCCGCAGCGGGCAGGTCTTCCTTCCGGAGGCTCAGGGTGAGCACGCCGAGGAGGTGATCGCCGGAGACGACGGGCACACCCGCGAAGGAGAGCAGGCCGTGGGCGATCGCCCACTCGCGGCCTCGGAGGCGATCGTCCGGCGTCACGTCCTCGATGAAGAGCGGCTGACGGCTGCGCGCGACGAGGCCCACCCCGCCCGCGTCGAGGCCCACCGACATCGGCATCTCGTCGAGCGCCACCGAGGGCAGCGACGTCCACGCGCGGCGCACGAGCAACCCCCGCGCCTCGTCCACTTCCCAGAACACCACGGTGCCCGCGCCCGTGAGCTGGGCCAGGGCCTGGGTGATCTGCCCCAGGAGCGGCTTGAGCTCGAGCTGCTGGGAGAGGGCCACGTTGACGTCGGCGAGCGCGCGCAGCCGGCGCTGGCGCTCGTCGAGGGCAGCGTGGGTTCGCCGTCGCTCGCCCACCGTGCGATTGAACTGATCGGCCAGCTCCGCCAGCTCGTCCCTCGTCGACACAGAGATGGGCGGGGCGTGATCATCCTCGAGGTTGCGGGCGCCCTGCATGAGCGCCCTCACCGAGCGGTGCATCCGGTTGCCGATCAACCAGGCCACGAGGAGGGCGAGCACAGTCGCCGCGCCCAGCGCGAGGAGATCGCGCGTGAGCCGGTTCGCGGCGGGGGCGGCGGCGGCTCCGCTCGGCATGGCCGCCACCACGATCCACGGCGCGCGCGTCATGCCCGCCGCGCCCGCCAGGTGCGCCACGCCGTCCTCCGAGGCCCATTCCGCGCTGCCGGCCCCACGGCGGATGAGCGCATCGGCCTCGGGCACTCCGCCCAGCGGACGGTTGAAGAAGTCGTGCGGGCTGAGGGAGTGCGCGAGCACGTTCCCGCTCATGGACACCACAGCCACCGTCTGCTCACGCCCCAGGGGCAGCGCGTTCAGATAGCGCGAGAGCGTCTCCAGGTCGAGCTCGGCGCCGAGGGCCCCCACGAGCTTGCCCTGGCGATCCTGCACGGGCACCACCATGGCCACGATCTGCCGGCTGTCGCTCGGGCTCGTCTGGGGCGCGGTGACCACGGGCTCGCCCCGGGCCAGCACCGCCGCGATGGCGTCAGGCGTGAGGAACTTCGGCTCGCCGTCGCGGTAGCCGCTGGTGGCGACCACGCGTCCGTCGGCACTGACGGCAACGAAGCGGCGCATGAACGGATGCCGCTCGCGCACGCGCCCCGCGAGCGTCTCCAGATCGCCGTCCTGCACGCTCTCGAGGCTGCGCAGGCTGGCCAGCGCGAGGAGGCTCTCGATCTGCCCGGTGAGGATCTCGTCGAGTCGCCCCGCGATGAGGTTGGCGGTGTCGAGCTGCCCCTGGTTGCCGACGCGCCGTCCCTCGGACATGTCGCCCCAGAACCTGAACGCGGCGGCCGCGAGCAGCGGCAGCAACACGGCCAGCACGAGGAGGGCGAGTTTGGTTCGAATGCTGAGTCGCATGCGCTCGAGTACCGAAGTTCTCAATTAGTATAGCTGTATAATCCCTCCATGCCGCGAGCCTTCTCGTTCGACCTTTCCGCCTTTGTTCTGATTGCTTTGGCCGTCATCACCGCCGGCGCCGCCTACTGGAAAGATCCCTCGCTCCCGATCCTGGGCGCCAAGAACGGGCTCAGCATGCTCTGGTTCGTCCTGCCCCGCCTCGCCCCCGCGCTGATCCTGGCCGGCATGCTTCAGGTGCTGATCCCGCAGGAGACGGTGGCGCGCTTCTTCGGCAACCAGTCGGGATTCGGCGCCATCGCCATGGCCGCCGTCGCGGGCACGCTCACCCCGGGCGGGCCCATGGTGAGCGTGCCCCTCCTCGTCGTCCTCGCGAACTCCGGCATGGCCCTGGGTCCTCTCGTCGCCTACATGACCTCGTGGTCGCTCTTCGGCGTGCAGCGCATCATCGCGTGGGAGGCGCCTCTCATGGGCTGGCGATTCGTCCTCGTGCGCATCGTCCCCAGCCTCGCCTTTCCCTTCATCGCGGGCTGGCTCGTGAAGCTCTGGTATCACGAGTAGGGCGGTGGCTTTCGAGGATCTCCGCGCCTTCGTCGCGCACCTGGACAAGCACGGGCAGCTCACCCGCGTGCCGGCCCGCGTCTCACGCGACCTCGAGATCGCGGAGATCACCGACCGGGTCTCCAAGGGCCCCGCCGAGGCCAACCGCGCCCTCCTCTTCGAGCACGTGGACGGATTCGACACGCCCGTCCTCATCAACGCCTTCGGCTCTCCCGCGCGGATGGCCGTCGCCCTCGGCGTGGAGCGGCTCGATGATCTCGGCGCCCGCGTGGCCAAGCTCCTCGACCTGCGCATGCCCGGCTCCTTCCTCGACAAGCTGCGCAAGCTGGGCGATCTCTTCGACGTGGCCAAGGCCGGCCCCAAGCGTGCGCGCTCCGCTCCGTGCCAGGAGGTGGTGGAAACGGAGCATCCGAGCCTCGCCACCCTGCCCGTGCTCCAGTGCTGGCCGGGCGACGCCGGCCGCTTCATTACCCTGCCCATGGTCTTCACGCGCGATCCCGTCACCGGCTCGCGCAACGTGGGCATGTACCGGCTGCAGGTTTTCGACGACCGCACCCTCGGCATGCACTGGCAGACCCACAAGGGCTCGGCCGAGCACGAGCGCGTGGCGCAAGAGCGGGGGCGCCCCATGGACGTGGCCATCGCGCTGGGCGGCGATCCCGCGTGCATCTATGCCGCCTCCGCGCCTCTGCCGCCGGGCATCGACGAGATGGTGTTCGCGGGCTGGCTGCGCGGCGCCGGCGTGCCCATGGTCACCGCGAAGACCGTCGACGTAGAGGTGCCCGCCGACGCGGAGATCGTCCTCGAGGGCACCGTGGATCCGGCAGAGCGTCGGGTCGAGGGGCCCTTCGGCGATCACACCGGCTACTACTCGCTGGCGCGCGAGTACCCCGTCTTCCGCCTCAAGGCCATCACCCGGCGCAAGCAGCCGATCTATCCGACGACCATCGTGGGACGGCCGCCCCAGGAAGACTACTGGCTCGGCAAGGCGACCGAGCGCATCTTCCTTCCCATCATCCGGCTCATGCTCCCCGAGGTGGTGGACATGAACATGCCCGCCGAGGGCGTCTTCCACAACCTCGTGATCGTCTCGATCCGCAAGCGCTATCCCGGGCAGGCGCGCAAGGTCATGTACGCTCTGTGGGGCCTCGGCCTCATGATGCTGGCCAAGAACATCCTCGTGGTCTCCGAGCACGTGGACGTGCACAACCTCTCCGAGGTCGCGTGGCGGGCCACGGGCAACGTCGACCCCAAGCGGGACCTCGTCGTCGTGGAAGGGCCCACCGACGATCTCGACCACGCGGCCCTCCGCCATCGTTTCGGGGGCAAGCTGGGCATCGACGCCACCGAGAAGACTGCCGACGACGCCATTGGCCAACCCTGGCCGCAGGAGATCGTGATGAGCGAGGAGATCCGCGCCCTCGTCACCCGGCGCTGGCGCGAGTACGGCTTGTAGTGTCGCGCACCCTCCGCCACTTCCTCGACGCCATCAAGTTCGAGCACACCGTCTTCGCCCTGCCCTTCGCTTACATGGCGATGGTCCTGGCCGCGCGCGGCTGGCCGGGAGCGCGCGTGGTGGTGTGGGTCACCGTGGCCATGGCCGCCGCGCGCACCCTGGCCATGAGCGTCAACCGCCTCGCCGACCGGCTGATCGACGCGGCCAACCCACGCACGGCCGGACGCCATCTCCCCACGGGGCTGCTGCGTCCCGGGCACATGCTGACGGCCGCCGTGGTCTCGGCCGTGCTCCTCGCGGTGGCGGCGTGGATGCTCAACCCGCTCTGCTTCAAGCTCGCGCCCTGGGCGGCGCTCTTCCTCATCGGCTACTCCTACACCAAGCGCTTCACCTGGGTCTCGCACTGGATCCTCGGCTTCACCGACGGCATCGCGGCCGCGGGAGGCTGGATCGCCGTGCGCGGCGCTTTCGAGCCCCCGGCCTTCGTGCTCTGGTTCGCCCTCACCGTGTGGATCGCGGGCTTCGATCTGATCTACGCCTGCCAGGACGTCGACTTCGACCGCCGCACGCGTCTGCACTCCTTCCCCGCCCGCTTCGGCATCGCCGCCGCGCTCCGGTGCGCAGGGATCTGCCACCTGCTCACCGTGGCCGCCTTTGTCGCCCTGGGCCTCATGACCGGCCTCGGGTGGCTCTACTGGCTCGGCGTGGTGGCGGTAGCCGTGCTCTTCGTCTACGAGCACTCGCTCGTCTCGCCCGACGACCTCTCCCAGCTCGACGTCGCCTTCTTCAACGTGAACGGTTACATCTCCGTGATCCTCTTCGCGGCGGTCCTCGGCGGGCGCGTGCTGTGAGCGTGGGGCTCGGCGAGGGACCGGGCAAGGCGCGCTTCGTGAGCGAGATGTTCTCGCGCATCGCGGGGCGATACGACCTCATGAACGGGCTCATGACCTTCGGCATGCACCACGCGTGGCGGCGGGCGGCGGCGCGGGAGACCATTCCCTCGCCGGACGGCCCCGGCCTCGACCTCGCCACGGGCACGGGAGACCTCGCCCTCGAGCTGAGCGAGATCCACCGGCACCGCACGGTGGTGGGCGCCGACTTCGCCCACGGCATGCTGAGGATCGCGGGGCTCAAGTGCCGCACGGAGGAGACGGCGACCCGCGTCCGCCTCGTGGAAGCGGACGCGCTGGCCTTGCCTTTCGAGCCGTGTACCTTCGCCTTCGTCACCTCGGCCTTCCTCCTCCGCAACCTTGCCGATCTCCGCCAGGGATTGAGCGAGATGCGCCGCGTGTCGCGGCCGGGCGGCCGCGTGGTCGCGCTCGAGATCACCCAGGCGGATCTTCCCGGCTGGGCGCCGCTCTTCCACGCCTACTTCCATCACGTCGTCCCCTGGGTCGGGGCCATCGTGGGCGGCGACCGCGAGGCGTACACCTATCTGCCGCAGTCGGTGGATCGCTTCGTCACCCCGCCTGCCCTCGCCGCGCTCATGGAAGAGGTCGGCCTGCGCAACGTGAAGTACCGCCGGCTCGGCTTCGGAACCGTCACCATCCACACCGGCATCGCGTAGCCCGCCGATTCCAGCGTGCAGGAGGGAGCGCCGAGCAGGATCGAGTGGACGCTCAACCTCGAGCGCCGCTATCCCTACGGCGACATCTCCCCCGATCCCGAGCGCCTGGAGCCCATGGGTTTTCCGCCGCCCTGGCCGGACCGGCCGTGGACCTATGCCAACTTCATCGCCTCGCGCAACGGCATCGTTGCTTGGAAGCGCCGCGGACCCCATGACGATCCGATCCGCGCGCTGGCCGGCGGCGATCCGAAGCGGCCCGGGCGCCGCGCCGACGTGCAGCTCATGCGCTATCTCCGCGCCAACGCTGACGTCGTCTCGGTGGGGGCGCAGACCCTCCGCGATCAGCCGGAGCTCGTCGGCACCTTGAGCGATCCCGCGAGCGACCTGGGCGCGCGCCTGGAGCGCTTCCGCGTGGAGCACGGGCTGCCACGGGTGCCCCGTCAGGTCATCTACACGCGCAGCGGGGCGCTCGACATCGACGCCCGCATGTTCAACACGCCGGGGGTAGAAGTAATCGCGGTGACGACCGCTCGCGGCGCCCGCCATCTCCGCGGGCTCGGTTGCGAGGGCAAGGGTGTGCGGCTGCTCGTGGCGGGAGAGGACGACCTCGGCGCGAGAGAGCTCCGGCATGCCCACGAGCTGCTCTTCCGTGACGTCGGGGTCCGGTACCTCGACTGCGAGGGGGGAGAGACCATCCTGGAGGCGCTGAGGACGGCGGGTCTCGTCGACGAGATCTTCGTCACCACCAGCGACGTTGTCATCGATCCCTCGGCGCACGAAGGGGTGAAGCGGCTCGATCCCACGACGGGCGCCCGGCTGATCGCCGAAGGCCTGGTCGCCGCCGATCCTGCCTATGTCTTCCGCCGCTGGCGCTTCCAGGAACGCTGACCCGCCACCTCGCTTCTCATTCAGCTCTCATCCTCCTCTCATCCGGGCACGAAACGCGGCGGTGGCCCGCTCCGTCTCACTCACGGAAGGCTTGGAGAGACAAAGGAGGTGTGGAAGCCATGGTCAAGACGATCGGACTCGTGCTCGCCGCCCTCTTCCTGGGTGGCTGTGCCGTCTACGCAGATCCCTATGCATACGCTCCACCCCCGCCCGTGGCGGGCGTCTATGTGGCGCCGCCGCCCGTGGTCGTCGCCCCCTACCCGCATCACTGGGGCTGGCACGGCGGCTGGCGGCACGCCTAGCCGCGCGCCCACGGACAGGCTCTGACCGAGTCCCGGCGCGTGCTCGACAGCGCCGGGACTCGTGAATCGCCGGTCCGCGTCACCCATGCTACGATTTCGCTCGCCATGCTGTTCTCCACGATCCCATCTACGACGCGACGCATCGGACCGAATCGGATCTGTCTAGATGAGTAGCCCGGCCGTCGCCGGGCGCGTCGCCGAGGTCTTCTATTCGATCCAGGGCGAGGGCGTCACCGCGGGCCTCCCCGCCGTCTTCGTGAGACTGCAGGGCTGCAGCGTCGGATGCGTCTGGTGCGACACGAAGTATTCGTGGGACGCCGAGGCAGGTCGTCCCGTCGATCTCGACGCCCTCGTGCGGGAGGCCTCGGCCTATCCCTGCCGGCGGGTCGTGGTCACGGGAGGCGAACCGCTCGAGTCGCCGCTGTTCGCTCCGCTCCTCGACGCCCTCGCCGGCTCCGGTTTCGCCCTCGAGGTCGAGACGTCGGGCACGCTCGCTCCTCCCGCCGGCCTCGCGTCCTCGATCCAGTGGAACGTGTCGCTCAAGCTCGCGGCCTCGGGGGTGACGGACGCCACGCGGATCCGCCCTCCCGTGATCCGTGACTTCCTGTCGCGGAAGACCTGGTGGAAGTTCGTGGTCACCGACGAGCGCGACGTGGCCGAAGTGCTGAGCCTGGCCGAGCGCTTCGCTTTGCCGAGGAGCCGCATCCTCCTCCAGCCGGAGGCGGTGCGGCGTGAGGAGCTGATCGAGCACGGGCCCTGGGTCGTCAAGATGTGCACGCGCCACGGCTTCCGCTTCTCTCCCCGCCTCCACATCATGCTGTGGGGCGCCCGGCGGGGCGTGTAGTGGCGCCGCGCGCGGTCGTGCTGCTCTCGGGCGGGCTCGATTCCACGACCACTCTCGCCATCGCCCGCGCCGAGGGCTACGAGTGCGCCGCGCTGTCGTTCGACTACGGCCAACGCCACCTGCGGGAGCTCGACGCGGCGAAGCAGGTGGCGGCGGCCCTCGGCGCCCGCCCGCACCTGACCATGCGTCTCGACCTCCGCGCCATCGGCGCCTCGGCGCTCACCGCGGACATCGCCGTCCCCAAGGGGCGGAGCGAGGAGGCCATCGGCGCGGGCATCCCCATCACCTACGTCCCCGCGCGGAATACCATCTTCCTCGCCCATGCCCTGGGGTGGGCGGAGGTGCAGCAGGCGCAGGACATCTTCATCGGCGTCAATGCCCTCGATTACTCCGGCTATCCAGACTGCCGTCCGGAGTTCATCGAGGCGTTCGAGCGCCTCGCCAATCTGGCCACCCAGGCCGGCGTGGAGGGCCGCAGCCGCTTTCGCGTCCACACTCCGCTCATCGCCCTCAGCAAAGGGCAGATCGTCGCCCGCGCCCACGAGCTCGGCGTGAATCTCGCCCTCACCTGGTCCTGCTACGCCCCGGAAGCGGACGGCCGCGCCTGCGGGCTCTGCGACTCGTGCCTCCTCCGCAAGAAGGGCTTCGCCGAAGCGCACCTCGTCGACCCGGTGCCCGCCGCACACTGATCGGCTGACGTGAGCGACTGGCGCAGCGTCCTCTACGCCTTCCCCAAGGAGCGCACCTGGCTCCTGCCCGCGCTTCACGCCGTCCAGCACGAGCTACGCTGGATCCCCGCCGGCGCGCTGGCCGAGGTCGCCGCGCACCTCCGCGTGCCCGCCTCCGAGGCCTACGGCGTGGCTACGCACTACCCGGAGTTCAGGCTCACGGAGCCGAGCGCGCGGCTGATTCGCGTGTGCACCGGCGTGTCGTGCCGGGTTCGCGGCGGCGTCGAGCTGCTGGCGTCGTTGCGTGCCCTGGCCGGCCAGGACGTGACGCTCGAGCCTTTCGACTGTGCCTTCAACTGCTCGGTAGCTCCGGTGGTGGAGGTGGACGGCGCCTGCCATGGCCGCGTGGCGCGAGAGGACGTGCGCCGTCTGCTCTCCACGCCGGTCCTGTCGGCGCCGTCTCGTCCGGCGGCGGCATCGGTGGCAGCGCCGGTGAGTACCGGCTCCTTCGCGGCGGTCTCACGTCGCGCCGGGACGGGCGCGCGGGCCGGCCTCACCTTTATGGTCGATGTCGGTTCGTGCAGCCTGGCGGTGGGCGCGGAGGCGACGCGGGAGGCGCTCGGGAGCGAGGTGGCGCGGCGGAGGCTCGAGGCCACTGTGGTCACCGTCGGCTGCAACGGCATGTGCTGGGCCGCGCCCATGATCACGGTGGCGACGGCCGAGGGTGAGCTCCACCATCTGCCCCACGCCACAGCCGACCGTCTGCCCGCGCTGCTCGACGCCGTGGCCACGAGGCGGCTCGAGCCGCATCCAGGCATCGCGGACGTGCTCGCGCATCAGCGCCGGGAGCTCACGGGGCGGTGCGGCCTCGTGGAGCCTGGTGACATCGGGGATGCGATCAGGCGTGGCTCCTACGCCGCGCTGGCCGCGGCCCTCGAGGCGGGCCGGCCCGAGGCGGTGATCGAGACGGCGAAAGCGGCAGGCCTCCGCGGCCGCGGCGGGGCCTACTTCGCCGCTGCCCTCAAGTGGGAAGGGGCCCGGAGCGCCACGGGAACGCCGAAGTACCTCATCGTGAACGGCGAGGAGGGGGAGCCCGGCATCTTCAAGGACCGCCATCTCATGGAGGGCGATCCGCACCGGCTGCTCGAAGGCGCGCTGCTGGCCGCGTACGCGGCCGGCGCCGGCCACGTCTATCTCTACGTGCACGGCGAGGCGCACCTGGCGGCAGAGCGCATGGCCCACGCGGTGGGGGAGGCGCGGGCGTGGGGCCTGATCGCCTCGCACGTGCTCGGCAGTGACTTTTCGGTCAAGGTGGAGATCCGGCGCGGCGCGGGCGGCTTCGTGCTGGGCGAGGAAACCGCGCTGATGGAGTCGCTCGAGGGCCGGCGCGCCATGCCCCGCCCCAAGCCTCCCTTCCCGACGGAAGCGGGCCTCTTCGGCAAGCCCACGGTGATCAACAACGTCGAGACGCTCTTCGCGGTGCCGCTCATCGTGGGTCGAGGCGCGGAATGCTGGAGCGCGCTCGGCAAAGGGCACGGGACGAAGTGCTTCGGTCTCTCCGGTCTGCTGGCGCGCCCGGGCCTGGTCGAGGTGGAGATGGGGACGACGCTTCGTCATCTGGTCGAGCGCCTCGGAGGCGGCATGAGCCCCGGCCACACCCTCACCAGCATGGTCCTGGGCGGGCCGTCGGGTATCCTCGTACCCCCGCGCGATCTCGATGAGCCGCTCCTGCCCGGCGGCCGCGTCAACCCGGGCACGGGCGGACTCGTAGCCCTCGACGAAACCGTCTCCGTCCGCGACGTGATCCGCACTCTCCTCGACTTCAACACGCGCGAGTCCTGCGGCAAGTGCACGCCCTGCCGCGAGGGCACGGCCCGTCTGCGCGACATGCTCGACGCCCCCGAGGGCACCGAGGCCGCCCGCGTCGCCGAGCTCGCCGAGGTGATACGCCTCGCCTCCCTCTGCGGCCTCGGCCAAGCCGCGCCGCTGTCCATCCTCTCCGCCCTCCGCGACTTCCCCGGCACTCTGTAGCTCGCGCTCACGCGCGCTAAGGGAAGGCGAAGCAAACGCCCAGGCGCACCTCGGTGGGCACCGAAGCCTGACGGAGAAACGGGTGGGTGGCGCCGGGGGCTCCTCCCGCGCCGGCGGCGTAGTGGGCCCCCCTCGTCCCGTGCGCCGCTCGAAGAGCGGCGATTCGGGCGAGCGGGTGACGGAGCCGATGGCGCGGGAGGGCCCTCGGCGACGGGCCCCACCCGCCTCGCGTACGCCTACCCGTCATCTAGCACAGGACCCGTGCGCCGCCCTATGAGTACGAGGTGAGAGGGTGACGCCGTCCCGAAGCTAGCCGGTCACCCCAGAAAACGACCGCGGGGCTGGCCCGATGTAGTCAGCCCGCGGCCGGATCAGCCGGTTGTCCGCATACTGCTCGAGCGCATGCGCGCACCAGCCGGCCACGCGCCCCACGGCGAAGATGGACGTGCAGAGATCAGGCGGGATGTCGAGCGCGTCGTAGACCACCGCCGAGAAGAAGTCCACGTTGACGGGCAGCGTGGTCCGGGCGCGCATCGCCTCGTAGACACGCTCCGCCACCTCGAAGAGCCGCTCGCGGCCCGTGGCCGTGGCCATCTCCTTGGCGAGGCCCCGGAGCACTCGCGCGCGGGCGTCGTCCACCTTGTAGACGCGATGGCCGAAGCCGGGCATGCGCGCCGCCGGATTGCTGCGCTCCCGCTTGGACAGCCCCGCGCGGGCGCCGATGCGCGACTCCACGAAGGCTTCGGCTCGCTGCGGGTCGCCGATCTCGCGAAGCATCGAGAGCACGTCCTCGTTGGCGCCGCCGTGACGGGGCCCCTTCAGGGTGGCGATGGCGGCCACCACCGCGGCGTGGAGATCCGCCATGGTCGCCACGGCGACCCGCGCCGCGAAGGTGGAGGCGTTGAACTCATGGTCCGCGTGAAGCGTCAGCACGAGGTCCATCACGCGGGCGACGTCGGGCGCGGGCTCGCGTCCGCTCAGCAGATGGAGGAACCGCGCGGCGTGTGACCCCGGGGACGTGGCGCGCATCGGCTCGCTTCCCGTCCGGAGGCGATGCCAGGCCGCCACCGTTTCGGGGATCAGAGTCATGAGCCGGAATGCCTTCCGGAGGTTCGCGGCATCCTCGCTCAATCGCGCGTCCGGGTCGTAGGCCGCGGCGAGGGACACCGCGGTGCGCAGGGCATCGAGCGGATGGCAGTCGCGCGGCAGCGAGCGCAGGAGGGCCTCGATGTGGGCGGGGAGGCCTCGGGTCTCGTCGAGGCGCGCACGGAAGTCGGCCCGCTCCGCCGCCGCCGGCAGCTCGCCGAACCAGAGCAATCGCGTCACGTCCTCGAAGCTCACCGCGTGGGCCAGATCCCCGATCTCGTAGCCGCGGTAGTAGAGCCGCCCCACTGTTCCGTCCACCTGGCAGATGGCCGACCGCGCGGCCACCACGTCCTCGAGTCCCGCCTTCCATGCCTGGTCCATGTCCGCTCCTCCTCGTCGAGAGGCGCCGCCGTGCCCGGGATTGCCTGACTTGCGTGGGATTGATTATAATTGATTCAACTTGATCGAACAAGATACAGCTGGATCGACCTCGACCAGGCCTGCTAAGATGGCGAAGAGATGGTGATCCTGGATGGCGAGCAGTACTTGACGGGAGAGGAAGCGGCGGCGGCCCTTGGCATCAAGCGCGAGACGCTCTACGCCTACGTGAGCCGGGGCGTGCTCAGGAGCTACCGGCAGGGTATCAAGCGCCAGCGCCTCTATCGACAGGCCGATGTCGAGCGCCTCATGGAGCTGACCCCCTCGTCGGACGAGCCGCTCGCCGGCCGCGGCTCCGCCCCCGAGGTTCCCCTCGCGGAGTCCTGGATCAGAGACTAGTCTCCCGCTGGCTCGGCTAGAATGTGGGCGCAGCCGGGATCAGGATCATTCCCATGAGCCTCCGCATCATCGTCGACGGCACGCAGGTCGAGGTTCCCGTGGGCGCCACGGTGCTGGACGCCGTGAACCGCCTCGGGCTCCCCCTGCCCCAGCTCTGCAAGGATCCCGACCGCGCCCCGCTCGGCGCCTGCCGCACCTGCCTCGTCCACGTGGAAGGCCAGCGTGGATTGCCCGCGGCCTGCCACCTCCCCGCCCGCGACGGCCTGGTCGTCGACACGCAACACCCCGACGCGGTCAGGACGCGCAAGGCCGTCCTCGACCTGACCTGGTCCATGCTCACCACGGGCCCCGAGCGCGACGGCTTCGGCCAGGTGGGAGTGGCCGCGAAACACCACGCGCTGACGGCGCCCGGTCACCGACCGCAGCACCACTTCGCAGTGGACGACTCCAAGAGCTTCTTCGTCCTCGACCGCGAGGCGTGCATCCTGTGCGGCCGCTGCACCACCGCCTGCGCCGACGTGCAGCACATCGGGGCCATCTCCCTCCTCGGTCGCGGCCACGAGACGCGGGTCGGCGTGGTCGGCGACGGGCTGATGTCGTCGTCCATCTGCACCTCGTGCGGCCAGTGCGTGGCGACCTGCCCCACGGGAGCCCTTCGCCCCAAGGAGCCGGCCGCGCCCATCGCGCGCGAGGTCGAGACCACGTGTCCGTATTGCGGCGTGGGCTGCGGCATCCGTCTCCACATCAGGCAGGACGGCCGCCTCTCCGTCATGGCCGACGACGTGCCGGCCAATCACTCAAGCGCGGGTACCCTCTGCGTCAAGGGCCGGTTCGGGACCGGCTTCGTCCACTCGCGGGACCGGATCACCTCGCCCATGGTCCGGCGCGACGGCGCCTGGGTCGAGACGTCGTGGGACGAGGCCCTCGAGGCGGCCGCGGAAGGACTGGCGCGGCATCATGGCCGCTTCGGCGCCTTCGCCTCTGCCAAGGCGACCAACGAGGACGGCTATGTCATCCAGAAGCTCACCCGGGTGGTCATGGACACGAACAACGTGGATCACTGCACGCGCCTCTGCCACTCGCCGTCGGTGGAGGCGATGCTCACCTCCATGGGCTCGGGCGCCACCTCCAACTCGTATCAGGACTACGAGGAGGCGGGATGTCTCATGGTCGTGGGCGCGGATGCCTCCGCCAACCATCCTGTCATCGCCATCCGCCTTCGCAAGGCGGTGAGCCGCGGTGCCCGCCTCATCGTGATCAATCCCAAGCGGATCGAGCTGTGCGACCAGGCCGACCTCTGGATCCAGGAGCGGCCCGGCACGGACGTCGCGCTGTTCAACGCCATGGCCAGAGTGATCCTCGACGAGGGCCTGGCCGACCTGGACTTCATCCGCTCGCGCACCGAGGGCTTCGAGGCGTGGGCAGCCTCCCTCGAGCCCTACACCCTCGAGTATGCGGCGGGCGTGACGGGCGTGCCCGCCGCCAGCATCGCTCAGGCTGCCCGCTGGTACGCGCGGCCCGCCTTTTCGGGCTCGTGCCTCATCTGGGGCATGGGGATCACCCAGCACACCAACGGGACGGCGAATGCGCACGCCCTCCTGAACCTCTCGCTGGCGGCCGGCCAGATGGGCTTCGCCGGCTCCGGCATCTCGCCCCTCCGCGGCCAGAACAACGTGCAGGGGTGCGGGGACGCCGGAGCCATCCCCACCAACCTCCCCGGCTATGCGGACTACTCGGCGGCGAGCCTGAGCCGCTTCGAGCGCGCCTGGGGCACCCGGCCGCCGGCGCAGCGCGGGCTGGTGGTCACGGAGATGACCGAGGGCTGCTTCGACGGGTCGATCCGGGCCATGTACGTGGTGGGCGAGAATCCACTACTCGCCGAGCCCGACCTCCATCACGTCGAGAAGGCATTCCGCCAGCTGGACTGCCTGGTCGTCCAGGACCTCTTCCTCAACGAGACCGGCGATCTCGCCCACGTGTTCCTGCCCGCCGCCGCCTTCGCTGAGAAGGACGGCACCTTCACCAACTCCGAGCGCCGGGTGCAGCGGGTCCGCCGCGCCATCGACCCGCCGGGACAGGCCCGGGCCGACTGGTGGATCACCTGCGAGCTGGCCAAGCGCATCGCGCGCCGGCTGGGACGCCCCACGTCGGGCTTCGACTTCACGCATCCCTCGGAGATCTTCGACGAGATGGCGAGGCTCTGGCCGGCTATCGGCGGGCTCTCCTATGAACGGCTGGAGTCGGGAGGCATCCAGTGGCCCTGCCCCACCCCCGATCACCCGGGAACGCGTTTCCTTTACGGCGAGGACTTCCCCACGGGCAAGGCGAGGTTCGTGGCGGTCACCCAGGGGGATGCGGCAGCGGAGCTTCCCGATCCGGACTATCCGTTCGTCCTCAACACGGGCCGCCTTCTCTATCACTGGCACGGCGGCACGCTGACCCGGAGGGTGCAGGGGCTGCTGGAGCTGGCGCCACGGCTGCAGATCGCAGTCAACCCCGCCGACGCGCGCCGGCTCGGGTTCGGCGACGGCGGCCCCGTCAGGGTGGTGTCACGACGCGGGGAGATGACGGGCTACGCGCACGTCACGGAGGCGGTGCGCCCCGGCGCGCTGTTCGTGCCCTTCGTAAAGCTCGCCGACTCCGCCGCCAACTTCCTCACCAACGCCGCTCACGATCCGACGTCCAAGATCCCCGAGTACAAGGTCTGCGCGGTGCGCCTCGAGCGCATGGCCTGACCCGCCGATTCCTCACGAGGAGCCGCACCGCTAGGGTCAGTCGGGCAGCTCCCGCAGGAAGTCGTCGAGGACGCGGGCGAAGGCCTCGGGCGCATCCAGGACCAGATGGTGGTAGACGCCAGCCATGGTGACGAGCTTGGCCTTGGGCATGGCCTCGAGCATCCGGTCGGCCATCTCCTTCGGCATGATCGGCGACAGTTCGCCGCGCACGAGAAGGGTCGGCGCCTCGATCCGGTGGAGGAGCGTCCAGCCGTCCACCGGGTTTCGCGCGCCGTTGCAGTGCGGGTCGAACCGATAGAGGAAGTGTCCGTCTCGCTGCGTGATGCCCTGCCGCCCCAGGTGGTCGAGCAGCTCGGGAGCCGCCAGCGTCTCGGGGGGGAGGAGCTTGAAGCTCCGGAGCGCCTGGTCGAACGATTCGTGACGGCGGGGGCCGCGGTGACCCCGCCGATGCATGGCCTGCAACCGGCCCTCCGGCAATGATGGCCGGCTGTCCACCACGCAGAGCATGCGTACCCTCTCCGGATACCAGGCCGAGAAGCCGATGGCGTTGTGGCCGCCCATCGAGTGGCCAACGAGGGCCATCCGTCGCCAGCCGAGCGCATCCATGACGCCGGGCAGGTCCGAGGCGAACTGCTCCGTTCCATAGCGGGAATCGGGGGCCCAGTCGCTCTCGCCGTGGCCGCGCTGATCGAGCGAGATCACGTGGAACCTGTCAACGAACGTCGGCACCACCGCGTCGAACCAGTGGGCGTGGGCGGAGCCTCCGTGGAGGAAGCAGAGCGCAGGACGGCCCGGCTGACCCCACTCGAGGGCGTGGAGAGTCATCCCGTTGACGGTGAATGCGCGGCGGGTTGCCTCGTCACACACGTACGAGGGGCGTGGAGTCATGGCCGACATTGTAGCGCGAAGAAAAAACTTGGGCTTCTCGCACGCGCCTCGTAAGTTGGGAGTGAGAATGAATCAGGCCCCGGACGACAACGAGAAGAAGCAGCGGTCGATCCTCTTCGGCGTTCTGATGGTAGGAGCCTTCGTCGCCCTCGTGATCACGGGATGGATGGTGCTCTCGCCCTCCGCCCTCCTGCATCGCCAGCTCGCCGCTGCCTCCTCCTCACCGGCCGCTCCCGCCGCGCCCCCCGTCGAGCGCCCCGTGCGCGGCCGCGTGCTCGACGCGGAGACGGGTGCACCCCTGCGCGGAGCCTCGGTGTGGGCGGGCAAGGAAGAGCTACGGACGGACGAGGAGGGCCGGTTCACCACGCCCCCCATCGGGCTGGGAGCGGCCCTCCTCGTCAAAAGCCCGGGCTACGAGCTTAGCCGGCTGGTCGCCGACACGGACGAGATGACGATCAGCCTTCCCTCGCGCCCGGTTCGCGCCGCCTACCTCACCTACTTCGGCGTCGCCGACAAGACCATCCGCGAGCGAGTGCTCGACCTCGTCTCCAAGACGGAGCTCAACGCGGTGGTCATCGACGTGAAGGGTGATCGGGGCATGATCCCCTATCGCACGCAGGTGCCGCTGGCCCTGGAGGCGGGGGCGCAGGGACCGGTGATCATCAAGGACGTCGAGGGCTTCCTCGCCGGGCTCAGGGCCCGCGGCATCTACACCGTTGCCCGCATCGTGACCTTCAAGGACAATGTCCTGGCCCAGGCCAAGCCGGAGTGGGCCATCATCGACACGCGGACGGGCAAGCCCTGGATCGACAACGAGAGGCTCGCCTGGGTCGACCCGTTCCGTGAGGAAGTCTGGAGCTACAACATCGCCATCGCCAAGGAGGCGGTGAGCAAGGGCTTCGACGAGGTCCAGTTCGACTACGTCCGCTTTCCCACCGACGGCAAGCTTTCGGCAGCACGGTATTCCCAGGCGAACAACTCGCAGACGCGCCTGCCCACCATCGCCGCCTTCCTCGCCCGGGCTCGGCGTGAGCTCGCGCCCATGGGCGCCTTCCTGGGAGCCGATGTCTTCGGGTATACGGCGTTCAACGAGAACGACACGGACATCGGCCAGCGGGTCGAGGAGCTCTCCGCGCACCTCGACTACATCTGCCCCATGGTCTATCCTTCCGGCTATCATCGCGGGATCCCGGGCGTGCGTAATCCCGTGGCCCAGCCCTACGAGATCGTGAAGGAGAGCGTGCGGCTCACCCGCAAGCGCTCCACGGGGACGGTGGTGGTGCGGCCCTGGCTCCAGGACTTCAAGGACTACGCCTTCGACAAGCGCATCTTCGGCGTGCCCGAGATCAAGGCGCAGCTTCGCGGCGCCAAGGATGGCGGCGCCGTCGGTTACATGCTGTGGAACCCGAAGAACGATTACACGGGCGCGGCCCTGCCTTCCAAGACTACGGCCACGGCGAAGGCCAGCCCCTAGGCGTGTCGCGCTTCCTCCGCCTCATCCCGCTGCTGGCCGCGGCCCTGCTACCCGCCGCGACCTCGGCGGGCGAGCTCCCCCCCAACGAGCTCGGGCGGATCATGATCCTCGAGTACCACAAGATCGACGTGCCCGAGGAGCGCTGGACCCGTACCCCCGCCAACTTCCGGCGTGACCTCGAGCGGCTGTGGGAGCGCGGCTATCGTCTGGTCGCCCTCAACGACGTCCTCGACGGGAAGATCGGCATCCCACGCGGGACGACGCCCGTCGTCCTCACCTTCGACGATTCCTCCCCGGGGCAGTTCAAGCTGATCGAGAAGAACGGCGAGTGGGTGATCGATCCGGACTGTGCGGTGGGCATCCTGGAGACCTTCGAGCGTCAGCACCCGGAGTTCGGGCACGCCGCCACGTTCTACGTGCTGCCGGGCGCCGACCCGCCCAATCGCCTCTTCAACCAGAAGGAGCTCGCGGCCCGCAAGCTCCAGTACCTGGCCAGCCGCTACGAGATCGGCAGCCACACCCTCTGGCACGCGAACCTCTCCAAGTATCCCGAGCGCGTGGTCCGGCAGCAGATCGCTACCGCCCAGGAATGGATACAGAAAGACGTGCCCGGCTACCGCATCCGGACCCTCGCTCTGCCCATGGGCGCCTTCCCCAAGGATCTGCGCTGGGCCATCGAGGGCGTGGAGGGCAAGACCACCTACCGCCACGACGGCATCCTGATGGTGGCGGGGGGCACCACGCCGTCGCCCTTCGCGCGCTCCTTCGACCCGTATCGCCTGCCGCGCATCCAGGCCGTGGAGGGCGAGCTCGGACACTGGCTGAGCTACTTCGAGCGCTATCCCCAGGAGCGCTACGTGAGCGACGGCGACCCTGCGGTGATTACCGTGCCCGCGGGCGCCCTCGACAAGGTCCGGCGTTCCCCGAGCGCGAAAGTGGTGGAGCGGCCGTAGCAGGAGACTACTTGTAGATGAGATACGACGCGCGCCGCTGGAGGAAGCTGGCCCGATCCGCTTCCGCCCACTGCTTCAAGCGCGCGAGAGAATCCCCCCGCAGGAGAGCCCACATCGTCGAGCGGTTCACCAGGAGGTTCTGGATGGCCGCCGCCCGGAACTGCGGATAGCGCTCGATCAGGGTTCGCCCGAGCGTGAGCCCCACCGTCACAGGCCTCAGCGCATCACGATCGGTGACAAGCAGTCGCACACCTCCCACCTGCTGCCCCGCGTAGACGCTCGAGGTGGGCTGGAAGTTGACCGGCTGGAAGAGGACGCCGGGCATGTCGAGGGCATTCAGCGCATCGGCCAGAGCTTTCGGATCCGTGATCCAGGGCGCTCCCACTACCTCGAAGGGCGTCTCCGTTCCCCGTCCCACGGAGAGATTCGTCGCCTCGAGGAGCCCGATGCCGGCGTAGAGGAGCGCCTGGTTCAACGAGCGGATGTTCGGCGAGGGATTGACCCAGGGCAGCCCCGTCTCGTCGTACCACATGCGCCGCTCCCAGCCCTCCATGGGAATCACCGTCAGCTTGACCGGGATCTTCCGCTCCGTCGCCACCATCCGGGCGAACTCGCCCATGGTCATCCCCGTCCGCACCGGAATGGGATGGGGAGCCGTGAAGGAGCGGAGATCCGTATCCATCACGGGCCCCTCCACGATCGTCCCCGTGAGCGGATCCGGTCGGTCGAGCACCACCACGTTGACGCGATGCCGGGCCGCCTCCTCGAGCACATAGACGAGCGTCGTCAGGTAGGTGTAGAAGCGCACGCCGACGTCCTGGATGTCGAAGACGAGCGTGTCGAGGCCCTGCATCATGGCGGCGGTGGGCCGACGGTCGCTGCCGTAGAGGCTCCACACCATGATGGGCGGTCCCTGACCCGCGCCCGTGTAGGTGCCGTGCGCTACGCGCTCGTCGAGCGTACCGTCGAGCCCGTGCTCCGGCGAGAAGATCGCCTGCAGCCGCAGCCCCTGCGCCTGGGCGAGGAGGCCAACGCCGCGGCGGCCCTCGCCGTCCACGCCCGTCTGGTTGGTGATGAGTCCGATCACCTTGCCTTTGAGCGGCGCCCACTCCTGCTTCTCGAGCACGTCCAGTCCCGTGCTCACGCGGATGCGCGCGATGCTCTCGGGCTTGACGATGGCCGCGGCCGGCGTCTCGCTCCCTCCGCCCTCTGGCGCGGCATTGGGAGAGAAGAGCTTGGCGCCCACCACCGCGCTCACCCGGCGGCGCAGCTCGACCACGGATCCCTTGCCCGCGGGATGTACGCGGTTGGTCAGGATGATGGCGTACGTCCGCGCGGGCGGATCCATCCAGATCGAGGTGCCGGTGAATCCAGTATGCCCGACCGAGCCCAGGGGAAAGAAGGAGCCGAGGGTGCGCGAGTAGCCCGACGAGATGTCCCAGCCGAGTCCGCGCGTGGCCTCGCCCGCCTCGTTGGGGGCGAACATGGCGGCCACGGAGGCGGCCGAGAGATAGCGGCGTCCGTTGAAGATGCCGCCCGAGAGGAGCATGCGGCAGAAGCGGCCGAGATCGTCGGCGGTGGAGAAGAGGCCCGCGTGTCCGGCCACACCGTGCAGCTCGCGGGCGCGAGGATCGTGGACGACCCCGCGCAGCATCACGCCCTGCACGAACTCCGTGGGGGCGATGCGGCTCCGCCAGAACTTGGGCGGATTGAACGTGGTGTCGCGCATGCCCATGGGCTGATAGAAGCGCTTGCGGGTGAAGCGGTCGAGCGGCTCGCCGCTCACGCGGTGCACGAGCTCGGCCAGCACGATGAAGCCCGTATCGCTGTAGTGAAAGGGCGCGGTGGCCGACGGCTCGCCCACGCTCGCCGCGAGATAGCGCATGGCCTCGGGGAAGCCCTTGGCCATGGCTTCCTTCGGCGGAATGTCGGCGAAGCCGGCGGTGTGCGTGAGCACGCGCCGGAGAGTGAGCCAGCTCAGCCGCGGCGACTGGAATTCTTTCAGGTAGCGCCCGAGGGGTGCGTCGAGGTCGAGCTTGCCGTCGTCCACGAGGGCGAGGATGGCCGGTGTGGTCGCCACCACCTTGGTGAGGGAGGCGATGTCGAAGATGGTGTCGGTGGTCATGGGCTCGGTGGCGGGCGAGACGGCGCGCGAGCCCACCGCCTTCCGATAGAGCACGCGATCGCCCTGGCCGACCAGGATCACCTCGCCCGGCGTGTCGCCCGCCGCCACGGCATCCCGCGCGGCGCGATCGAGGTCGGACCAGTCGAGGCTCTGCCCGACCACGAGCGCGGGGAAAAGAAGGAGGACGACGGCCAGGACGGCCGCGGAGCGCTTCAGCATACTTCCATGATAACGAGGTCGATGCGCGGGGCCCTCGGGAAAATGATCTGCCTGCATGCTACGATTCGGCTGTCATGCAGCGCATTTTCGTGACGGGAGCCACGGGCTTCGTGGGCCACGCCGTGGTGCGCGCGCTCCTCGCGCAGGGCTTCCTCGTGCGCTGTCTCGTGCGGCCCGGCTCCGAGGCGTTGCTGCGGGGCTTCGAATCCATCGATCGTGTACCGGGCGACGTGCTCGAGCCCGACGCGCTGCCCGCCGCCGTCGAGGGCTGCGCGGGCATGATCCATCTCGTGGGCATCATTCGCGAGCACCGCGCCACCGGGGTGAGCTTCGATCGTCTCCACACGCAGGCCACCGCGAACATGCTGGGCGTGGCCCGCGAGGTCGGCGTCAAGCGCTACATCCAGATGAGCGCGGTGGGCACGCGCCCCGGCGCCGTGTCCCGCTACCACCGGACGAAGTGGCAGGCCGAGGAGGTGGTGCGGGCGAGCGCGCTCGACTGGACCATCATCCGTCCTTCGCTCATCTTCGGTCCCGAGGACGAGTTCGTTTCCGTGCTCGCCCGGCTCATTCGACGCTCGCCCGCCGTCCCCGTGCTGGGCGACGGGCAGTATCGGCTCCAGCCCGTGGCCGTGGAGCAGGTCGCGGAAGGATTCGCGCGCGCACTCCGGCTTCCCGTCACCGTGGGCCAGACCTACGAGGT
>Ga0075424_100000961_pt1 | contig 24286 bp, 29 predicted proteins | sample SoiMethybrSBSTD3_FD_75301 | JGI IMG/M metagenome (GOLD analysis project Ga0075424, IMG submission 75301) | Bulk soil microbial communities from a Populus tree surrounding site in Tennessee, USA - Soil MetaG P. TD hybrid SBSTD3 | ecosystem: Environmental > Terrestrial > Soil > Tree plantation... | reverse complement strand
AAGTGCTGCCGCGACTGCTCGCCGTCGCTGACGATGTCGATGCCGGCGTCTTCCTGCTCCTTCAGCCATAGCAGCGTCGCGTCGCGCTTCGCCTGCGCGAGCTCCTCGCCGCTCGCCCGCCATGCCGGCCAGAGCTTGTTGGTTTCGGCGAGCCAGGCGGGTTTCGGCAGGCTGCCGGCGATGGTGGTCTCGAGCATTTCTTACACTCCTGTCGTGGGTCCAAGACAGCGACGAAATCGCGATAGCTAACTATAATCTCCCACTACACGTTGGGAGGGATTCTCGGTGCTGGGTGTTTTCGTTGGGACGTTCTTGTCGTTTGTCTTCGGGCTGTTCAATCCGCAAGTCGTCAACAAGGCCGGCCCGGACTGGATGTGGGGCGGTGGCCGCGACGACCTGATCCGCAGCCTTTACTTCCGTCCCAACGGCACCTTCCGGCGCTACGGCCGAGTGGCGCTGATGCTCACCCTCGCGGGCGGCTCGGTCGCGGTCTACTGGATGCTGCAGCGCCTCGCGTGATCCATCGCGGCGGCTGCCACTGCGGCCGCGTGCGGTTCGAGGTCGAGGCACCCGCCGAGATCACGGTCACGGACTGCAACTGTTCGATCTGCGTCCGGACCGGCTACCAGCACCTGATCGTCCCCAAGGAACGCTTCAAGCTCGTGCAGGGTGAGGAATTCCTCACCAACTACCGCTTCAACACCGGCGCCGCGCAGCACCTGTTTTGCAAAGTGTGCGGAATCAAGTCATTCTATGTGCCGCGGTCGCATCCCGACGGGATCAGCGTCAACGCGCGCTGCCTCGACCCGGGAACGGTGACGCACATGGAGTTCGAGCCCTTCGATGGGCGGAACTGGGAACACTCGACAAGGGGGAAGTCATGGTGAGACTGATAACGGCGCTGGTTGCGGGTCTGTCGCTCGTGCTCTCGAGCGTGGCGTGGGCGGGATGCGAAGAGGTGAAGGCCAAGATCGAAGAGAAGATCAAGAAGAACGGGGTCGATAAGTTCACCCTCACGATCGTCGACAAGGGAGCGCAAGTCGACGGCAAGGTCGTCGGCAACTGCGACAACGAGGCGAAAGTGATCGTCTACAAGAAGGGCGGCTAGGCCCGCCTGAAGAAGCGGCTGATCGTCGGCATCACCGGCGCCACGGGCGCCGTTTACGGCATTGCGCTCCTCCGCGCGCTGAAGAGCATTTCCGGCTGGGAGAGCCATCTCGTGCTCACCGACGCCGGCGTGCTCAACGTCTGGCACGAGCTCAAGCTGAAGAGGAAGGACGTCGAGCGCCTCGCGACGGTCGCGTATCACCCGAAGGACATCGCCGCGACCATCGCCAGCGGCTCGTATGTCACCGAAGGCATGGTGATCGCGCCCTGCTCGATGAAGACGCTGGCGGCCGTGGCCCACGCGCACGCCGACGATCTCGTGTCGCGCGCCGCCGACGTGGTGCTGAAGGAAAGGCGCCGGTTGGTGCTCATGCCGCGCGAGACGCCGCTCAATCTCGCGCACCTGCGCAACATGGTGCAGGTTACGGAGATGGGCGGGATCATTTTCCCGCCGGTGCCGGCCTTCTACGCGGCGCCGAAGTCGCTCGATGACCTCGTGTCGCACAGCGTCGCGCGCGTGCTCGACCTCTTCGGCGTGCACACCTCGAAGCTCAAGCGCTGGCAGGGGCTCAAAGGAACTCCCGCAGAGCGCGATTGAAGGCTTCGGCCTGCTCGACGTTGGCGATGTGCGCCGCGTTGGGGATGCCGACGTATTTCGCCCCCGGAACATGCTCGCCGATGTATTTCGTGCCCGGCGCCGCGCCGTCCTGCTCGCCGGTGATCGCCAGCACCGGCAGCTTGATGTCCTTGAGGCGCGCCGTGGTGTTGAGCTTCATGATCGCCTGGCCGCAACCGATGTAGCCGGCCGCCGGCGTCGCGGCGATCAGCGCCGCGATCTTCTTCGCCGCGGGCGTGCTCCGGTTCGGCGCGGTGAACCAGCGCTCCATCGTCGAGTCGACCAGCGCCGCCATGCCCTTGGTCTTCGCGATGTTGATGCGCTCTTCCCACTGTTTCAGCGCCTCGGGCGGCTGGGTGTGCGTCGTGTCCGCCAGCACCATCTTGCTGAAGGAGCCCGGCGCCTTGAGCGCGAGGGTCTGGCCGATCATGCCGCCGATGGAGAGGCCGCAGTAAACCGCGGTTTTGATTTTTAGAAAGGAAAGTAAACCCAAAACATCATCAGCAAGCATCTCCAGCGTATACGGCCCCTGCGGCGCCGAGCTCGCGCCGTGGCCGCGCATGTCGTAGTTGAGAATCCTGAACCTCGACTGGAACGCCTCGACCTGCGGGTCCCACATGCGCACCGTGCAGGCGAGCGAGTGGCTCAGCACCAGCCAGGGCGCGCCTTCCTTGCCGCCCACCTCGTAGTTGATCTCGATGCCGTTGACTTTGGCTTTCATGTTTTCTCCATGATGAGGGGGATGGTCATTTCCGCTTCGCTGCTGCCGCCGTGGTTGCCGATGTGCAGGTGGCGCGGCTCGCCCGGCAGCCAGTCCTTGAGCGTGTTGCCGTCGCGCATGACGATCGCCACGTCGCCGATGCGCTCGGCGAATCGCGGGTGCGGCGTGCCGCCGCCGAACCAGCCTTCGTCGGCGAGCTCGCGGCTCGGACGTACCTCAGCTCTATCGCCGAGCCAGTCGCGCGCCCTTTGCAGAAAATCGGGGGAATTCACGTAGCAAAACGCCACGCGCCGCTCACCGCACAGGGGAAACCTGAGCAGCGAGGCGAGGGCAGGCGGGAGCTCGAGGCAATCCTCGCGCGGGCAGTCGAGGAAGCCGTGGTCCGCCGTGGCGATGACGAGCGAATCGGTCCCGGACAATCGGTGCGCCAGCCGGCCGAATGCGGCGTCGATCTTCGCCAGCGCGGCCAGCGCCTCGGCGCTCTCGCAGCCGTACTGGTGCGAGGCGGCGTCGTAGTCCGGCCAGTAGGCGTAGACGAGCTTGCGTTCGTTGCCGGACTTCACCGCCGCCTCGATATGGGAGACGAGCTCGTCGACGCTCTTGTAGGCGCGCACCTCGGCGCCGCGGCAGTGGCGCACGTTGTATGCGGAGCCGGCGATGCGCTCGTCGGTGACCACGATCGAGCGCGCCGGCAGCGACTCGAACAGCGAAGCTGCGGTGTACGCTTTTTCCGGCGAGAGTCTTTGCTGAAGCGGCAGATTGTCGCCGCGGCTGCGAAACGGCAGCGCCGCCGCGACACAGCCCGCTTCGGAGAAATAAGTGAACCAGCCGGTGAGCCCGTGCTCGAGCGGCGTGCAGCCGGTGTACGAGGTGGTGATCGCGGTCGCGGTGGTCGAAGGGAAAACGGAGGTGATCGCGCCCCGCCTGCGGCGCGCGAGCTCGCCGCCCGCGCCGCGCTTCATCAGCAGGCGATCGCCGAGGCCGTCGACGATGAGCAGCACGACGTTCCTTGCGTCCGACGAATCGAAATTTCTCAGCGGCGCGTGAAGCGCTTTGCCGCCTCGCGACAACGTGATCGAAGCCATCAGATTCACCAGGCTTCCGCCGTCGTAGTCGGGGCGCATGCGGACGATTTTAGGGGGTAGAATTCTCGGATGCGCCACGAAGTTCACCTGCACGCCGACATTCCCATTCTCGAAGGTGTCTCCCGCCGGCAGATCGAGCAGGCTCTGATGCCGGTGCTCGATTACCTCGACGCGGACGGGCTCGCCGACGTGAAGAGCCTCGAGCCCGACGAGCCGGGCTTCAAGTACGACGAGAAGGAGCTGCTGTTCACCGTCTGCTGGACGGGCGAGATCGGCCGCAGTTTCGACGGCGCGCTCGAAGCAGCGCTCGGCAGCCTCGGCCCGCTGTGCTACGAGGCGGTCGAGGTCGACCTCACCGTCTACCACGAGAACGGCGAGCAGGAGTCGCGGCTGCTGTTCGTCGGCCCGACGGCGCAGGCGATCCACGAGGCGCAGCGCCGCTGCATGCTCGAGGACGTGGCGGCGATCCTCGGCCGGCAGTTCGACAAGGAGCGCGTCGCCGAAGCGACCGCCCTGGTGAACGATCTCTTCGATCGCGAGTGGAAGGAAAAGGCGGCGCAGCCGAAGAAGCCCGAGCGCGCGTTCGAGAGCTACACCAAGCCCTCCAGGAAAAACCTGCATTGAGCAAAGGGGCTTGAGCCCCTTTTTCCTATTTGTGAGCAAGCCGAAGTACCCTGGTTTTGACACGCTGGCCCTGCACGCGGGCCAGTCGCCAGATCCCGCGACGGGCAGCCGCGCGGTCCCCATCTATCAGACGACCTCCTACGTGTTCCGCGACACGGAGCACGCGGCATCGCTGTTCAACATGGAGCGCGCGGGGCACGTCTATTCGCGCATCTCCAATCCGACGGTTGCGGTGCTGGAGGAGCGCGTTGCCGCGCTCGAAGGCGGCGTCGGCGCAATCGCCACCGCGTCGGGGCAGGCGGCTCTGCACCTCGCCATCGCTACTCTCATGGGCACGGGCGACCATATCGTCGCCTCGACCGCGCTCTATGGCGGCTCGCACAATCTGCTCGGCTACACGCTGAAGAGATTTGGCATCGAGACGACGTTTGTCTCGCCCCGAAACCCGCAGAATTTTCGTGACGCGATAAAGAGCAACACCAAGCTGCTGTTCGGTGAGACGCTCGGCAATCCGGGCCTCGACGTGCTCGACATTTCCGCGGTGGCAGCAATCGCTCACGAGGCGAAAATACCGCTCCTGGTCGACGCGACCTTCACCACGCCGTATCTCCTCAAACCTTTCGCGCACGGCGCCGACCTGCTGTACCACTCGGCGACCAAGTTCCTCGGCGGGCACGGTGTCGCCATCGCCGGCGTGCTGGTCGATTCCGGCCGCTTCGACTGGGAGGCCTCGGGCAAGTTCGCGACGCTGACCGCGCCCTACGAAGGCTTCCACGGCATGGATTTCGAGGAGGAGTCGGGCACGCGGGCGTTCCTGCTGCGCGCGCGGCGCGAGGGCCTGCGCGACTTCGGCGCCTGCATGGCGCCGATGACCGCGTTCCAGATCCTGCAGGGAGTGGAAACGCTGCACTTGCGCATGCCAAGACATGTGGAGAGCACGAGAAAGGTTGTGCAATTTCTTTCTTCGCATCCCGGGGTTGCGAAAGTCATTTATCCCGAGTTGGCGGACCATCCCGACCACGAGCTGGCGAAGAAGCTGCTGCCGCTCGGCTGCGGCGCGGTGTTTTCCTTCGAGATCAAGGGCGGCCGGCCCGCCGGGAAGAAGTTCATCGAGTCGCTGCGCGTCTTCTCGCACCTCGCCAACGTCGGCGACGCCAAGTCGCTCGTCATCCACCCGGCGACCACCACGCACTACCGCATGAGCGACGAGGACCTGAAGCGCGCCGGCATCACTGCCGGCACGGTACGTCTGTCGATCGGCCTCGAGGACGCCCAGGACCTGATCGACGATCTCGACCGCGCCCTGAAAGCTTCCCAGAGGTGATGTTCGCCTACACCGCAGGCCACGCCTTCGACAGGGCGAAGCCGACTGTCGTCTTCGTCCACGGCGCGGGCCTCGACCATTCGTCGTTCCTCCTGCAGAGCCGTTACTTTGGCTACCACGGGTGGAACGTGCTGGCGGTCGACCTTCCCGGCCACGGTCGCACGCCGGGCTCGCCAATTTCGTCGGTCAGCGGCATGGCGGAGTGGCTGTTCAAGGAAGTCGCGGCGCAGAAGTTCTCCATCGTCGGCCACTCGATGGGCGCGCTGGTGGCGATGGAATGTGCGGCAAGGGCCCCGTCGCGCGTGGATCGCATCGCCATGATCGGCGTCGCTTACCCGATGAAGGTCGGCCCGGCCTTCCTCGACGCCGCCAAGCGCGACGACTACGACGCTTTTGACATGCACACCATCTGGGGCCACGCGGCACAGGCGCCGCTCGGCCGCGATGCCACGCCCGGCATGTGGACCTACGGCGATACCCTGGCGCGCCTCGAGCGCCTCGCCCCCGGCGTGCTCTACAACGACCTCAAGGCCTGCAACGACTACGTGTTCGAGGGCGAGGTGACCTGCCCGGCGCTCTTCGTGCTCGGCAGGCGCGACGTCATGACCCCGCCGAAAAACGCAGGCTCCTTGCAGGAGAAGATCAAGGGTGGCAGGACCGTGCTGGTCGATTTCTCCGGCCACACGCTGATGACCGAGGCGCCGGACCAGACGCTCGACGCGCTGATCGACTTCTTCAGGACCTGAACGGTCTCAGGTCGATCGGCCGCTCAAAGGCGGTTTTAGCCCACTCAAGGAATTCCCCGGCCCGGTCGGCCGGCCAGCCGCCATAGGCGCAGTTCAGGCGGAACTTCTCCTCGACGTCGGCGCGCGACAGCGGCTCGTGCGTGCCGCCGCGGATATGCGGCTGGCGCTCCTCGAGAACTTTTGCGTTCTTCAATTTCACCCGAACGTGCCCGGTGAATTCGTCGGGATAGGGGTTGCCGGGATCGATCTCGTAGCGCACCTTCGCCGCGAGCGCGCGCAGCCTGGGATCGCGCACCCGCTCCTCGGTGAACGCCTCGAGCCCGGCGTGACCGAGGACGAAGCCGGCGGCGATGCAGTACGGCTGGCTGAACTTGGCGGCATAGGCGTTGGGCGGCGCCTGCTTGGCGGCGAGCGGCTCCCAGAGCCGGTGCACGGTGCCCTCCGCCACCTCGCAGACGATTTCCTCGATATCCGCAGGGTCGATTTTCTTGCCGAGACGGGCGGCGCAGTCGATGTACGGGTGGGTCATCGTGCCGCAGGCATAGAGCTTGAACGCGACGCTCGCGGCGAGCCAGCGCTTGCCGAAGCCGTCGACGAGCTTCGCCCAGTCGCCCTGCGTGGTATTGGCGAAGCCGTGGTAGAGGCCGTGCGTGCCTTCGAATACGGTGCGCGGGCCGATGAAGCCCGCGCGAGCGAGGTCCGCCGCGCGAATGCCCGACTGCGCGGCCCAGCCGGGATGCAGGCGCTTGGTCCAGGTGCCCTCGGCGAGGTACTCGATGATTCCCGAGGCCATCGAGCCGGCGATGCCAAGTGCATTCACAAATTGCGCCTTGGAGAGGGAGAGAGCCGTAGAAACCCCGGCCGCAGCACCCATCGCGCCGAGAACGGCGGTCGGATGGAAGCCTGCCTTGTGGATTAGCTTCGGCGCGACCAGGCTCGCGCGGCAGGTGACCTCGACGCCGACGGCGATGCCGCGCAGCGCGTCCCTGCCCGGAATCTTTTCACGCTCGGCGACGGCGAGGATCGCGGGAACGATCACTGCGCCGGCGTGCACTGGGCCGCCCTCGAAGGTGTCGTCGAAGTCCTCGCCATGCGCCGCGGTGCCGTTGACGAACGCAGCGCCAGCCGAGTCGAGCGCCCGCCCGTGGCCGATCGCGCTGCACGCGCCGTCCGCCTCCCAGGCAGCGAGCGCGCTCTTCACATAGTCCGTATTGCGTGCCGCGACGCACAGGCCGGCGATGTCGACGAGCAGCTTCTCCGCGGTCTCGCGCACCTCGCGCGGGGGCTCGCGCAGCGACGCGACCGCGCTCGCGAGCTGCTCGGCGATCGACTCGGCCAACGCTAGTCCAGGCCCAGCTCGCGCAGCAGCGCGATGAAGGCGGCGAGCAGGCCGTGGTCCTTCACGATCGACAGGCGGGCTTCCAGGCTGCTCAACTTGAAGGCCGGATCGTGGGTGCGCACGGCGGCCGCTTCGCGCCGGGCGTCGTCGAGCCTGCCGCGCGCGTGATGCGCAGCCGCGAGCATCAGCCGGCAGTCGGCGTAGCCGGGCTCGCGCTGTAACGCGGCGGCGAGTGCCCGCTCGGCCTCGTCGTGCTGTCCGAGGAGGTAGTGCGAGAAGCCGAGGATGTTGAGATACCAGGTCGGATACACCGGGCTGAGGCGCATCGCCTTGCGCATGTGCGTTACCGCATCGGCAGGGCGTCCGGATAAAACCAGCGAGCAGGCGAGGTTGGCGGCGTTGTCGGCGTGGTTGGGGCTCAGGGCGACCGAGCGCTCGCCCTCCGCGATCGCCTGGTCGTGTTGCCCGGCGAGCAGGTGGTAGTAACCGAGCAGGGCATGCGCGTCGGCGCAGCTTTCGTCCAGCTCCAGGGCCTTGCGCGCGAGTTGCGCCGCCTGCGCGAGGGCGTTCGCCTCGCCCCAGCCGTAGCGGAAGGCGCTGAGCTTGGTCCAGGCGAGGCCCAGATGACCGAGCGGCGAGTCGGGCTCGAGCTTCACCACCAGCTCGAAGCAGCGCGCGGCCTCGTCGTTGGCTTCCCGGGTCGCGCGGTTCATCCGGTCGATGCCCTTGTAGTACGCGTCGAGCGCCTCGGGCATACGCAGCAGCTGCCGCCAGACGCTCGCCTGCTCGCCGCGCACCAGCTTGACGTGCAGCGCAGCGACGATCTCGCGCGTGATCTCGTCCTGCACGGCGAAGATATCTTCCAGGCCGCGGTCGTAGCGCTCCGCCCAGACGTGGTGGGCGCTGCCGGCCTCGAGGAGCTGCGCCGTGATCCGCACCCGGCCGCCGGCGCGCCGCACGCTGCCTTCGAGGACGTGGCTCACGCCGAAACTCTTGCCGACCTCGCGCACGTCCGCGGGCTTGCCCTTGTAGGTGAAGGTCGAGTTGCGGGCGATGACCAGCAGTCCCGAGAGCTTGGAGAGATCGGTGATGATGTCCTCGGTGATGCCGTCGCTGAAGTACTCCTGTTCGGCGTCGCCGCTCATGTTCTGGAAGGGCAGGACGGCGATCGACGGCTGATCCGGGGCCGCGACCGCCTGCGGCGTGGCCGCGCGCGATGCGGGTGCCTGCCCGTCGATGACCAGCCGATAGACGCGCACCGGCCGCGCGATGTTCTTCACCGAGCGTTCGCCGAGGTCCTCGAAGCCGAGCCTGACCTTGTCCGCGACCTGCTCGTAGGCGCTGCCGGAGATGAATACGCCGCCGGCATCGCAGATACCCTCCAGGCGGGCGGCGACGTTGACGCCGTCGCCATACAGGTCGTCGCCTTCGACGAGCACGTCGCCGAGGTTGACACCGACGCGCAGGATGAGGCGCTGCTCTTCGGGTGCGTCCGCGGTCCAAGCCCCCAATGCCGCCTGCACTTTCGCTGCGCATTGCACGGCGTCGACCACGCTCGGGAACTCGACGAGCACTCCGTCGCCGGTGGTCTTGAAGATGCGGCCTCGGGACTCCGCGATCGCAGGATCGACGACCTCGGAGCGCAGTCGCTTCAGGCGCGTGAGGGTGCCTTCCTCGTCGGCGCCCATCATGCGGCTGAAGCCGACGACGTCCGCGGCGAGGATCGCCGCGAGCCTTCGGATGCGAGGCTCTCCGTTCATCGTGCCGGCATTCTAGACAACAGCACCGCCCCGGCGAGAACGAACAACACGCCGATTGCATTGGCGAGCATGTCGAGCGGGTCGAAGGTCCGGTAGCTGGTCATGCCCTGCAAGAACTCGATCGCGATCCCCATGGCGATAAATCCGGCGGCGTAGGCCAGCCGGGTTCGCCATTGGTCGTAGATCAGGCAGAAAACCGACATCAGCAGGCCATACGCCGCAAAATGCTCGAGTTTGTCGCCATGCTCGACCGCGACCGGCTGCTGGATGGGGGCGAGGGAGAGCCAGACGATCGCCGCCGCCCAGCCCCACCCGAAGAAAAGAAGGACTTTCCGCTTCAGAACAGCGCCATTTGACCACCGGCGCCGGGAACGCGAAACAGGCTGCAGTCGAGTTCTGGTCGCTTGCGACCCGCACCATGGTCGTTCAGCCCGAACCGCTTGCAAGCGATGTCGAAGCGCTTCTCGATCAGCTCGGCGAACTTGCCGGTGCCGCTCATGCGCGTGCCGAAGTTCGGATCGTTGTCCCTGCCGCCGCGCATCTGGTGGACGATGCTGATCACGTGCTCAGCCCGGTCCGGGTAGTGCGTCGCGAGCCACTCCTTGAAAAGGACCTTGAGCTCGTTCGGCAGGCGCATGATCACATACGCAGCCTCCTTGGCGCCGGCTGCGGCCGCAGCCTCGAGAACGTGCTCCATGGTCTTGTCGTTCAGAGCCGGGATCAGCGCCGCGACCATCACGCCGCAGGGAACACCGCCGGCATTGAGCGTTTTCACGACGTCCATTCTTCGCTGGGGGCTCGCCGCTCTCGGCTCGAGCTTGCGCGCAAGCTGGCGGTCCAGGCTGCCGATCGAAACGAAGACCTTCACCAGGTTCTGCTTCGCCATCGGCGCGAGGAGGTCGAGGTCGCGCTCGATCAGGGCGGACTTGGTGACGATCGTCAGCGGATGCTGGAACTCGGCGAGCACCTCGAGGATGCCGCGCGTGATCTTGTATTTGCGCTCGATCGGCTGGTAGCAGTCGGTGTTCGCGCCGAGCGCGATCGGACTCGGCTTGTAGCCCGGTTTCGCGAGCTCGGCGCGCAGCAGTTCCGGCGCGTTGGTCTTGGCATACAGCTTGGTCTCGAAATCGAGCCCTGGCGAGAGCTCGAGGTAGGCGTGGCTCGGCCGCGCGTAGCAGTAGATGCAGCCGTGCTCGCAGCCGCGGTAGGGATTGATCGACTGGCTGAAGCCGACGTCGGGCGAGTCGTTGTGGGAGAGGATCGAGCGCGCGCGCTCCTCGGTGACTTGCGTCTCGAGCGGGTGCTCTTCCTTTTCCTCGGGCGCCCAGCCGTCGTCGAAAGGCTCGCGCAAGGCGGTTTCGAAACGGCCCTGCACGAATGAGCGCGCTCCCCGAAGATAGCGGGAGTCCTGCTTCGATTCCATGACCGATACTGTATATACGAACAGTACCAAGCGCAACGTCGGGCTGCTCGCAGCCTGCCAGGCGATGCTGTTCACCAACAACTCGACGCTGATCGCCATCAACGGGCTCGCGGGGTTAGCGCTCGCTCCGTACATCGGGCTCGCCACGCTGCCGGTGACCTGCTGGATTCTCGGCGGCGCGATCGGCACCATGCCCGCGTCGCTGCATATGAAACGCGTCGGCCGGCAGCGCGGCTTCACCCTCGGCACGACATGGGGATTCGCCGGCGCGCTGATCTGCGGCAGCGCCATCTGGCTGCAGAGCTTCTGGCTGCTCTGCCTCGGCACCCTGATCTGGGGTGTCTACAACGCCTACGGGCAGTACTACCGCTTCGCCGCCGCGGACGCGGCGAGCGGCGACTTCAAGCCGGTCGCGATCTCGCTCGTTCTCGCCGGGGGACTGGTCGGCGGGATCCTCGGCCCCAACCTGAGCCGGTTCACCGTCGACCTGGCGGGGACGCGCTTCCTCGGCGCCTACCTGTTCCTCATCGTTTTCATCGTCGCGACCCTGATCCTGCTGCGCTACATCCGCATCCCGTCGCCGAGCGCCGCCGAGGCGGCGTCGTCGGGCCGACCGCTGTCGGAAATCGCCGCGCAGCCGAAGTTCATCGTCGCGGTACTGGCGGGCGCGATCGGCTATGGCGTCATGAACTTCCTGATGACCTCGACGCCGATCGCCATGCAGGCCTGCGGCCATCCCTACGGCGCCGCGGCGTTCATCATTTCCTCGCACGTGGTCGGCATGTTCGCGCCCTCGTTCGTCACCGGGCCGCTCATCAAGCGCATCGGCGTGCTGCCGGTCCTCTTCTGCGGCGCACTGCTCAACATGGGGGCGATCGGCATCGCCCTTTCCGGCATCACCGTGGCGCAGTTCTGGTGGTCGCTGGTGGTGCTCGGCGTCGGCTGGAATTTCCTCTACATTGGCGGCACGACGCTGCTCACCGAGACCTACCGTCCCGAGGAGCGCGCCAAGGCGCAGGGCACCAACGACCAGGCGATCTTCATCATGATGGCGATCTCGTCCTTCACCTCCGGCCTGACGGTCACCACCGGCGGCTGGGCGCGGGTCAACATGATCGCGCTGCCGCTCGTCGCCATCGTCGCGATCGCGATCGCCTGGTACGCGCTGCGCCAGCGCGCGCGGAAGGCGGCGGCCGCGTAGCGATGCGCGCCCCGGCGAAGATCGGCGACCGGCTGGAGGACGTCGATACTCCCGCGCTCATTCTGGATCTGGATTCTTTTGAAAAGAATCTTCTGACCCTGGCGAAAAGCGTGAAAGACCGGGTGCGCGTCCGCCCGCACGCCAAGACCCACAAGTGCCCGGAAGTCGCGAAGCGCCAGATGGCCCTCGGCGCGGTCGGCATGTGCTGCCAGAAGGTGTCCGAGGCCGAGGCGATGGTCGACGGCGGCATCACCGACGTGCTGGTGACGAACGAAGTGGTCGGCGCGCAGAAGCTCGGGCGCCTCGCGGCCCTTTCGCGTCGCGCCAAGGTCGGCGTGTGCATCGACAACGCCGCGACCCTGAGCGAATTGAAGGGCGACCTCGACGTGTACATCGAGCTCGAGGTCGGGATGCGCCGCTGCGGCGTCGAGCCTGGCGAACCCGTGGTTGCGCTGGCAAAGCAGATCACCAGGCACCATCGGTTTGCAGGCTTGCAGGCCTACCACGGCCGCGCGCAGCACATGCGCTCCATGGAGGAGCGCCACGCGGCGATCGAGACCGCTGCCCAGCATGTTTTTCATACCAAAAAATTATTGGAAAAAAACAAGATCGCATGTCCGATCGTCACCGGCGCGGGCAGCGGTACCTTCATGCTCGAAGTCGAGGCCGGCGCCTGGGACGAGATCCAGCCCGGCTCCTACGCCTTCATGGACGTCGACTATGCGAAGAACGAGTGGGCGGCGCCGCTGCCGCGCTTCGAGCATGCGCTCTTCGTCCTTACGACGGTGATGAGCCGCGCTTCGGACCGGGCGATCGTCGACGCCGGCCTCAAGGCTTCCAGCGTGGACTCCGGAATGCCTTCGGTTTGGAAAAAAGATCATTTGAAATACACCAAGGCGTCCGACGAGCACGGCTGGATCGAGGGAGGGCCGCTGCCCGCGCTCGGCGAGAAGCTCGAGCTCGTCCCGGGCCACTGCGACCCGACGATCAACCTCTACGACTGGTATGTTTGCGTGCGGCGCGGCGTGGTCGAGGCGCTGTGGCCGATTACCGCCCGGGGAGCGCTCACCTAGGTTGAAGAAGGCGAAGAGCGACCAAGTCGCGGTGACCAACGCGCGCGGCGTGCGGACGATGCATGTCGGCGGCGAGGCGATCCAGAGCGCGATGCGGATCGACGACCCCTGGGCGCTGGCGCTCGATTACACGCGCTGCATGATGGCCTTCCTGCTGTTCCATCCCGAGCCGCGCCGCGCGCTGATGATCGGCCTGGGCGGAGGATCCCTCGCGAAGTTCTTTTACCGGAATCTAAGGAAGACCTCCGTACGGGTCGTCGAGCTCGACGCCGCGGTCGTTGCCGCGGCCCGGCAGCACTTCGCCTTGCCCGGCAACGATGGCCGGCTGTCGGTCGAGATCGGCGACGGGGTCGAAGCGCTCGCGCCCGAATGCTGCGACGTGCTGATGCTCGACGCGTTCGAGGACGAGCTGCACGTGCCGCGCCTCGCCAGCCGCGAGTTCTACGACGGCGCTTTCCTCGCCCTGGGCGAGCCCGGGGCGCTGGTGGTGAACTTCATGGACGACGACCCGAAGTTCGACGTCACGCTGCAGCGCCTGGAGCGCGCCTTCGGCGGCGCGGTGCTCGCCATGCCGGCGCTTTACGATCCCAACATCCTGGTTTTCGCGCTGCGGGGAGTTCCGCCGCGCATCCGATGGGATCTTTTAAGAGAGAAAGCCATAGATCTTGAGCGCCGCTTCGGCCTCCCCTTTGCGCGTTACGTGAACCGCCTGCGGGACATGAACCGCTGCACCGCCGAGGAGCTGATCCTTGCCGGCTGACTACGCGATCCTCGCGGCGATCGCCTTCCTCGGCTCGATCGTCTTCGGCGCTACCGGCTTCGGCGCGGCGCTGGTCGCCATGCCGCTGGCAACCCATATCGTGCCGCTCAAGTTCGCGCTCGCGCTGTTCGCGCTGGCCGACATCGCCAACTCGTTCAGCGTCGGGCTGGAGAAGCCGAAGAATGCGGTGCGCGGCGAATACCTGCGGCTCGTGCCGATGATTCTCGCGGGCACCGTGGCCGGCGTCACGGTGCTCGTCAGCCTGCCGCGCGCGGCTGGCATGCTGCTGCTCGGCGCCTTCGTCATCGCTTACGCGGTTTACGCGCTTTTCCCGCACGCTTCGCGCCGCGTCATCTCGCAGGGCTGGTCGTGGCTGGCGGGGTTCGTCGGCGGCGTGACCAGCGCGTTGTTCGGCGCGGGCGGGCCGCCGTACGTGATCTATCTCTCGCAGCGCGGCCTCTCCAAGGAGGAATTCCGCGCCACGCTGGGCCTCATCACCATGACCAGCATCTCGCTGCGCGTGATCGCGTTCTTCCTCACCGGGCTGCTGCTCGATCCGCAGGTGTGGCTCGCGGCGGCGCTGGCCGTGCCGGCGGCGCTGGCCGGCGTCGCGGTGGGAAGAAGGATCTTCCTCAGGACCTCCAGGGAAGCCCTGATGCGTGTGGTCGCGGCCCTGCTGCTCGCCTCAGGCGGCTCGCTTGTGCTGCGGGCGCTCCAGTAGCGCGAGCGGGCGGTTTGCCGGGCCGTTGATCACCTGGCCGTGCGGGTCATAGCGCGAGCCGTGGCAGGGGCAGTCCCAGGTCTTCTCCGACGCGTTCCAGTGCACGATGCAGCCGAGGTGGGTGCAGACCGCCGAATGCTCGTGCAGTGCACCCTCGGCATCCCGGTAGACGGCGACCTTCTCCAGCCCGCGGCGCATGATCGCGCCGCCTTCGGCCGGAATGTCGTTCACGGATTCGACGTCTCCGCCGGTCAGCCAGTCGGTGTATTGCAGCGCCATGTTCGAGTTCTCGCGCGCGAATTCCGCGGCGGCGCGCACCCGCACGCGTGACGGGTCGTAGAGCATGGTCCAGGGGTTGCGGCGCTCGAAGATCAAGTCCGTGATCAGCAGGCCGGCGACCATGCCGTGCGTCAGGCCCATGCCCGAGTCGCCGGTCACGACGAAGATGTTGTCGTGGTCCATCGGGTTGCGGCCGATGAAGGCCAGGTAATCCATGCTCTCCATCACCTGGCCGCCCCAGGCGTACTCGACCGGGCCCATCATCGGGAAGCGCTCGCGTGCCCAGCGCTCGAGGCGCGCGTGGCGCTCGGTCGCGTCGTGCACCTGGCCGGTCTTGTGGTCCTCTCCGCCGATGATCAACAGGTCCGCATCGTCCAATGGCTGGAGGCGGATGTAGTGGTACGGATCGCCCGTGTCCCAGGCGAGAGCCTTCGGCACCGAGCCGCGCGGCACGCGCGCGGCGATGACGTAGGTCATGTAGGGCGCCTGCTTGGGATGGATCGCGAGGCGATCGTTGATCGGCACGTTGGTCGCGACGACGATCGCGTCGCCGGTAATCACGCGGCGGCCGACATGCACCACTCCCGGCACGCCGCCTTCGACATGGTCCGCGTGGCTGTTGCAATAGATCCGCCCGCCGGCGCGCTCGATCGCGCGCGCGAGGCCGGTCAGGTACTTGACGGGATCGATCTGCCCCTGGTCGGGAAAGACGAGGCACGGGCCGGTGCTCCAGCTGGCGAACGGCGCGCTCTCGGCGCGCCGCACGGCGCCCAGGCCGGCGCGATGCGCGGCGCCGAGCTCGTGATCGAGCGTGCCGGCGCCGTCGCCCTCGGCAAGGAAGAGATATCCGTCGAGGCGCGCGAAGTCGCACTCGATGCTTTCCTTGCGCACGATCGCCTCGATGCGCCCGATCGCCGCCGTGTGGCTCTCCGCCGCGAGGCGGGCGCCTTCGCGCCCATGCAGCTTCTCGACCTCGAGATAGCGGTCGTCGTGCATGTTGACCAGGTGGCCGGTGCTCATCTGCGTCATGCCGCCGGCCACCGGGCCGTCGTCGAGCACGGCGACCGACTTGCCGGCCTGCGTCAGCAGGTAAGCGGTGCTGAGCCCGGCGATGCCGGCGCCGACGATGCACACGTCGACGTGCACGTTGCTTTCGAGGGGAGCGAATTCGGGCATCGCCGAGGTCGCGGCCCAATAGGATTGGTGGCGGGACATGCTCCAACCGGATGCAAAAAACGGTCCCGTTATTGCAGTTTGATGCCCGCCTGTTTCGCTATCCGGGAAGCGTCCTCGATCTCGCTCTGCACGAAACGCGAGAACTGGGCCGGCGTCATGTCCATCGGCTCGGCGCCGAGATTGGCGAAGCGCTCGCGCACGTCGGGCTGGCCCATCGCGCGCCTCACGTCGCGCGCGATGCGCTCGACGACCGGCGGCGGCGTGCCCGCCGGCGCCCACAGGCCGTTCCAGAACGAAAACTCGAAGCCGGGAACGCCCGCCTCGGCGATGGTCGGCACGTCGGGAAGGAGCGCCGAGCGCCGCGCGCTGCTCACGCCGAGGGCGCGCAGCTTGCCGTCGCGGATGTGCGGCAGCGCGAGTGTCACGGTGTTGAAGGTGAAGGCGAGGCGCTGCGCGATCGTGTCCTGGATCGCCTCGGCGCCGCCCTTGTAAGGCACGTGCAGCACGTCGACCGACGCGGCGATGCGGAATTTCTCGCCGTTGAGGTGAGCGCCGCTGCCGATGCCCGCCGAGCCGTAGGCGAGCGCGCCGGGCTTCGCCTTCGCCGCGGCGATCAGCTCGCGCACCGAGCCGATGCCCGAGGCGGGCGAGACGACGAGCAGCATCGGCTGCGAGCCGAGCGGCGCGACGTCGACCAGGTCCTTGCGCGGGTCGTACGCCAGGCTCGGGTTGAGCGCGGCGTTGATCGCATAGCCGGAAGAATGCACCAGCAGCAGGTAGCCGTCGGCGGGCGAGCGCGCCACCGTCTGCGCGGCGATCGAGCCGCCGGCGCCGGGCCGGTTCTCGACCACGACCGGCTGTCCCCAGAGCTCCGCGAGCTTGCCGCAAATGGTGCGGGCAATGATGTCGGTGACGCCTCCCGGCGAGAAGCCGACGATGACGCGCACCGGCTTCGCTGGATAGCCTTGCGCCGACGCGTGCGTGAACAGCGCGGCGGCAAGAAAGGCCGTCAGTGCTTTGGCTGCGCCCACCATTTCTTCAGATGCTCCGAGAGCGGCACCGGACTGTGGATCTGCGGCAGCGAGCGTTCCGCCTTCGATGTCTTGTCATTCTTCTCCCACTCGTCGACCAGCGACTTCGCCTTGCCGAAGGCTTCGAAGAACGAGCCGCTCCCGGGCAGCGCCTCCTTGAAGAAGGCGCGGCCGAAGTAGGTGAAGTCGTTCTCGTCCTCACAGCCGAAGGAGGTGCGGTCGGCGCGCGCCGCGGTGATCACCATGGTGGTGGCGTCCTTCAGCGGGGCGATGAAACCGCCGGAGTAGCACGCCGAGACCAGCACCACCTTCCAGCGGATGCGCGAGTCGTCGAGCATCTCGGCGAGCTCGCGCGGCTTCAGGCCGGGCAGCGCCGTCGCGTTCTGGCTCAGCTTGAACTCGTGGTCCTTGCCGCCGTGGCTGGTCATGAACAGGAACAGGATGTCGTTGTCGCGATCCATGCGCGCGGCAATGCCCATGAGCGCCTCGCGGATGGTGGCCACTGTAGCCGGCGGCGCGGTCGACGCGGTGCTGCGGGTATTGACCAGCGCGACCGAGCGACCGCGGGTGCCGAAATCGCGGTCGAACTGGCTGCGCACGAACTCGACCTCGCGGCGGAACACTTCCTGCGAGCCGTCACCCGCCACGGCGAGCAGGTACATGTTGATCCTTCCCGGCTGCGAGGGTTCGAGCGCGGCGAGGACGGTGCGGAGCTCGGCAGGCGCCGCGAGCGCGGCGGACGAAACGACGAAGAGGAAGAGGGCGAGCGCCCGCTTCACGACGAGGCCTTCTCCCGCATGGTCACGAATTCTTCCGCCGCCGTGGGGTGAATGCCGATGGTCGCGTCGAACTGCGCCTTGGTCGCGCCGAGCTTCACCGCGATCGCCACGCCCTGGATGATCTCGCCCGCGTCGGCGCCGATCATGTGCGCGCCGAGCACGCGCTGGGTCTTGCGCTCCACAACCAGCTTCAGGAAGGTGCGGTCCTTCTTCGCGGTCATGGTCAGCTTGAGGGCGCGGAACGAGGCCTTGTAGAGGTCGATCTCGCCGTAGCGCTCGCGCGCTCTCTCCTCCGACAGCCCGACGGTCGCCAGGTTCGGGTCGGTGAACACGGCGGTCGGCACGTTCTCGTGGTCGACCGGCGTCGGCTCGCTGCGGAACAGCGTCCTCGCCAGCCACATCGCTTCGGCGGTCGCGACCGGCGTGAGATTGAGCCGGTTGGTGACGTCGCCGATGGCGTGGATCGACTCGACGCTCGAGCGCGAGAAGCGGTCGACCACGATCGCGCCGTCCTTCGCGATCTCGACGCCGGCCTCCTCGAGGCCGAGCTTGGCGCTGTTCGGCCGGCGGCCGGTCGCCATCATCACCAGGTCGGCGTTCTGCATCCGGCCGTCGGTGAACTCGATCTCGAGGCTGCCGTCGTCGCGCTTGCGCATCGCCGCCGGCTCGCAGCCGAGGCAGACCTCGACGCCTTTCGCGGCCATCTCCTCGGCGATGCGGCTGCCGAGGTCGCCGTCGAAGCCGCGCAGCAGCCGCCGGCCGCGGTAGGAGAGCTGCGTCTTCACGCCGAGGCCGTTGAAGATCGATGCGAATTCCAGCGCGATGTAGCCGCCGCCCACCACCACCGCGCGCCGCGGCAGCCGCTCGAGGTGGAAGGCCTCGTTGGAGGTGATGGCGTGCTCGAATCCCGGCAGCGGCGGCTTGTACGGCCAGCCGCCGGTCGCCACCAGGATGTGCTTCGCCGTATACGTTTTTCCATTGAGGGAAACCGAGTGGCTATCGACGATCTGCGCGCGGCCGCGATGAATCGCCACGCCGGCCTTGACCAGCACGCTCTCGTAGACGCCGTTGAGGCGCGCGATTTCCTTGTCCTTGTTGGCGAGCAGCGTCGGCCAGTCGAAGCGAGGCTCGCCCGCATCTCCTCCCACGGTCCAGCCGTAGGCACGCGCGATCTCGAAGTCCTCGCGCCAGTGCGCGGCGTAGGAAAAGAGCTTCTTCGGGATGCAGCCGACGTTGACGCAGGTGCCGCCGAAGCGGTCGGCTTCCGCGATCGCGACCTTCGCGCCATAGCCCGCCGAGACCCGGCTGGCGCGAACGCCGCCGGAGCCGCCTCCTATGGTGAAGAGGTCGTAGTCGAACTTCAGCTGGGGAACGCTACTTCAGGTTCTTGAGATTGAGCTCCACCAGCTCGAGCGTGGCGGTGATCTTCTGGTGCTGCGGCTTGTCGGCCAGCCACTTGAGGGCGTTGGCGACGCGGGTCTCGATCTGCGCCTTCGGCATGCCCTCGACGCCGGCGAACATCGAAGCGAGCTCGGCGAGGTTGTTCGACTGCGCCGCGCTGCGCGCTTCGGCAAGCTTGCCCTCGATCGCCTTGCGATCGAGGTTGGTGACCATCCGCATCGTCTTGTCGTCCGCCATGGGGCGCTCCCTCAAGCTTGCTTGTTGGCCGATTCTACCAGCGTATATCGCTCGCCGGCGGCACGGACCGTGCCGTCCGCGGCGAGCTTGTCGAGGTGCGCGGTGAGCGAACGCGCCGCGACGCGGTGGATGCGCGCCGGCACGTCGTCGTAGACCACCGGCAGCAGCTCCTCGACCGACGCCTCGCCGAGCTTCTCGAGCGCGCGCACCACCTTGCGCTCGCGGCCGAGGCGGTGGGCGATGAGCCGACGCAGCTCCTGCTGCGCCGCGCCGACGAGATAGCCATGCCCGGGCGCGATGATGGCGATGTCCTCGCCGAGCAGCTTCTCCAGCGAATGCAGGTAGGCGCGCATGTCGCCGTCCGGCGGATTGATCACCACCGTCGAGCCCTGCATCACGTGATCGCCGGTGAACAACATCTTCGTCTGCTCGAGCAGATAGCAGAGGTGGTTCGAGGCATGGCCGGGCGTATGGATGGCGCGCAGCGCCACCACCCCAAGATCCACGCGCTGGCCGTTCTCGAGCGCGAAATCGGGCTTGAAGGTCGCATCCTGCCCTTCCGGGGCCGGCCGGCCGAGCAACTGCGCGCCGCTCGCGGCCTTCAGCATCGCGGCAGCCGGCGAGTGATCCTGGTGCGTGTGCGTGCACAGGATCCAGCGGATTTTTCCCTGCTCGAGAATTTTTTCGACATGGGAGGCGATCGCCGGCCCGGGATCGATGACCGCGAGATCGCCTTCGCCGACGAGGTAGGTATTCGTTCCCGGCCCGGTCATGACTCCCGGATTGGGCGCGATGATGCGTCTCACCCAGCGGTCGAGCCGCTTCGGCACGCCGGGCGCGAGGTCGTAGGTCGTCTCGCCGGTCTCGTCGGGATCGCTCCAGTGGATCTCGAAATACTGCGGGTCGGCGCGGCGGAAAAGCTTCGCGCCTTCCTTGCCCTGCGCCCAGCAGGCGCGGTTCACTTCGGGCTCCGGTCGCGCGCGCACCGCGTCGAACGCCTCGCGCGCGGTCTTGAAGCTCTTCAGGTCCTGCAGCGTGGTCTGCGTCGCCGGAACGAGCTCGATTTCGTTCCGCGCCCCGCGCTCCAGCGCCTCGTGCGGCGTGATCCAGACGTCGTGGACGGTTTCCACTGCGTCGTGCGAGCCCGCCTGGCCTTCGGGCGCGACCGCGAGGAAAAAGCGCGTGTCGAAGCGCCGCGGACGTCCCGGCGCGGTGATCCAGTGGCCGTAGTAGGCCATCTCGTGCGCCGGTACGTGGATATTCTCGTTTTCGAGCAGTTCGACGAATGGCCGCTTGCGGTAGTGCATGAGCGATTCGGCACGCTTCGCGTTAACTCCAAGGAGAATGCCGGCTTCTTCGAAGCATTCGCGGACTGCAGCGACCCAGTAGGGAGCCGGCGGAATTTTCGCTTCGCCGCGAATCCTCTTCAGGATGCGCGGGTCGGCGTCGCTCTCGTCAAGCGATCCACCGGGAAAAACATAGGCGCCGCCGAGGAACACCGCGCTTTGCGTCCGCTGCAGCATCAGCACTTCCGGTCCCGATGCGCCGTCGCGCAGCAGGATGAGCGTCGCCGCGGGTCGCGGTACGAGCCTGGTCACGCGGTGCGGCCCGCGCGGTCCTTCTCGTTCTGCGCCTTGATCGCCGCGCGCATCTTGTCCCAGTCGGCATCGGAGAGCTTGTCGAGCTGCGTGAAGTAGCCGCCCGAGCCGGTGGCGAGCGTGCCGGCGCCGTCGATGACGATGGTCTCGCCGGTGAGCCACTCGCAGCCATCGGCCATGAGGAAGGTCGCGAGGTTCTGCAGCTCTTCCATCTTTCCCACGCGCCGCATGGGATTCAACTCGGAGCGATCGGAGAAATCACCGCCGTCGGGTCGGAGACGCTTGGTCGCGCCTTCGGTCGGGAACGGCCCGGGCGCGATGGCGTTGAGGCGGATGCCGAAGCGGCCCCATTCGACCGCCAGCGATTTCGTCATGACGTGGATGCCGGCTTTCGACATCGCCGACGGAACGACGTAAGGCGAGCCGGTGTGCACCCAGGTGACGATGATGCTGATCACCGAGCCTTTGTGCTTGCCGGCGATCCAGCGCTTGCCGACCGCCTGCGTCACGTAGAACGTGCCGTGGAAGACGATGTTGGCGATGGCGTTGAAGCCGTTCGCCGAGAGATCCTTCGTCGGGCTGATGAAGTTGCCCGCGGCATTGTTGACCAGGCCCGTGAGCGGCCCGGATTCGTCCCAGATTCGCTGCACCATGGCATCCACTGCCTGTGCGTCGCGAATGTCCACCGAATGGGTTTTTACGTTGCCACCAAGCGAACGCGCCGTGTCCTCCAGAACCGATCCACGCCGTCCGCAGATCCAGACTTCGGCGCCGAGCCCGACATACTTCGCGGTGATTTCCTTGCCGAGCCCGGTGCCGCCGCCGGTGACGAGGATGCGCTTACCCTTGAGGAGACCTTCCTTGAACATGCGCCCTCCAGCGAAAGCCGGAGGGCTATTCTAGGCGACCGTGCGAGCCTTCGAGTATCGGGCTTCCTGCGTTTCGCCGGCGTAGCCCCAGGCATCCGCGGCGATTTCGTCCACCACCACGTAGCCTGCGGCCCCGTCGAGCAGCCCCTGCAGCGCGCGGTTCACCTCGCGCACGTAGCTGGCCTTTTCCTCACGCGAATTGGTGCCCAGCGTGATCTTCACTTCGACCAGGAAGCCGCGAACCGGCATTTTTCCGCCGCGCGCCCATCGCGCCTCGGACACGTAGTCAACGACGACGGAGGTGCGCTCGTGCTCCTTGCCGAGCACCTCGCTGGTGAGGCGGGTCAGCGCCGCCACCACTGCTTCGCTCAGACCCGGGGTTGGTTCGGCTCGCAGCCGCGCCTGGACGAGCGGCATACGCTAGGCGACCGCGCTTTCCGCCGGCGCGTAGGACGCGACGCCGTTGCCGAACGACCAGTTCTCTTTCGCCACCTCGACGAGGTTGATCCAGGCATCCTCGCGTCGCAGGCCGAGCGCAGCGAGGTTGTCGGCGATGCGCCGGTAGAGCCGGCGCTTCTTCTCCAGGCTGCGGCCGGCGCTCATCGTGATCTGGATGATGACGATGTTGTCGCTGCGCGCGATGCCGAGGTACTCCGAGTCGTACACCAGGTCGCCCGGCTCGTGCTCGGTGAGGACCTGGAAGCGGTCGCGCGCCGGCACGTCGATGGTCTCGACCAGCGCGCGGTGCACCGCTTCGCCCACCGCGCGGCGCAGCGCGGCGGGCTTGCCTTTAACGAGCGAAATGCGGACGAGCGGCATGGGCGGCGTGCGGTTTGCGCGACACCAGCCACGCGAACGCGGTTGCGAACAGGGCGCCGATGAATTGGGCGCGCTGACGCCGCGCAGCGAGCTGCAGCTCGGGAATCATTGCGTAGTCGATTCTCATGGCGGGACTCCTTTCTCTAGGCGAACGACACGGCGGCGCTGCCGCCGAGCGAATTGAGGATGGCGATGCCGCGCTGGCGCAGCCGATAGCAGCCGCCGGGCTGCAGCACGATGTCCTTGGGCTGGTTTTCCTCGGTGATCCACACCGAGCCCTCGACGGCGCACACCGTGGTGCCTTCTCCGTCGACGACGCGCAGGGTCTGGTTCGGGCCCAGCTTTACTGCCCCGCTTTTCAGTTCCAGTTTCATGGCCGCTCCTTGCGTTTGACATGCGCAGGATGCATCCTTGGCGGGCGTGGCTCAAACGGTAAATTCTCAGGTCTTGCATGACTAAAAGTAATGCAATGCCGGCCCTCGACCTGCTGGTCGGCTTCGAGGCGGCGGCGCGCCACCTGTCCTTCACCAAGGCGGGCGAGGAGCTCTACCTCACGCAGTCGGCGGTCAGCCGCCAGATCAAGGACCTCGAGGACCAGCTCGGCGTGCCGCTCTTCCAGCGCCGCCACCGCGCGCTCTCGCTCACCGAGGCCGGGCAGCAGTTCTATGCAGTCGCCGCGCAGGTCATCACCACCATGCGCGCCGCGACCGAGCGCCTGCGCTCGCAGGCCGGCAAGCGCCGCCCGCTTTCGGTAACCACCACCGCTTCGTTCGCGGCGCTGTGGCTGATTCCGCGGCTCGCCGGCTTCACGCGCGACCATCCGCAGGTCGACGTGCGGATCACCGCCGAGACCAAGGTGCAGGACCTGGAGCGCGACGGGCTGGATCTCGCGATCCGCCATGGCCCCGCGGCGCTCGCCGGACCGAACGCGATTCGCCTGTTCGGAGAGCAGGTGTTTCCGGTGTGCAGTCCGAAGCTTCTGAAGAAGACGCCGCTGAAGAAGCCCGAGGACCTGAAGAACCACGTCCTGCTGCAGTACCACGACCCCGACGTGCGCCATCCCTGGCTGCACTGGAACACCTGGCTCGAGGTCGCGCGCGTCGCCGATCTACGCCCGGCGGGCCGCCTTTCGTTCTCCGGCTACGAGCAGATCATTCCGGCGGCGGTCGCCGGCCACGGCGTCGCGCTGGGCCGCAGCCCGCTGGTGAAAGACCTCATCGATGCCCGCGAGCTGGTCGCGCCGTTCAAGGACAAGGCCGATCCGGCGCGGGCTTACTTCGTCGTCGTCGCCAAACAGTCCGCGCAGCGGCCGGAAGTGGTCGAGTTCGTGAGCTGGCTCAAGGCCGGGGCGATAGCGTGAAACCCGCTTCTACTCCTGTGGTTTGCTGGGACTTCGACGAAACCCTCGGCTACTTCCGGCCGCACGAGTTCGCCTGGGCCGGGGAGCCGAAGCCCGCGGCGATGCCGCCGCCACGCCTGAAGCCCGGCATCGGCGAGCTGCTCGAATCGCTCTCCGGATTCACGCATGTGGTGACCACGGCCGCGGTGCGCGAGTACGCGCGCGACGTGCTGCGCACGCACGGCCTGCTTCGCCACT
>Ga0075424_100000960_pt1 | contig 24287 bp, 17 predicted proteins | sample SoiMethybrSBSTD3_FD_75301 | JGI IMG/M metagenome (GOLD analysis project Ga0075424, IMG submission 75301) | Bulk soil microbial communities from a Populus tree surrounding site in Tennessee, USA - Soil MetaG P. TD hybrid SBSTD3 | ecosystem: Environmental > Terrestrial > Soil > Tree plantation... | reverse complement strand
GCGGCGCGGACGAGTGATGTGGAGCTGGACGTCACCGCATATGGACCCGACAGCCGTCCGCTGGCATGGTCCGGCCGCCCGTCCGAGCTGCCGAAAGACCGCCTCGAAGGCGACGAGGCATGGTTCATCGCGCAAGGGGCGCTCGGGTTGCGTCTCGTGTATGCGATGCCCGTCGTTGACGCCGCCGGCAACCGCGTTGGGACCGTTGCGGCCGAACAGTCGATTCGACGGCCGGCTTCATCGGGCGCGGTCACACGCGCCGATCAATTCACATTCCCGGGAGAGCTGGTTCCCGTCTCGCTCGAGCTCGCGTTCGAAGACATCCGTGTGACGCCCGATCCGGATCGCATCGACATCACCGGGCCGAACGGCCGGCATCTGGTGACGGCAGTCATTACTCCGTCGGACCTGACGCAGGCGCGTGTGCGCTGGCGAAACGTGACGGTCTCAGCGGCCGAGATGACCGCGGCCGTGTTTGCACTGCTCCTTTGCGGGCCGCTGCTCGATTGGCGGGATACCTGGCGCCCCGTCGAGGGACGTACGCCGCCGTATGCGGGTGCGCTCTACGCGCCGCCAACGATTGCGATCGCGATCATTGCCGCCCGCATGCTCTTCCGCATCGCATCACCAGCCGACTGGTCGGACGCGGCAATCTTTTCCGCGGCCGCCTATGCCTCCCCGCTGCTGCGTCCCTTTCTCGCGTCACCCTTCGATTACGTGGCGACCGCGGCGACCGCGGCGGGCCTCATTGCACTCGCCTTCTTCGCGTTCGAGGCGTGGCGCACCCACCGTCGCCATGCGCGTGTCGCGGTCGACTCCACCGCCGCGCTGATCGGATTCTTCGCGGCGCAACTCGCTGCGGGCGTGCTCGCGGCCGGAATCCTCGTCGCACATCACGCGCTGCTCGCCGACACGATTGCCAATACCGCCCTCGACCTCCTGCACTTCTCGCTGCACCCGTGGAACACCGCCCTTACGGCCTTGCAGGTCGGCATCGCCATCTGGGATGCCACGACGCTGGCCGTCATGGTCCTTGTCTTCAGAGCGGCCTATCTGCCCTGGCGGATCGCGCGAAGCGGCTGGGGTGTCCGTCTTGGTGTGATCGCCTGCTGGGCCATCCCCTACGTAATGCTGGTGGCTCGGCCTGATTGGGCCACCGTCTACCGTCCGCTGTTCTTCGCGCTAGCGCTGGCGGTCTTCACCGCGATTTTTGCGACGCGGCTGAAAGGCCGCTATCGACAGGGGTCCCAGGCGTTCCGCCTGACGCTGCTCTCAATCGGTCTCATACTTCCCGCTCTTGCCTTTTACGCCGACGTCTTCGAGCTTGCGCATCGCGCCAAGACGCAGCTGGTGGAAACGCGGTATGGGCCGCAGGCGCTCAACCAGCGCCAGACAATCCAGTCGCTCATGCAGCAAAGCCTGCAGCAGATTGACGGCTTTCCCGGGCTGACGGATCTCGTTTCGGTACCCCCAGGCCCTGCGGGGTCGGAAGCGGTGACCGATCGCGCGTTCCAGGTGTGGCGGATTACCGGTCTGGCGGACTATCCCATTACCTCGTCGGTGGAATTGTTCGGTCCAGCGGGACGCCTCGTCAGTCGCTTCGCGTTCAATCTTCCCGACGACCTCAACGCCGTGCCGACATCGGAAGAGAACGTCTGCACGTGGGACATCTTCGAAGAGGTGTCGCCGTTCTTCGCCGTCGAACGCCGCATCCTCAGCGCGAGCCGTGCCGTTTGCGTGAACGATCCGACCGGCGCGTCGCATGTCGTTGGTTCCGTCGTCGTGCACGCCCTGCTCGATTACGCAAACCTGCCATTCATCGCGTCGAAGAGTCCCTACGTGGAACTGCTTCGGCCTGCGGAACCAGCGCGTGAAGAAGGTGTGTCGGGCGGCGACATCGAATTTGCGGTGTACGGCTGGAGCCGCACGCCGCTTTACGCATCCGCGGACACCGCGTGGCAGATGGACGAGCCTGTCTTTGACAGGCTTGTCTCATCGCGGGCGCCCATATGGGCACGCCTCCAGCGCGACGGGCGGCCGTACGACGTCTACCTTCTCAGCGACCGCGGCGGCATCTACGCGCTCGGCTTCCCGGTCGTCACCCTGCTCGGCCACATGATGAACCTCGCCGAGCTCACCGTGATTGGCAGCGTGACGTTCCTTGCCCTCGTCCTGCTGGCGGCGGTGTTCAGCACCGTTGCGCGGCGCGTGACCACCGCGCGTGCGCTGCTGCGCGAAATCCGGGCGAGCTTCTATCGCAAGCTCTTTCTCGCCTTCGTCGCCGCCGCCGTTGTTCCCGTGGTCGCGCTCGCGATCGTTACGAGCAACTATGTCGCCGATCAGATGCGCGCCAACGTCGAGCAGGAGGCGGTTCGCACGGCTTCCGCCGCCCAGCGCGTCGTCGAGGATCTGGTTGCGCCGCGCGCCGCGCAGCAAGGCGTTCCCATTGACGACAACCTGATGGTGTGGGTCAGCCGCCTGATCGATCAGGATGTCAACATCTTCAGCGGTCCGCGGCTGCTGGCGACCAGCGAACGCAACCTGTTTGCATCCGGCGTGCTGCCGGTGCGTACGCCCGCCGACGTCTACGTGCCTCTGCAGCTGCGCAACGAGGCGGCAACGGTCGCCAGCGAGCAGATCGGCGGCGCGCAGCCGTTCCTGATGGCCGGGACGCGCATGACGCTGCGTCAGATTGACGCGCTTCTCACGGTGCCGCTCGCCTCGCGCGCGCAGGAAATCGAGGCCCAGATTGATACGCTCGACCGCCGGGTGCTGCTCGCGGCGCTCCTCTTCATCCTGGCAGGCGCGGGCATCGGATATTCGACGGCCGAGAGGATCGCCGATCCCGTGAATCGCCTGACGCGAGCAACGAGGCGCATCGCCGGCGGCGAATTCGACGCCCGCGTCGCCGCGACCTCCTCTGACGAACTCGGCCGGCTGCTTGAAGACTTCAACAGGATGGCACGGGACCTCGAACGTCAGAGGACTGAGCTGGAACGGACGAACCGTCTGGAAGCATGGGCGGAAATGGCCAGGCAGGTCGCGCACGAGATCAAGAATCCGCTCACGCCGATTCAGCTCAATGCCGAGCATCTGCGGCGCGTGAACACCGATCGAGGCGCACCGCTGAGCCCGGTGCTCGATCAATCCGTGAATACGATTCTCGCGCAGGTGAAGCTGCTGCGGCAGATCGCGTCGGAGTTCTCGAGCTTTGCCTCCTCGCCTACCGTGCAGCGCGCGCCCGTCGATTCCGCAGCGCTGCTGCACGAGATCGTCGATCCGTACCGCGCTGCGCTCGCTGGTCAGATTCAGTTCAACCTGGATGTCCCGTCAGATCTGCCCTCCGTCTTCGTCGATAGAACGCTGATGACGCGATCGCTGACCAACATCGTCGAGAACGCGCTGCACGCGATGGGCACTCGCGGAACGCTGACGGTGAGCGCCATGCGCGACGAAGACTCCGTGCGCATCCGCATTTCCGACACAGGTGCCGGAATGGATGCCGCCGCGCTTGCGCGCGCCTTCGAGCCTTACTTCTCGACAAAGGCGAGCGGCACGGGGCTCGGTCTTCCTATCGCGAAGCGCAACGTGGAGCTGAACGGCGGAGCGATCGCCGTTTCGAGCGAGCTCGGCCGGGGAACGACGGTGGAGATCACGCTGCCGGCTCGGTAACTTCCGGCCCGGTACGGGCGGACCTTAAGGTCCGCTTCTACGTGTTCGTCGTCGCCTTCGTGGTCAAAAGGCCGTCTCGCTGCTCGTCGTGATGATGCCGGCGGAGGCGTGACCACGCCCACATCACGGGCCCGGACATCATGTAGGTGTACGAAAGCACGACGAGCATCACCTCGTGCGCCGACAGCAGCGCGAGGCCAAGCGCAAGAAGCGCCAACACCGGATACGCGCGGCGCGACTGGAGATCGAGCGTTTTGAAGCTGTAGAACCGGATGGTGCTCACCATCAGCAGTCCGGGCACGATCACGAGCGCGAGCACAGCGAGCGCCTCCAGCGGCGACCGGAACCCTTGCGGGTACAGAAAGATCGTTGTCGCCGGCACTGCCGCAGCGGCGGGGCTTGGCAACCCGACGAAGTACTTCTTGTCAACGCTGCCGGTCTGGATGTTGAAGCGCGCAAGGCGGATGGCAGCGCCTGCGACAAACACGAACCCCGCCGCCCATCCGAGACGGCCAAGCGGCTGCAGGCCCCACTGGAACGCCATGATGGCCGGAGCGACGCCGAACGAGATCACGTCGGCGAGCGAATCGAACTCGATGCCGAACTGGCTGGTGGTTCCGGTCATTCTCGCGACGCGGCCATCCAGCATGTCGACGATGATCGCGAGGCCGATCAGCGGCGCGGCCTTTTCCAGCTCGCCGCGCATCGCGTAGACGATGCACGCGTAGCCGCTGAACATGTTGGCCAGCGTAAACATGCTCGGCAGGAGGTAGACGCCGCGACGGAAGCGGCGCGCAGGCTTGTCGCTGGCGCGCCGTGCCGGCGTGAACACCCGAATGCGCGACGGCGGATCCTCTGGCTCGTCAATCATGCTGTGTAGGGCGTGGCTTCACGCCGCGCCAACCTCGCTATGACGGTTACGCCTCCGGCGACCTTGTCGTTCACCTTCACCGCGATCTCCGCGCTCGGCGGGACGAAGATGTCCATCCGCGAGCCGAACTTCATCACACCGAACCGGTCGCCCGCCTGTACCTCGTCGCCTTCCTTGACCCGGCAGACGATCCTCCTCGCGAGCACGCCGACGATCTGCCGGACCACGATTGGTTGACCGTCATGGTTGACCGTAACCTCGGTGTACTCGTTGAGGTCTCCCGCCTCGTGCCTGTAGGCAGGCAGGAAGCGGCCGGGATGATACTCCACCTTGGTCACGCGTCCGCCAATCGGCATTCGGTTCACGTGTACGTCCGTCGGCGAGAGGAAGATGCTGATTTGCTGCCAGCTCCCGGGTGGGCATGCCTGTCCGGCTGGCGCACCAGCAATCATCACCCGTCCGTCCGCCGGCGAGAGCACCGCATCGACGTCCTTCGTTATCGGCCGATCGGGATCGCGAAAGAAAAACAGGAAGAAACAGGCGAGAACCAGGAAGATCGCGGCCCCGCCGGCGCCCGCAAACCAAAGCGCGGCTATGGCGAAAATCAGCGAGCCGCCAATGAACGGCCAACCGGCCGGATCGATCCGCATACGGCAATCGTACAGGGATCAGGGATCGGCGATCGGGGATAAGGGATCGGGGATAAGGGAATTGGGGACAGGGAGCGAATTGATGGGGCGGGACCCCGTTTCCTCGCCGAACGCCGGCTAAGCGGGGACCCGCCAGATTCGATGTCGCGACCTATGAGGCGCGGCTGTGCTGACGCGCGTATTCGCGGAGGATGGATTCCATCTGATCCTTCAGCGCCAGTTTCTTTTTCTTGAGGGTGACTTCTTCGATTTGTTCGTTGACTGAAAGGTAGTGCTTCTCGATGAGCTGATGGAGGCGATCGTCCAGTTGATGGTGCTGCTCGGCTAGCGTGCGGAACTGCGGGTCGCTGGCCAGCAGGAGGTTCTTCACTTCCTGCGCTTCTGCTGCGCTCATACGCCGCCCTCCTTTATCGCGAAAGGCTCGTTAATCGGTCGCTACACGAAAATTACCACACGTTCACACGTGCAACCAAGAAATTCACCTCTGCCACGAAAACCCCGTCTCGCCGTAGCCTTCGCGGAGGTGGATCAGCCGCCCTGATCGTCGCGCCACAGGATAAGCGCGTCTTCGACCGGATTGGTGTAGTAGTTGCGCCGGGTGCCTGCCACGTAAAAGCCAAGCCGTTCGTACAGCCGTCGCGCGCCGACGTTGCCCGCGCGCACTTCCAGCGTCGCGCGTCTGGCTCCAAGCCGTCTCGCCTCGGCCAGCACGTGATGCATCAGCGCAGTCCCGTATCCACGACTGCGATACTGCGGCCGCAGCGCGATGTTGTTGATGTGGATCTCGTCGAACACGAGCCAGAAGGCGCAGAATCCGGCCACGGGACATTCCGGCGTGCGGACGAGATAGATGTGGCAGACCGCGCGGTTCTGCAGCTCCCAGTTGTACATCTCGCGCGTCCACGGGCTGGTGAACGATTCACGCTCGACTTCGAGGACGCCCTCGAGGTCGTGCTCCCCTTCGAGCAGGTCGATGCGAAATGCGGGGACGACGTTCATGGTTGCGGGATCTGGGATCCGGGATGCGGGATCCGATCTCTCGCCAGCTCCGCATCCGATCGGCGCACGTAGATTGGACGGATCGCGTGCGGCGGCGGCCGATGTCCACTCTTGTACTCAATCGTCGCGAGCATCGCGATCACGGCCGCGAGGAGCGGCACAACCGGATCCGCCATCCGGGCGGCGTGCCCGAGACGCGACGCTATTAGATCCCTGTATGTCTCCGCGCCGTCCCCGATGAACAGAACATCGTTGGTGTAGGGCGTCGGCTTGCTGCGCGCCAACTCGTCGAGCAACGCGGCTGGTCTGGCGACCGTCGGCTCGCCAATCTGCCGGCCATCCTCAAAGAGCACGGCGTAGACGTCGCCACGCCACGCATCGACCCACGCGGCAATCCGCGAGCCGAGAAACGCCGGCGATGCCACGGCCCTGAGTGCGGTCAGGCCCGAGATGCCGATCAGCGGCCTCCCCAACCCGAACGCCAGACCCTGCATTGTCGCGATGCCGATCCGGAGGCCCGTGAAGGAGCCGGGCCCGGTGGCCACGGCGAACGCGTCGATGTCTTCGAGAGCTACGGCGGAGAGGTCAAGAATGTCGCGGAGCGCCCCAGGCAGCTGCAGCGCGAGCTGACGGGAAGTGTCGATTGGCTCCTCGTTGACAACGACGCCGTCGCGCGCCACCGCGCAGCTCGCCTTCGGCGTCGTGGTATCGAGCGAGAGGATCAGCACCTGCCGCCGATGATATCGCGGCTATTTGATTGCTGCCCTCTCCTTGACGGCCTGAGTAATTGTCCAGAGATACAGCGTGTAGGTGCGGCCAGGTGTGTCGATCCGGACGGTGCGGTCCGGCTTCCAGTCGCCCATGGCGAAATCGTTGGACACGACGCGCGCGCCGAGCGGCAGTTGCTTCCAGAGCAGCGGGCGCATGACGAGATTAAAGGCCTCACCCATGAACAGGAACACCACGGTCGATTCGGACATGTCCACGCCGAGCGCGTTGCCCCACCGGATCTCGACCCTGTCCTGCAGCCCTGCGGACTTCACGGCGGCGTAGGCGACCTCCGCGAGATCGGGGTCGATGTCTACACCGAGTCCCTTCCTCGCGCCCGCTTTCATCGCCGCGATCAGCACGCGGGCGTCCCCGCATCCCGGTTCATAGGCGACATCATCGCGACCGATGCGCGCGAGCTCGATCATCGCCGGGACAACGAACGGCGGCGTGCCCTCGTAGCCGTACGCGGCCGAGGTGCCACGGTATTGATCGGCGGCGGGGCCAAGGCGTCCATCGCCCTGGAGCCGGATTGTCGTGTCCTGCGCTGCCGCGTGGGACACAAACAGGAACAGCACGCCGGCGGCCCGGATGAAGCGCATGGAAGGCCGGAAATCCTAGCATGGACGCCGGGAGGTAATGGGCGTAATCTAGCCGGCTAATCGGTCCTGACGGCTTGGAACAGTCGCGGAGGGATGACAATGCGAAAGGCTCTCTTGGTAGTGACGGCCGTGGTGCTGCTGACGAGCGCCGGCGTCCACATGGCGCAGGCACAAACGTCGGAACGCTTCGGTCTCGGGATGTTCTCGTATCAGAATCGGACCTTCGTCGGACTCGTGTTGCGGTATCCCACGGAGCCGCAGCAGATCGGCGGCTTCGTCGTCGAGCTGTCACCAGCCGCGCGCGCCGCGAATGTCACCGGTATTCCCGGCGATCTGTTGTCGATCATGGATCAGTGGACTGCGGTCGGTCCGAAGATCAAGCAGATCGTCGCGAAGGTGGCGCCGGCGCTCGGCAACAGCGCGCCGGCCTACGTACACGACTTCAAGGCCGTCGACGCGCTTCGCCCATTCGTTCCGCGGCTGGCGTTTTATGGTTTCTCCAACTACCGTCCCGCGCCGGGGACGCCGCCACCAGCCCAGGCGCCCCAGATTCCGCCGTCGATGCCGGGCATCTGGGAGCGCGCGGCCAATGACACTCGGCCGCAGAACCCGCGTCTCTTCATGATTCCGAATACGCCGGAGGTCTTCATCGGCGACGGTGATCCCGTCATCAACTGGGTCGCCGACCGCCGCAAGGATTACGAGTACGAGTGCGAGCTGCTTGGGATCGTCGGCAAGCCGATGCGCCGCGTGCCCGTCAATCAGGTGAAGAACTACATGTTCGGCTATACCAACACCAACGACATCTCCGATCGGCAGGAGCGCGTGCCGGATCCGATCCGGCAGGACTGGCTCGTTCAGAAGGGTTGGGACAGCTTCAAGCCGGTGGGACCGTTCGTAGTTCCGCAGGAGTTCGTCGATCCGCTGAACCTGAACCTGAAGATGACGGTCGCTGGAACGCTTGTGCAGAACTCGAACACGAATCAGGCGTGGCACAGCATGTACGAGTACGCGGCGTACCTGTCGAACATGCTGACGCTGCCGGTCGGCACCGTCATCGCGCTCGGCACGCCACCCGGATCACATGGCGGCCTCGGCCGTCACCTGATTCCAGGCGACACCCAGGTCTGCTCGTATGAAGGCCTTGGAACGCTCAACAATACGCTGATCGCTGAGAAGGGCTCGACCGCCACCAGCTCGCGTTAACGCATCACCGCGACACGACAGCGCCGCGCGGATTCGTGGCGCTGTCGAGCCGATTTTGAGACGACGAACCGCGAAGGCCCTTCGGGCGAGCACGAAGGCCACGAAGACTTCTAAGGTCTGACGCCTGTCACGTTCAGTCGCATGCGATAGAGACTCGTGCGCGCCGTGATGTAGAGGGTTTTGTTGTCGGCGTCACCCCAGGCGAGGTTCGCGACAATCTCAGGCACTTGAATCACGCCGAGTTGTTGGCCAGCCGGGGTGACAACTCGAACGCCTCCGGGCCCGCTCAGATACACGTTGCCTCGGGTGTCGACCTTCATCCCATCCGGCACTTGGTCCGTCTTGTCGTCCGAGAGGTCAAGGAACTTCCGCCCGTTGACCACCGACCCGTCGTCGCGCACGTCGAACACCATCCAGAACTTCTCCGGCCGGCTGTTGGCGACATACAGTCTTTTCTCGTCTGGCGAGAAGACAATCCCGTTTGGATAGGGCACCGCTCTCGTCACCAGGTCGATGTTGCCTGGTCCTTTGATCCGATAGATCCCGTTGAAATCGAGTTCCTGACGCAGTTGCGCTGGTGGGTCGCCGGGGAATGTACGAAGTAACGCTGTGGGATCAGTGAAGTACACGTCCCCGTTTTTCTTCGCCACGAGATCGTTCGGACTGTTCAGGCGCTTGCCTTCGTAGCGGTCTGCAAGCACCGTAATCGAACCGTCTTTCTCGGTCCGCGTGATGCGGCGATTGCCATGTTCTGCCGCCAGCAACCTGCCCTGCGCATCGAGCGCCAGGCCGTTGCTTCCGATGAGCGCACCATCAGGAAACTGCGCAGGGAAGACGGGCTTCCTGAACACTGTGACGACGTCATCGGGCGTCCACTTCATGATGGCGTTGTCCATCAGGTCGCTGAATAGCAGGTACCCGCCGGCACGAACCCATACCGGACCTTCTATGAAACGGAAACCGCCATGCACCTTCTCAAGGTGTGCGTTGGCGGGGACGATCCCGTCGAGCAACGGATCCAGCCGCCGAATGGCGCCCTCTCCCTGACCGCTCGCAACGGCGGCCGCGACAACGATCCACGTAATCACCCCGAACAGACGTTTATCCAGCGTGTTCATATCATTCGTGGGCTTCGTGCCTCGCGCGCGCAGCGCGCCTTCGTGGTCACCGCGTCGAGGTCTGCGACGTACTCAGTTTGATGGGCTGCACGAGCGCGCCGTTGCCGGCAATGTCCCACGCCGCGAAGCGGACCCACTTCTTGCCCGCCGCATCGAAGGGGATCTCGAAGTGGCGGGTACCGAAGCCCGTTGCCTCGGTGGTCGAGATGATCTGACGGTCGGTGCGTTGGCCGTCGCCCCACACCACCTCAACGAAGTCGAGCGGGAACGTCCATTCGACGTCGGCGACGATCTTCTTCTGATTACCTGCGCCCTGCAGGCTGTAGTTCGGGATGAGGATCTCGCCCGTCGAGATGAAGTAGTCGCCGCGCTGCAGCGCCTTGATGATCGAGCTGGTGTCGTCAGGTGTCCCCACTGAATCGAGCTTCAAATAATTAATCGGCTGGAAGCCGTAGATATCGTCCCCCGGCGCCTGCGTCTGCACTTCCGAGATGGCCATGATGTACTTCGGCGGCGTCGGATCGTTTGCAAACCAGTTGTTCGCTTCATCGAGCAGCGGCAGGCAACGGTTCTCGCACAGACGACGCTCGGAGCGATCGATCCCCATGCCCCATCGATAGCCGAAGTTCGCGTAGTGCGGATCCTTGAAGAAGGCCTTGTCTTTGTACCCGTCGGGATATCCGGTGTTGTTCTTGGTGCGCGGGTGAGGCATCGACAGGATGATGTCTTCCGCCTTCACCATCTCCATCAGGTCGTCGGGACTGCCGATGTTGTAGACCTTCCCGTACTTCGGATGCTGCTCGACGAGCGGCTTGCCCTTTGCGCGCCCGTAGAGCCAATAGACGGGATGCGAGAACAGCATGTCGGTGTGGCCCCCGAGCACGCTGCCGTAGAACTCGTGGTCCGGCATCACGACGAAATCCTTGTCGGAATGCCGCTTCGCGCCCTGGACCTGAAATTCATGCTGCGTCAGCACATCTTCAGGCTTGCGTTGTCCCGCGCCGCCGCCGACTCCGACGTTGTCCACCGGGCTGACGATGTTGATGCCGACGGCCTTGATGGCGGGCAGATCGACGATCTCGGCGTCCGCACTGCCGGCGGCCATCAGCCGCGCGCCGAAATTCATGTGGTAGTGATGAATCATCGTCTTGTAGCCGGGGATCGGCTTGTAGCGATCGCCGTGCGTGAAGGCGAGGACGGCGTCGCGCGTCGCGTCGGCGGGCTCGGTGCTTACATAGTAAAAGACCGGCATATGCTGCATCGTGCCGGGGCGTGCGCTGTAGAGCGCGAAGTTCCCCTTGATGTTGTCCTTCTCTTCCCCGTCCGCCTGGCGGACGCCGAACGCAAAGGTCTCGCCTGCCCCGGGCGAAGTCGATGGGTCCTTCCGGTACCAGCTGTAGCCCAGGTTCTGATCGCTCTCGCGTGCCCAGAAGAAGTTGTGGGGTGGCGGAAACGCAGCGATCGATCCTGCGCGTCCGCGCTCCGCGATGAGGAGACGGTTTGCGGTCTTGAGCGGCGCCTCGCGCTCGTTGTTCGCGCCGCCGAACAAATATTCCTGACGCAGGTTCGTCAGGTCACGCCACACCAACTTGCTGTCAGCCGTCGAAAGGCCCTTGAGACCCGCGTCGTACTTGTATGCGACCGAATTCTGATTCGTCTTCGCAACGACTTCCTGTTGAATCAGGTTGCTGCCTTTGTACACCGTGAACTGGAGCTGACCGGCAAAGACTCCGAGGGTGACTCCAGGAAACGTGACGGTCAGGTGCGTCTTGTCCGTCTTCACCTCGCAGCTGTCGGCTTTGTAGGTCGCGTCCGCCCGGTGAACCTCGTCGGCCTTGCGGGGCAAACCGATCGTGCGGCGATCGTCGGCCTGGCCGCCGGGAACGTTGAGCGGAGCATCCCAGAAAGGGTCCCATTGGTACTTCTCGAAGACCTCCGGCGTGATCTCCTTGACGCCGTTCTCTTCGAGCCCCTCCTCGGCCTCGCGATCCATGCGGCGCCGGCCCGACGCGACGCGATATTCGGGCGTCACGTTGGCCGCCAGCGTTCCCCACGCGCCGCCTTTCCTGCGCGCTGCGACCTCAGCGATCGTCGGAATACCGTGTTCGATAGTGAACCGGAGTCGAAGCTCCTGGTTTCGGTCGCCGTCCCATGTCACCGCGATCGAGTCGCCGGTCGCCGCAGCGTTCAGCCCCGCCCCGCCCTGGTAGCCCGCCAGGGTGCAGTTGAGCGGGGACGCGGCCGCTCGGACGCCCGGCCCACGCTCGTAGATCGCCACCGCGACCATCAGCGCGAGGGCCGAGACGAGGAGGTGCTGTTTCATGGTGCATTACTATACGTGGTCCGCCTTCGCGAGAGACTTCGGCGGGACAAGGCGCCGTGCTAGTATCGCGGCCAAATTCGGCTCCGGAGACCCCAATCTAACGAGGAAAGCCTATGAACGCGCGGCGTTTGTTCGTGTGTGCGGCAACGGTGGCTTCTCTGGCTCTTCCCGCTCTCTCCTACGGCCAGACCTCGCAGAGCGCCCTGGCCGGCGTCGTCAAGGACACGACGGGCGCGGTGCTGCCCGGCGTGACCGTCGAAGCGGCAAGCCCTGCACTCATCGAGCGCGTGCGCTCCGTTACCACCGACTCCTCCGGGCTGTATCGCATCGTCGATCTCCGCCCGGGCACGTATACGATCACCTTCACGCTACCGGGCTTCAATACCGTGCGGGTGGAGAATTTCGAGCTGCGCGCCGACTTCGTCGCCAGCGTCAACGCCGACATGAAGGTCGGCGAGCTGAACGAGACGATTACCGTGTCGGGCGAGGCTCCGCTCGTGGACGTTCAGAGCACGACGCGAAGCGCGGTGTACAACAAGGAAGTCATCGAGAACCTGCCGAACAACCGGCAGATTCAAAGCCTCGCGCAGACGATTCCGGGCGTGGTCGGCGGGCAGAACATCGACGGTCCCGCATCGCGCAGCCTGTCGGTGCATGGCAGCCGCATCGCCGAAACCAACAGCGCGATTGACGGGATGTCCGATCGCCGCGGCTCGGCCGGCGGCCAGGCGGTCACCTTCTACATGAACGAAGGGAGCGTCCAGGAAGTCAGCGTGCGCACCGATGGCGGCGATGCCGAAGCGCAGTACTCGGGCGTCTGGATGAACGCGATCCCGAAGGAAGGGGGCAACAGCTTCAACTGGAACGTGACCGCGCTCTGGGCGAACAAGGACCTGGCCGGCAGCAACCTGTCGCAGGCCTACGTCAACCAGGGATTGACGGCCGTCAACGGCCTGAAGCGCACATGGGACTTCAACCCGAACGGCGGCGGACCGCTCATCAAGGACAAGCTGTGGTTCTACGTCGCGTACCGCAATAACGAGATCGACAAGTACGTGGCCGACGCCTTCTACAACACGAACCCGACGGCATGGCTCTACGTGCCCGACAAGACACGGCAGGCCGCCGATACGCAGATTCATCGCAATTACGCCGGACGCCTGACGTGGCAGGCGACGCCGCGCAACAAGTTCAATTTCAGCTACGAGAAGGACCGGCGCATCACGCCCCTCCGCCGCGTTGCTTCGACGGTCTCGCCTGAAGCGACGACCTACACGCCGTTCTATCCGAACGCGATTTCAACGATCGTCTGGCGTGTTCCGTTCAACAGCAAGCTGCTGTTCGATACCGGCTTCATGTCGTACGTGCAGGACTGGGATGAACGCCGGCAGATCAACCCGAAGGTCGGGTTCGACGTGATCTCGGTGACGGAGGACTCGACGGGTCAGATCTACCGCGCCTCGACGGTGTACGGCCACAACTTCGACAATCCCGTGACCGTGCGCTCGTCGGCGGCCTACGTCACCGGCACGCACAGCTACAAGGTCGGGTTCATGCTGCGCGTCCGGGGAAACGGGCCGACCTACAACAACACCGACGTCAACGGGAACATGAATTACAACTTCCTGAACGGCGTGCCGCGGCGCATCACGCTGTATGCGACGCCGATCGCGCAGCGCAACGACGTCAAGGCGGATACGGGCATCTTCGCGCAGGATTCCTGGGCGATGAACCGCATGACGATCAATTACGGCTTCCGGTACGACTACCTGCACGTCAGAGTGCCCGCGCAGCATCTCGCCGCCGGTCAGTTCGTGCCCGAGCGCAATTTCGCGCCGGTCGAAAACGCGCCGAAGTGGAGCGATATCAACCCGCGCGTCGGCGTCTCGTACGATCTGTTCGGTACCGGCCGTACCGTCGCGAAGGTCACCGTGGGCCGCTACATTTCGGGCGGCAGCCTCGCGACCAACGTCAATCCGGTGAATGCCTCGGTTAACAACGCGACGCGCACCTGGACCGACAGCAACGGCAACTACGCCCCCGATTGCGATTTCAGCAACCCCGCGACGAATGCGGAGTGCGGACCGCTGTCGAACCTCAACTTCGGCAAGGTGAATCCGACCGCGACGCAGTTCGACAAGGAAGTCCTCGAGGGTTGGGGCGTGCGGCCGTACAACTGGAGCGTCAGTGCCGGCGTGCAGCGCCAGATTGGCAGCGGCGCCTCGATTGACGTGTCGTACTACCGCCGCTGGTACGGCAATTTCACGGTCGTCGACAACCAGCTCGTGACGCCGTCTGACTACGATCAGTTCTGCATCACGGCGCCGAGCAACGATTCGCGGCTGCCGGTCGCCGGTCAGCAGGTGTGCGGGTTCTACGACATCAAGCCGGCGAAGAACGGTCAGTCACAGAACCTCGTTCGCCTCGCGAAGCATTACGGCGATCAGTCCGAGGTCTATAACGGCCTCGATTACTCGGTGAACTGGCGTCACAAAGGACTCACGCTCTTTGCCGGTGCGACGACGGGGCGTACGGCGACGAGCCAGTGCTTCACCGTCGATGCGCCCGTCGTGTATTTGTCAGTCGTTGCGCCGGCGGTGCCGTCGGCGACGAGCCCGCAGGACCCGATGTCGTCCTGCAAGGTCGTTCCGCCATTCCTGACGCAATACAAGGGGTACGGCGTCTATCAGCTGCCGTATGGTTTCAGCGTCAGCGGCACGTACCAGGCGGTTCCACAGCCCGCCAGCGGCGGCGCGTTCACGTCGATCACCGCCGACTACGTGGCGACGAATGCAGAAATCCGCCCATCGCTCGGACGCGATCTCGCGGCCGGCGCGAACGGAACCATGACACTGGATCTGCTGAAGCCCTTTACGCTGAAAGGCGGACACAGCAAGCAGCTCGACATGCGCGTCGGCAAGGAGCTGTTCTCGGACGGCCGTAAGCGCGTGCGTCTGGCGCTCGACGTCTATAACGTGTTCAACTCGAACGACTGGCAGACGATCACGACCCGGCTCAGCAACAGTGCGGCTGCCAACCGATGGCAGCGCCCGACGCTGATCCTGCAGGCGCGGTACCTGCAGATTGGGACGCAGATCGACTTTTAGCTAGTAGTTGTAGTTTGTGGTTGGTGGTTTGTTAGTAGTAGTTGGTTGTCGGTAGTTGTTGGTTGGTAGTTAGTCGAGGTTCCAGCAACTACTGACTACAACCACCAACGACTAACCGGCAAAAGGAGCGGCAATGACACGCAAGGCGTTCGGCATAGCAATGCTGGCGGCAATCACACTGACGGCGGGGCCACGGATCTCCTTCGCGCACCATGCGTTTTCCGCGGAGTTCGACCAGGCCAAGCCGGTCAAGGTATCGGGCGAGATCTCCAGGCTGGAATGGACCAACCCGCACGCATGGCTGTTCATCGACTCCAAGGGCACCGACGGCAAGGTGGTGACCTGGCGGTTCGAGATGGGCGCGCCGAACGCGCTGCTGCGCGCCGGCTGGTCCAAGAGCGACATCAAGCCGGGGACGCAGGTGACGGTCAGCGGCTTCCTCGCGCGCTCGGGCGGCTCGGTCGGCAACGCGTTCCAGGTACGGCTGCCGGACGGACGCGACCTGTTCGCCGCCTCGTCGCTGAAGGACGCGGAGAGCAAATAGCTAGGGTCCGGCTTCAGCCGGACCGCCTCGGAGGTTTGCCGTGAGGAAGATTGCTGCAGGAGCGGCGTTGGCCGCGACGATGAGCGTGTTGCTGACGCTGCCGGTCGGCGCGCAGGGTCGTCAGGGTCGTGGCGGCGGCGCGGGCACGCAGGCACCAGTGCAGAACGTCTCTCAGCGCGCGTCGGCGATCAAGCGGCTGCCCGACGGAACGCCGGACATCCGCGGCGTCTGGGTGCGTGTCGGTGGCGGCATGAACGAGGCGGGTGCGCCCGACAGCGAGCTGAAGGCGTTTGGTGTGCTGTCCGAACCGCAGGGCTTCGGCCAGGGGCTGGTCACCGCCGGCCCCGAGGGCGGCAAGATTGAGGCGAAGCCGCCGAAGTACATGCCGAATCCGCGGCCTCCGCAGGGAATCGTCGATCCCGCGGATCGCAAGCTCCCCTACACGGCCGAGGCGCGCGAGAAGCGCATGGACTACGCGAAGAACATGTGCTGCCCCGCGAAGAACCTCGATTACCTCGAGCTGAGCGTGCGCTGCGCGCCGCCGCAGCCGTGGGCCGGGGGCGGCGTGACGATCTTCGAGAAGCCCGGGCAGGAGATCGCGATGCTCTTCGAGCAGAACCACCAGACGCGCGTCTTCCATCTGGATGGCCGTCCGCATCCGACCCCGGACATGGTCTTCTTCGGCGGACATACCACTGCCCATTGGGAAGGCGACACGTTGGTTGCGGACACGACGAATCTCGATGGGCGGGCGTATTACGGCGTCGGCAACACGTTCGCGCCGTACAGCCGGCAGTTGCACATCACCGAACGTTTCACCGTCGTCTCCGACAAGCTGATCACGTTCGTGATGACCTATGAGGATCCGAAGACGTTCACGCGTCCGGTGAAAGTGGCGGGCTACCTGTATCCGCAGGATCCGGACGAAGAGCTGACGCCGGAATTCACCTGCCACGAGGGCAGCTATCAGCTGGAAGACATCTTCGGCTTCTAAAATGGGGTCGGGAGTCATTTGTAGAGGACACACATTTTGAAGCGAGTCATTCTGATGACGGCTGCCGCTCTCGCGATGTCGAGCGCCCTCACGTTCGCGCAAGGCCCGCGGCCCGCGGCGCCGGCGCGGCCTGCTGCGGCCGGTGCTGCGATGCCACGGACGCCTGAGGGCAAGCCCGACTTCAGTGGCGTCTGGCAGGCGCTGACCACGGCCGCCTGGGACATCCAGAATCACAACTCGGATCTCGCCGGCTATCTCGGCGTCCCGCCCGGCAAGGGGATCGTTGACGGCAACGAGATCCCCTACAAGCCGGATGCGCTCGCGCAGAAGAAGAAGAACTACGAGAAGCGCGACACCGAAGATCCCGCGTTCGCCAAGTGCTACCTCCCCGGCATTCCCCGGGCCAACTACATGCCCTACCCGTTTGAGATCGTGCAGAACCCGAGTCAGGTCGGCTTCCGCTATGAGTTCGCGCGCGCGACGCGCGTGGTCGATCTCACCGGCCATTCACGCGAGTGGCTCGAGGGCTGGCCCGACTTCTACATGGGCGACTCGCGCGGCAAGTGGGAAGGCGACACGCTCGTCGTTGATGTCCGCAAGCTGAGCGAGCGCACCTGGTTCGATCACGCCGGGAACTGGCACACCGAGAACCTGCACGTCGTCGAGCGCTACACGCCGATCGATCGCGATCACATTCAGTACGAGGCGACGATCGAGGATCCGGACGTCTTCACGCGGCCGTGGAAGATCGGCTTCCCGCTGTACCGGATCATCGACAGGCAGCCGGAAGTGTTCGAGTGGGATTGCCGCTTCGACCAGGACACGCGGAAGTACAAGGACGCGACCCCGAAGTAGGTCCGGCGGACCCCCCGATCATCGGTGCGTCAGGCTTCAGCCGGACCGCCCACTACCGCGCGGCTTGCCCCAGCGCCGGGCGGGGCGTCAGCACCGGCTCTCCAAACTTCGACGGATCGATCGGCATGTTGAACTTCACGTCGGTGAAGTCGAATGAATCGCGCCCATCCAGCCACGTGAACGTCCACTTGAACGGGAACCTGATTCCGGAGACGACGCGCCAATCCTCGTAGTCCACCTGCGTCGGCACCCTGCCGATTTTCGACGGCGTGTAGCGGATCGTCCGCAGCAGCAACCCCGACTCCATATCGAAGTACAGGCTCACAAACGACCCGCGCGCGCCGTTACCCTGCAGCAGGTAGACGAATTTCCCGTTGATCTCGGTGACCGGTCCGACGCGCAGACCGCCGAGCGCATGCGCGATGTTCGCGGGGAACGCGAGCTGCGCGTCGATGCGTGCGCCATCGAGCTCGCCGCCGGTCAGCGGATACTTCGGCACGACGGCCAGCGGAATCGCGAACCAGCCCGTGCGGCCGTCGAATGTGCGGCTGCTCTCACCATCCGGCAGGTGGCTCAGCATCGCGCGCTTGTCGGGCGCCTGCGCGAAGTATTCGAAGTTGCCGCCGCCGCCGAAGCTGCCGAACGCGACCACCTTCCCCGTACCGCTGATGGTGGTGAGCCCCATCACCTTGTCGGCGCCGCCGAGCGCCTGCATGTACTTGTCGAGCAGCTGCGTCACTGAGGGCACACCTTCGGCCTTCGGCACCTGATCATCGAGATCGGTCTCGGCCTCCGCGTAGAACTTGTCGAGGACCGGTGTCTGGACAGGCGTCAGACGAAGACGATGGCACGTCCAGCAGGTCACCACCTGTTGACCGTTGAAGCTGTCGCGGTTGATCGCCTGCACCATGAACGCCATCTCGCGCGCGCGGATCTTGCGCGGGTTCTCGTCGGATTCCCACACGACCTTGTCGGTTCCCGCGCCAGGATGACAGTCGTTGCAGCAGAGGCCGAGCGAGGCCGACATCAACCCCATCGTGCCCATGAACTCGTCGACGGTAATCCCCTTGAGCGCCTGCACGTTCTTGAAGACGTCCTCGACCATCACGGGCCCGCGCACCTGCCCCGCGGCTCGTGCCCGGCCCAGCGCAATCGCCTGCGGCGACTGTGCCTGTGGCGACGGCGTCGTCCGGAATCCCTCGACCGTCAGCAGCGTGATCATCGCGAAGACGAAGATGAAGCTTCCGATAACGACAGGCCGCTGCCGTGGCGCACGCCCGGTCCGCGTGTCGATGAACGGCAGCAGGAACAGGAGCGCGACGACGAGACCCGGGATGACGATGGTTGCAATCGGTTCGAGCCGCCCTGGGAAATGCTTCAGGAGCTCGAACAGGCTCATGAAGTACCACTCGGGCCGCGGGACGTAGGTGGCGTCGATCGGATCGGCGACGTTGTCGAGCGGCGCGTTGAAGACAACCGCAAATGTCAGGAGCAGCGCGAAGACGACCGCGATCGAGATGGTGTCCTTGATCGCGTGGTACGGATAAAACGGCGTCGGCGGTCCGGCGACCGGTTCGATCGGGCCCGAGATGCCGTGACGCCGCATCAGGTAGAGGTGCGCGACCGTGAACACGATCAGGCACGCGGGCAGCAGGAAGACGTGCGCGGCGTACCAGCGCATCAGCGTCAGCGCACCGAGATCCGTTCCGCCCTTCAGCAGCCCGCTGACGAAATTGCCGACGAGGGGCGTGCTTCGCGCGATGTTCAGCGTGACCGTCGTCGCCCAGTACGCCTTCTGATCCCATGGCAGCAGATATCCCGTCAGCGCGAAGCCGAGGATGATCAGCAGCAGGAGGACGCCGACCATCCAGTTCAGCTCGCGCGGCTTCTTGTACGACCCGAACGCCACGACGCGCAGCATGTGGACGACTGCGGCGATGACGATGAAGCTGGCGCCGAAGAAGTGGAGGCCGCGAAGGACGCGTCCGAACGTGACGCGCTCCATGATGAAGCGGATGCTGTCGTAGGCGTGGTCGGGCGACGGCGAGTAGAAGATGGCGAGCAGGACGCCTGTCACGAGCTGCACCGTCAGCAGGAACATCAGGATGCTGCCGGTGACGAACCACCAGCCGACGCCGCCCGGCAGCGGCTCGTCGAGCAGATGCTTCAGCAGCGCGCGGAAGCCCGTCCGGTTATCGAGCCAGTCGCGCATATCTAGCGGGTCGAACGAACAGGTGGTGATGACATTACGTCAGCCCTTCGAACAGTGATCTCGCGGCCGTTCCAACGGAACGGCCAGCCTGATAGTCCGCAACATGCCCCCACTATGCCTGAACGAGCACGCGTTCGCCGTCGAGTCGCGTAGCGACCTTGGCGAGCGGGGCGGGTGGAGGACCGTCTTTCACTTCGCCATTGCGGTCGTAGATGCCGCCGTGGCACGGACACTTGAAGACCTGCGCGTCGGCGTCCCAGGCGACCAGGCACCCGAGATGCGTGCACGTCGCGTTGAACGCGTGGACGTCCGACTCCCCCGTCTTCACGAGAAAGATCGTCCGCCGGTCGAGCACTTCCCTGAAGCCGTCGAGGCGCCGTACCGACAGCGTCACGGGCGTCGGCTGCGAATCGGGAAGATCGAACAACGTGGTGGCCGGCAGCCAGTCTTCCTGTCTGCGCACGGTTGACGACAGGACCGCTCCGCCGCCGATGACGCCGAGGATAGCGCCAATGACAGCCATGATGCCGCCCGCGATAGAGCTGAGAAAACGGCGACGGCCTGCGTCCGTGCCGGAGGGAGGTCTGGGTTCGTTTGCCACGCTGGTCCGAGCGCGGGAAGGGATATCATAGGCGCCACTCACGCGTCAAAGGAGACATTCACCATGCTTCGACGTGCGCTGCTTGTTGGCCTTCTCGCGCTGGTGGCGATACCGATTGCGGCGCAGGGACCAGCGGGCTGGAAGGTGCGCCCAGACGAGGGGAATTCCACGCTGAGCGTGATGCCAACTGAGAAAGGGTTCCAGCTGTCGGGCGGTCCCGGCATCTTCTTCAATCCTGCGAACACCGTGAAGCCGATTTACCGGGTGCGCGCGACGTTCACGCAGTTGAAGACGCCCGCCAGGCCGACGTACTACGGCCTGTTCTTCGGCGGCAACCAGATGGACGCGGCACCCGAGTACGTCTACTTCGCGATCGCGCAGGATGGCAGCTTCATCATTCGCCACCGCGCCGGTACACAGGTGGACGAGATGGACAAGTCGCTGCACTACGCGATCAAGAAGCCCGATGCGGGCGGCAAAGCGGTGAATACGCTGGAGGTGCAGGTAGCGCCCACGGCGGTGTCCTATCTCGTCAACGGCGCCGTCGTCGACGCCACGCCGACGCGTGCCGCCATCGCCGGGAATTCATTTACGGTGACGGAGAAGATCGGCGGTATCGCCGGCGTGCGCGTCGACGATCCGATCGAGGTGCAGGTTGACGGGTTCTTCTTCGAGTCGCCGTTCCAGCTGAACGACCGCGGGCAGTAGTCCCGGGCGATAATAACCACGAAGGCCATTCGGCAGACACGCGCGAAGCGCGCCTTCGTGGTTATCTGATGGCCTCCTCATCACCCGCAACACCAGCCATGCGGCAGTATCTCGACGCAAAGCGGCAGCACCGCGATGCGATCGTCTTCTTCCGCATGGGCGACTTCTACGAGATGTTCTACGAGGACGCGCTGGTGGCCGCGCGTGCTCTCGACCTTACACTGACCTCTCGCTCGAAAGACGCCGGCGGCGCGGGTATACCGATGTGCGGCGTTCCATTCCATGCGATGGACGGCTATCTTGCGAAGCTTGTCAGGAAAGGGTTCCGCGTCGCCATCTGCGAGCAGGTCGAGGATCCGAAGAAGGCCAAGGGACTCGTCCGCCGCGAGGTCGTGCGCGTGGTCTCGCCGGGGACGTTCACCGACGCGAACTATCTCAATGCTCGGGAACCAGCGTTTCTCATGTCGATCGTCAGTGGGCAGCCGGCAGTCGCCAGTCGGCAGTCCACACTGCCCCAGAACCTGCTGCCCACTGCCCACCCACCGCCGACTTGCTATGGGGTTGCCCTCCTGGACCTCTCCACGGGTGAATTCACGACGGCTGAATACCACGGCGCCGAAGGCCTGCAGGCGCTCGCCGACGAAATCGCGACGCTGCGGCCTCGCGAGGTCGTTCTTCCGGCGGAGTCGGACATCGCATCGAAGCTTCCGGACATCGCCCGCCTGCAGCTGCCCGTAACGACGGCGGATTCGTGGTGCTTCGAGCCAGAAGCGGCGCGGCGAGCGCTGATCGACCAACTGAAGACCCACGGTCTCGACGGCTTCGGCCTCGACGGCCACACCAGCGCGATCCAGGCTGCCGGCGGACTCATCGCCTATCTGCGCGACACGCAGAAAGCCGATCTCGCGCACGTGCGCGCCATTGGCTACAAGACCATCGCGGAATGTCTGCTCATCGATCCAATTACGCTGAAGCACCTGGAGGTCGTCACAGGGAGCGACGGCGGCGCGCAGGGGTCGTTGCTCAACGAGATCGATCGCACCGTCACGTCGATGGGCGGCCGGATGCTGCGTGCATGGCTGCTCCGTCCGCTCGTGTCGCTGGAGCGGATTCGCGATCGGCTCGATGCCGTCGAGGAGCTTGCGTTCCGCACGACCGATCGCGGCCGCTTCCGCGAGGTGCTGAAGTTGGTGCACGACATCGAGCGTCTGGTGGGACGCGTCGCGCTCGGCACGGCGGGGCCGCGCGATTTCGTCGCGCTGCGGTTCTCGATTGCGGCCGTCCCGCGTGTCCGGTTGATGCTCGACGAGGTCCAGGCGCCGCTGCTCCGCAGTCTGCTCGCCGAGCTCGACGACCTCGCTGACGTTCGCGATGAGATCGAGCGAACGCTCATCGACGAGCCTGGCGCGTTCGCGCGCGACGGCGGGTTCACGCGCGACGGCGTCGATCCCGAGCTCGACGAGCTGAAGACCATCAGCCGCTCCGGGCGGCAGGTGATCGCCGAGATGGAAGAGCGCGAACGGGTGCGAACGGGCATCGGCTCGCTGAAGGTCCGCTTCAATCGCGTGTTCGGCTATTACATCGAGATCTCGAAATCGAACCTGCACGCCGTCCCGGCGGATTACCAGCGCAAGCAGACGATCGCGGGCGGCGAGCGCTTCACGACCCCCGCGCTCAAGGAATACGAAGACAAAGTGCTTGGCGCCGACGAGCGGATTCTCGAGCGCGAGCTCGAGATTTTCGAGTCGCTGCGCAAGGCGGTGGCCGCCGAGGCGGCGCGCATCCAGGACACCGCGCGGGCGCTCGCGACACTCGACGTGCTGGCCGGCCTGGCCGAAACGGCGACGATTTCGAATTTCACCAAGCCGCACGTCCACGACGGCGACGAGTTGGTCGCTGCCGATTCCCGCCATCCCGTGGTGGAACGCTTCGCGACGGACGCGTTTGTGCCGAACGACATCGATCTGAACGGGGACGCGAGACAGCTCGTGATCCTGACCGGCCCGAACATGGGCGGCAAGTCGACGTATCTGCGCCAGACCGCTCTTCTGCCGCTGCTGGCGCAAATCGGCTCGTTCGTACCGGCCAAAGACGCCAAGATCCCAATCGTCGATCGCATCTTCGCGCGCGTTGGCGCGTCCGACAACATCGCGCGCGGCCAGTCCACCTTCATGGTGGAAATGCAGGAGACTGCGGCGATCCTGCACGCCGCAACCTCGCGCAGTCTTGTCGTGCTCGACGAAATCGGCCGCGGCACGTCCACCTTCGACGGCCTGAGCATCGCGTGGGCGGTTGCGGAATATCTGGCGAGCAACCTGAAGGCCCGGCCCAAGACGCTCTTCGCCACGCACTATCACGAGCTCACCGACCTTGCCGACTCGCTTCCCGGCGTCGTCAACGCGCATGTCGCCGCGCGCGAGTGGAAGGACGACATCATCTTTCTGCGGAAGATCGTCCCCGGCCGCTCCGATCGCAGCTACGGCATCCAGGTCGCGCGGTTGGCGGGCTTGCCCCCGAGCGTCATTTCCCGCGCGCGCGAGATCCTCGGCGGCCTCGAGCGCGACGAGCTGTCGCGCGGCGGCCGGCCGACGCTCTCGGGCTCGGCCGGCGACCCGCAGTCGCCGCAGCTCGCGCTGTTCGGCCGACCAGCCGACGTAGAGGCGGACGTTTCCGCGTCCGCCCCGGCTTCGGCGGAGAAGCAGGGCCGCCTGGCCGATAATGAAATGGCGAAGCGCCTTCGCGCGCTGGACGTGGACGAGACGACGCCGCGCCAGGCGCTGGAGCTGCTGGCGGAATTAAAGAAGCTGGCCGAGGACGCGTAATTCAAAATGCAAAATGCAAAATGCAAACACGAGACGGTTCGCAGCATCGGGGTGAACGTTGCAACGACCTTCACCCAGTTGGTGCGTAAGCACGTACTGTTTGCATTTTGCATTTTGCATTTTGCATTCGCCGGCTGCTCTCACCCTGAGGCAGCCGCTCCAGCGGGGGCCATCGTCGTCGGGGTGCGGACCGGTCCCAATAACATTGACCCGCGTTTAGGCAACGACGAAGCGT